>JACCDQ012161261.1_pt1 | contig 17818 bp, 15 predicted proteins | sample 7446031 | NCBI WGS metagenome assembly JACCDQ01 (sample SAMN15323442, study PRJNA562643) | freshwater metagenome | isolation source: river surface water | place: USA:Blue River Watershed | collected 2017-08-17
GCAAACATCATCGCGATACCAACACCGATCAGGAACGCAGCGTCGATCAGGCCGGCGAGCAGGAACATCTTGGTCTGCAGGCTGTTCATCAGTTCCGGCTGGCGAGCAGAGGCTTCGATGAACTTGCCGCCCATCAGAGCGATACCGATACATGCACCGATGGCGCCCAGGCCAATGATCAGACCGCAAGCCAGTGCAACGAAAGCGACGTTAGTCATGGAAACTCCTTAGATAATGAAAAGTTAAAAAGTCAAAAAAGATACTGCAAAACTTCTTCGGGACTGCCTTGTTTGCTGCCCGCCTCCTTGCCGCGCTGCGGGGAGGTCTACAGCGCAACAAGGCGACCTTCTTCTTAGTGGCCCTCGTGTGCCTGGCCGATGTACACCAGCGTCAGCATCATGAAGATGAATGCCTGCAGCAGCACGATCAGGATGTGGAAGATCGCCCAGATCGAACCCGCAACCACATGCATGCCGAAGCCCCACCAGGTAGCAGTCGAGCCAAGCAATGCGATCAGCAGGAAGACCAGTTCGCCCGCATACATGTTGCCGAACAGTCGCATACCCAGCGACACGGTCTTGGCTGCGAATTCGATGATGTTCAGGCCCAGGTTGGCGATCCAGAGTGCCGGATGCGAGCCAAACGGCGCACAGAACAGTTCATGGACGAAGTTGCCGATGCCCTTGATCTTGACGTTGTAGTACAGCATCAGCGCGAACACGCCCAATGCCATGCCCAGCGTGCCGTTCAGGTCAGCCGTCGGAACAATACGGAAATGCGGCTCGGCGTCGAACAGGCGGAAGATGCCGGAAAACAGATCGACCGGCAGGAAGTCCAGCGAGTTCATCAGCGTGACCCAGACGAACACCGTCAGTGCCAGCGGCGCAATGAAACTGCGATTGCCGTGCACGATGCTGCGCGCCTGGCTGTCGACCATGTCGACGATCAACTCGACGAAGGCCTGGAAGCGGCCCGGCACGCCGGCCGTAGCCTTGCGCGCTGCGAGATACATGAAGAGCGAGCCTACGACGCCCATCAGTACCGACCAGAACACGGTATCGAGGTTGATCACTGAAAAATCGATGATCGATCCCTGATGCGCGCTGGACAGGTGACCTAGGTGATGGACGATATACTCGGACGCGGTCGGCGAATGAGCCACGCCCGCTGCTGCCGTTTCTGCTGCCATGTCAGTGCCTAACTAGTAAGATGATGTAACTTTTCAGCGCAACGATGAAGGCGACAATCAATGCCAGCCAGTTCACATCGCGGTACCACCAGACGATCAGGACGAGCATCCCGAACGTCATCGCAATCTTGATGAACTCGCCGATGAAAAACGTCATCGGATTCAGAGTTCCGGGCCTGAGCGCGCCAAAGTAGAGGCGCAATGCAAACAGGCCATTCGGTAATACACAACACGCACCGCCTAGGAACGCGGAGAATCCGGCATGTTGTCCGCCGATGAGGGCAGCAATAAGCGCCATGATCAGCGTAACGGCCAGCTGGACGAGAATCAGGCGCAGCATGGCGGCATGGCGGAGGACTGAAGCAAGCGCTGCGGAAAACCGTTGCGCAGTGACCGGGCGTGGATCGTATTCCTTGAAGCCGCGTGATTATATTGGCCGGTGATTGCCTGCGTCAAATGTTTGCTGGCATCAATCGCCGGTTTTTTGATTATCAAAAACATAATTTCGGGCTGTTTCAGTGCTCTGGCGCGCGCAAACGAGCGATTACGCCGTCGAGTTGGTCGAGGTCCGCAAACGCAATCACCAGCTCGCCGCGATTGCGATTTCCGACCTTGATCGTCACGTTGGTTGCCAGCACATCGGACAGTTCTTCTTCGAGGCGGGTGATGTCGCGCGACTTTTCCTTGCCCGCGCCGCCCTGCTTTCCCGGCTCCTGACCTGCGGCATGACGCGCCACCAGTTTTTCGGCATCCCGAACCGACATGCGTTTCGCAACCACTTCCGTCGCCAGCGCGATCTGCGTCGCGGCGTCGACCGCCAGCAATGCGCGCGCATGCCCCATGTCGATGTCGCCCGCCATCAGCATCGATTGCACCGGCTTGGCAAGGTTCAACAAGCGCAGCAGATTCGATACCGCACTGCGCGAGCGACCTACCGATTGCGCCGCCTGTTCGTGCGTGAAATGAAATTCGTCGATCAGTCGCTGTATGCCCTGCGCTTCTTCGAGTGGATTGAGATCCTCGCGCTGCATGTTCTCGATCAGCGCCATCGCAGCGGCACCCTGATCATCGACTTCACGCACCAGTACCGGCACTTCCGTCAGGCCGGCAATCTGCGCGGCACGGAAGCGGCGCTCTCCGGCGATGATTTCGTGCGTCACGCCATGCTTCCCATCGGCGATGGGGCGCACAAGGATCGCCTGCAGCAATCCCTGCGCACGAATTGAATCGGCCAGCTCATTCAATGCGCCCTCGTCCATGCGCGTACGCGGCTGGTACTTGCCTGCCTGTAGCGTGCCAACCGGCATGATGGCGGTCGCGTTGGCGGCTGAAGTTGCGTCAGTCGTCAGATCGGCGGAACCGCCGAGCAGTGCTTCGAGGCCGCGGCCGAGCCCCTTTGGTTTCTTGGTAACCATGTCAGGTAATTGCTTTCGAATGCGTTTTTGTTGTGGCGACCTCAAGGCTTGAAAACACGCTGCTGAAATCGCAGCGCGCTTCATTTTTCAAGCAGACATTCAGAGGTCGGTAATGCGGTCGGCCAGTTCTTTGCCAAACGCGAGATACGCCTGCGCCCCGCGGGACGACGGATCGAAAATCACGCCTGGAATGCCATACGAAGGTGCCTCAGCCAGACGTACATTGCGCGGTATGACGGTCTTGAACACCTTGTCGCCGAAATGCTTTTCCAACTGCGATGACACTTGTTGCGACAAGGTCATGCGCGGATCGAACATCACACGCAGCAAACCGATCACCTTCAGCTCGGGATTCATCTTTGCGTGCACGATCTTGATCGTATTGACGAGATCCGACAGGCCTTCGAGCGCATAGTATTCGCACTGCATCGGTATGACGACGCCGTGCGCCGCACACAGGCCGTTCAGGGTCAACATCGTCAACGCCGGCGGACAATCAACCAACATAAAATCATAGTCAGCATCCACCTCGGCCAGTGCCTGCTTCAGGCGCACTTCACGCTGCTCGAGTTCGACCATCTCCACCTCGGCCCCGGCCAGCTCGCGGTTGGCCGGCAGTACGTCGAACCGGCCGGACTCGGAACGCTGCCGCGCGCCGGCCACATCGCTCAGCCCGAGCAGCACCTGATACACCGAACTATTCAGCGTTGCCTTGTTGATGCCGGCACCCATGGTCGCATTGCCTTGCGGGTCGAGGTCAACCAGCAGCACACGTTGCCCGAGCTTCGCCAGTCCCGCAGCGAGATTCACCGCCGTCGTGGTCTTGCCGACGCCGCCCTTCTGGTTGGCGATGCAGAATATTTTGGCCATGTTATTGGTGTGATCGTCTAGTGGTTGTCGGCGCGTTCCATGAAGACCAAGTGCCGCTCGGCAGCGAGTCCGGGGACAGTAAGCGGTTGCATCTGGGTGATCTTCCAACCCGGCGGCAGGCGTTCTTTTTCGGTTTGCTTGGCCTGCCCCTTCAGCGCAATCATCCGTCCGCCCTCTTGCAGCAGGTGGCTGGACCAGTTGATGAAGTCGGACAGCTCAGCGAAGGCTCGCGATGTGATTACGTCAAACTTTTCAGCGCGCTGAAGCTGCTCGACGCGACCGGTATGCACCTGTGCGTTCCCGAGTCCCAGCTCGGACTTGGCTTGAGTGAGGAAGGCCGTTTTCTTGTGCACGGTGTCGATCATCTCGACGCGCATTTCCGGCTCTGCATGCTGCGCCCAGATCGCCAGCACGATGCCGGGCAACCCTCCGCCAGACCCGACGTCCAGTACGCGTTTTGCTCCGCTGAACGCGGGCAGCGCGGCCAGGCAATCGAGCAAGTGCTGCGTCAGCATCTGCTCCGGGTCGCGGACGGCCGTCAGGTTGTAAACCGCATTCCATTTCTGCAGCAGCGCAAGATAGTCGAGCAACTTCTCGAGTTGCTCATCGGGCAAGTCCAGCTGCAGTGCGTGAACTCCGTCGCGCAGCCGGCTGCGCATTGCTTCTTTGTTGATGGTCATTCAGGCGGCGTCCGTACCTGTGCCGACCGACGCGAACTGTTTGAAGCCGCCCTTTTTCAGGTGAACCAGCAATAGGGAGATTGCGGCCGGCGTAATGCCGGCAATTCGAGATGCCTGACCCAAAGTTTCCGGGCGGTGCTTGTTCAGCTTTTGCCGCACCTCGATCGACAGCGCCGGCACCGCCATGTAATCGAGTTCGACAGGCAGCTTCAGGTTTTCGTAATACTCATGGCGCTCGACTTCTTTCGCCTGCCGATCGATATAGCCGGCGTATTTCACCTGGATCTCGACCTGCTCGGCGACTGCCGGATCGAGTTCAGGGTTGTCGAAACGTCGACCGTCGCTTGTCTGCAGACTCATCAGTGCCTGGTAAGTCACATTCGGGCGACGGAGCAAATCAGTTAGTGCATACTCACGCTCTATCGCTTTGCCCAGCACACGCTCGGCCTCAGCTTGCGCAATCAGCTTGGGATTCACCCAGGTCGATTTCAGCCTTTCGAGTTCACGCACCAGCGCTTCCCTGCGCTTTTCAAACACGGCCCATTGCACATCGCCGACACAACCAAGCTTTCTGCCAATCTCGGTCAGACGCAGATCGGCATTGTCTTCGCGCAGGCTCAGCCGGTATTCCGCACGGCTGGTAAACATCCGGTAAGGTTCCTGCACACCTTGGGTCACCAGATCATCCACCAACACGCCGAGATAAGCTTCGTCGCGACGCGGCGTCCATGCTTCGCGGCCCTGGGTTTGCAATGCTGCATTCAATCCTGCCAGCAAGCCCTGTGCCGCTGCTTCTTCGTATCCGGTCGTGCCGTTGATCTGTCCGGCGAAGAACAGTCCGTGTATGGCCTTGGTCTCAAGCGATGCCTTCAATCCGCGCGGATCGAAGTAGTCATATTCGATCGCATAGCCGGGACGCAGAATGTGTGCATTTTCGAGACCACGCATTGAGCGCACCAGCGCCAGCTGCGCATCGAAAGGCAAACTGGTCGAAATCCCGTTGGGATAAAACTCGTTGGTAGTCAGGCCTTCGGGCTCCAGATAAATCTGGTGCGACGCCTTGTCCGCAAAGCGATGAATTTTGTCTTCGATCGACGGGCAATAGCGCGGACCGACACCTTCGATCACCCCGGTGAACATCGGACTGCGATCTAGCGCAGAACGGATGATGTCGTGCGTCTTTAGGTTTGTGTGGGTGATCCAGCAAGGCAGCTGCCGCGGATGCATGTCCGGCGAACCAAGCATCGAAAACACCGGCACCGGATCGAGATCACCTGGCTGCTCAGCCATCACCGAAAAATCAATCGATCGACCGTCGATACGCGGCGGCGTGCCGGTCTTCAGACGACCTTGCGGTAACTTCAGCTCTTTCAGCCGGGCCGACAAGCTGGCGGCCGGCGGGTCCCCTGCCCTGCCACCTGAATAATTATTCAGACCGACATGGATCTTCCCGTCCAGGAAAGTCCCAGCAGTCAGCACCACGGCACGCGAGCGGAATCGTATGCCGACCTGAGTTACTGCGCCGACCACGCGATCGCCCTCGACCATCAAATCATCGACCGCCTGCTGAAACAGCCAAAGATTCGGCTGGTTTTCAAGTCGATGACGAATGGCTGCCTTGTACAGAATGCGATCAGCCTGGGCACGGGTCGCCCTGACCGCCGGCCCCTTTGACGAATTCAGGATTCGAAACTGTATGCCAGCCTCATCCGTCGCAATGGCCATCGCCCCACCCAGCGCATCAACCTCTTTCACCAGATGTCCTTTACCAATGCCGCCTATCGACGGATTGCAGGACATTTGGCCGAGAGTTTCGATATTGTGTGTAAGGAGCAGAGTTTTCTGGCCTGTACGGGCAGCCGCCAGCGCAGCTTCCGTGCCGGCATGGCCGCCACCGACAACAATGACATCAAATTCAGTGGGGAAATCCATGGAGATGGGATAAGACGAGGTCGGGCAGAGGCTGGATTATAAAGGGATTTCCGGGAGGTGCGCCTTGCCAATCCAGGATTCGGCAAGAATCGCCCGTTCATGGTTTCACGTGAAACCTCGCCACTCCATCTCTTCTTAATGTTTCACGTGAAACCAAAATGGATTTGTGCAACAACCCAGTTGCGTTAGGTCGGTGGCAAGGAAGGTAACTGTACCGCAGGCAATGTACGGCGGGCGGCAAGGTGCTGGCGACGTGACCAATGGCCGGATAAGACAGGTTCTAAAAGAATGGACCGAACGCATCCCACGATGTCTTCACTATCAGCGCCGAGACCACCAACAGAAAAACCACTCGAACAAACCCAGCCCCCCTGTTCAGTGCAAGGTGCGCACCCACGATGGAACCAGCAATGTTGCAAAAAGCCATTAATGCGCCAATGCTCCAAATGGGCCTTCCCATCGGAATGAACCAGCAGAGTGCCGCAAAGTTGCAGACCACATTGACAATCTTCGCGGCAGCCGAAGCTCGCAGAAAATCCAGCCCAAACCCGCGAACAAAAAAGAAAACGAAAAAGCTGCCTGTGCCCGGGCCAAAGAAACCGTCATAGGCACCGATCGTTGCACCGACAAGCAAAGCCAGCGTCGTCTTTCGAAGACCGGTAAGCATGGGTGCATGGATGGTCCCGAAGTCTTTGCGTTGAAAAACATAAACGGCCACCAGCAGCAAAATGAATGGCAAAGCTTTCCGCAGCAATCCTGCAGGGAAAATGGTGATTGCCCAAGCGCCGGCAAATGCACTTACCAGCGCCATCGCAGAAGCCGGGCCGACCAATTCCCAATCCACCGGATAGCGCCGCCAGTAAGTTCGCGCAGCCATGGCCGTCCCGCAAATACCAGCAAGCTTATTGGTGCCAAACAGAGTTACCGGCGCCGCCTGAGGAAGTGCCGCGAAAAGCGATGGGATCTGAATTAAGCCGCCGCCGCCTATTACCGCATCGACGATTCCAGCGATCATCGCTGCGAGCGCAAGGGGCAGATAAAGGTCGAATAGGCTATCCATCGTGCCAACCAGCGAAGCCCCTCCAGAAATGGGATGGTCCGAGCGGACAATACGGCATGGAGCCAATCAGTCCGCAAGCCTGCGCCGTAAACATTCGCAAATACAAACGCGTGATAATTTGTCCGGCAGGGCGCAGTAAAAAATGGACTTGTGAGTAAACACCATCCCCAAAACTAATTATTTATCTATGCAACCTCAACAATTTTCTGCGGAGCCTGCATTCGCCAATATCCACGAATCAAATCAGCAGCACGGTCGGCGATCATGATAATCGGCGAGTTGCAGTTTCCCGAGGTAATAAACGGCATGACCGAGCCATCAACCACCCGCAGTCCCCTCACACCGCGTACCCGCAGTTCGCTATCGACGACAGCCATCGCATCCTCCGTCCTGCCCATTTTGCAGGTGCCGACAGGATGGAAAATAGTGGTGCCGATATCCCCTGATGCGCGGGCAAGCTGATCGTCGGTCTGAAATTGCGGACCAGGCTTGAACTCCTCCGGCGCATAGGCGCTCAGCGCCGGGGCACCGGCAATCTTCCGAGTCAGGCGCAGCGAATCGGCAGCGACTTTACGATCTTCCGCCGTCGACAGGTAATTCGGCGTAATTTTCGGCGCCGCGTAAGGATCGGCACTCGCAATGCGCACATGACCGCGCGAGGTCGGACGCAAGTTGCACACACTGGCAGTGAATGCCGGAAACGAATGCAAAGGTTCACCGAAACGATCCAGCGACAGCGGCTGCACGTGATACTGGATGTTCGCACTGAGCTGCGAGGAGTCCGATTTGGTAAACAGTCCAAGCTGCGACGGCGCCATCGACATCGGGCCGCTGCGCTTGAGCAAATACTCGGCACCGATTCGAAGCTTGCCATGCCAACTGTTGGCCAGAACGTTCAGTGTCTTTACGCCATGCACCTTGAATACCATGCGGATCTGCAAATGGTCCTGCAAGTTCTCGCCCACGCCGGGCAAATCGACGACCGGCTGAATCCCCTGCTGATGCAACAGCGATGCCGGTCCAATACCGGATAGCTGCAAAATCTGCGGCGAGCCGATCGCACCCGCCGACAGCAAGGTTTCGCGCTTCGCTTGTGCCGACCATGCGCGACCGCCGCCGGTAAATTCGACGCCAGCGCACCGCACACCCTGCGGTCCATGTTCGAGCACCAGCTTCTCAACATGACAACCGGTCATGATCGTCAGGTTCCCCCGCTGAACAGCCGGTCGCAGGAATGCCTTGGCGGTATTCCATCGAATGCCGGCCTTCTGGTTCACCTCAAAGTAACCACATCCTTCGTTGTCACCGCGATTGAAATCCTCCGTATTCGGGATGCCCGTCTGCCGCGCCGCCTCGCGAAATGCGTCAAGAATTTCCCAGCGCAAGCGCTGTTTTTCGACGCGCCACTCGCCACCGGCACCATGAAATTCGTTTTTGCCGCCATGATGGTCTTCCGTGCGCAGAAACAGCGGCATCACCTGGTCCCAGCGCCAGCGATCATCCCCGGTCGCGTCGGCCCAGCGATCATAATCGCCACGCTGTCCACGCATATAAATCATGCCGTTGATTGAAGAGCAGCCGCCAAGCACTTTACCGCGCGGGTAAATCAGGCTGCGCCCGTTCAGTCCGGGGTCGGCTTCCGTCCGATAGCGCCAGTCGGTACGCGGATTGTCGATGCAATACAGATAGCCGACCGGAATATGAATCCACAGATAATCATCCTTGCCGCCAGCCTCGATCAGCAAAACCTGCACATCGGGATCCTGCGTTAGCCGGTTCGCCAGCACACAGCCGGCGCTACCGGCGCCGATGATCACGTAATCGTAAGTTCCCGCATCCTCGCGTGTTTGCATAGCCGCCTCCGTCGAGCGCTTATTTCGCGACTGGCATCGTGAATTCAGCACCCTTGCCAATCGACTCTGGCCAGCGCTGCATGATCGACTTGTAGCGCGTATAGAAGCGAACGCCCTCCTCGCCATAAATATGCGCATCTCCGAATAGTGAGCGCTTCCAGCCGCCAAATGAGTGCCAAGCCATCGGTACGGGGATCGGCACATTCACACCGACCATGCCTACCTCGATCCGGCGGGAGAACTCTCGCGCCGTATTGCCATCGGAAGTGAACAGCGACACGCCGTTGCCAAACTCATGTGCATTGATCAGCTCGATGGCTGCGGCCATGTCTGGCACGCGTACCACGCACAGCACCGGGCCGAAAATCTCTTCGCGATAGATCGTCATATCCGGCGTGACCTTGTCGAACAGTGTCCCGCCCAGGAAGAAACCCTGCTCATGTCCCGGCACGCTGTAACCGCGCCCGTCAATCAGCAATTGCGCACCCGCTTCTACACCCTGCGAAATATAGGATTCGATTTTGGCCTTGTGCGCGGCGGTCACCACGGGACCCATTTCGGCATCACCCTCCATGCCGTTCTTGATCTTCAGCGCTTTCACGCGGGGCACTAGCATGTCGACCAGTTTGTCGGCAACGCTGCCAACGGCCACCGCCACTGAAATCGCCATGCAACGCTCACCGGCTGAGCCATAGGCTGCGCCAATCAATGCATCGACTGCCTGCTCGAGATTTGCATCGGGCATCACGACCAAGTGGTTTTTTGCGCCGCCCAGTGCCTGCACTCGCAAAGGATAAGCACCCTTGCGTTTGGTACCCTCGGTATAAATGTATTCGGCGATCGGCGTCGAACCGACGAACGACACCGCCTTCACGTCGGGATGCTGCAGCAGTGTATCGACCGCCAGCTTGTCTCCCTGCACGACGTTAAACACGCCATCGGGCAAACCGGCTTGTTTGAACAAATCCGCCAACATGAGCGAAGGCGAAGGGTCACGCTCGGAAGGCTTCAGGATAAAAGTATTGCCGCAACCAATCGCCACCGGCGCCATCCACAAAGGCACCATCACCGGGAAATTAAATGGCGTGATACCCGCCGTGACGCCCAGCGGCTGCCGCAATTGCCAGTTATCGATACCGCCGCCGATGTTGTCGGTGAACTGGGTTTTCAGCAACTGGGGAATCCCGCATGCGAACTCGACAATTTCCAGTCCGCGCACCACTTCTCCCTTGGCATCGCTGAATACCTTGCCATGCTCGCGAGTAATCATCGCCGCAAGATCATCATGATGCCGCTCGATCAATTCCTTGAATTTCGACAGGACACGAGCCCGCTTCAGCGGCGCGGTCTCCGCCCAGGCGGGTGCCGCTGCCGACGCTGCCGCCACGGCAGCATTCACTTCATTGACGCTCGCCAGGCCAACTTGCGCAACCGGTGACCCGGTCGCCGGGTTGTAAACCGGCTGGCTGCGGCCACTGGCAGGCGCAACCAGTTCGCCATTGATGTAGTGAGAAATTAGCGCTTCAGCAGGCTTCATAAGAAATCCTTTGTATTAAGTACGTATCAGTCAAGCTTATTACACGAATTTCCTTGAATCCAATGAGTTATCATCAATTTCAACTTAATAAAAACTTATGAAGCACGATGGATCTGACGCAATTACGTGCCTTTATTACCGTCGCCCGTGAAGGCAATCTCACCCGCGCTGCCGAGCGGCTGCATCTCACCCAGCCAGCAGTCAGCCTGCAACTGAAATCGCTGCAACAAAGCCTTTCCCTCCAATTATTTACTCGTACACCAACAGGCCTGACCCTGACCGCCAATGGTGCCAAGCTACTGCCGCTGGCCGAAAAAGTGATGGCAGGCAGCCAGGAACTGCTTCAAGCGGCACATTCATTGCACTCGACGTTGTCGGGAAAACTGGCCATCGGCACCATTCTTGATCCCGAGTTCACCCGCCTGGGTGCATTTCTGAAAATGCTGGTCGAAGGCTATCCGCAGATCTCGACCGAACTCAAGCACGGCATGTCAGGCTGGGTGCAGCAACAGATTCGCGACGGCCAAATGGATGTCGGCTATTACCTTGGTCCGGCACAAGCACAACTGCATGCGCTTGAGCTCTGCACATTCACCTATCACGTGCTGGCGCCGCAAGGCTGGGGCAAACGCGTGATCGGAAAAAACTGGAAATCCCTGGCGCAGTTGCCATGGATCTGGTCGCCGCAGGAATCGGTGCATCACCGGCTGCTATCCGAAGTTTTCGGTTCGCGCCATGTTCAGCCGCTGAAAGTTGCCTTGGTTGACCAGGAAGCTTCCATGCTGGATCTGGTGAAGTCTGGCATCGGCCTGTCTCTGGTGCGCGACTCCATCGCATTGCGTGAGGCTCAAGCCCATGGCCTCGTCATTGCCGACTGCGTAAGCGTTACGACCCAGCTGTCCTTCATCTGCCTGTCCAGCCGCAAAGCCGAACCACCGATCGCAACTGCGTTTCACCTGATGAGCGATTTGTGGAGCAAATAAGCGACGTATCGGACTGACAGCCTGTGGAAAAGTCTTGGGACAACCTGAACAAGAAAAGTGGATAAACGTCACCAATCGACGAATCAAAATTTTTATCCCAAAAGTATCCTTCGAAGACAGCCCGGCTATTCAGCTTTTATATTTTTCGCAAAGCCTTGATCGGACAAAAGAAAGACTAGTTATCCACAGAATTGCGTCCAGCTTATCTATTACTACCAGTTTTATATACAAGCATTAAAGAACAACTAAAGAAAAGCGCGGAAATTCACTGCCGCAAACCAACCTGTGGATAAGTCTTTGGATGAGTAGTGAAAAGCTTGTGGATTGCTGTGGATAACCCCAAGTTTTGCAAAACTTGTTTTGAGGGATTCAGATTGGCTTGCAGAAAAATCGCCGCGAGAATCAGCACCAGCCAGACACCGGCAATATATTTCCTGTTCAAATGTTGACGACCGCGAAAAATTAGACGTCACCCTCATCGCTGGATGGCAGCCTTAGCAACGCTTGGAAATCTGTTCAGATGCGTCAGAAACGCCTTGGGGAGCCTTTTGACGCGCGGATGTCTGTACCCCCATACAAACGTGTACAAGAGCCTTGAAGCGCGTCTTCACAAGATCTGGCCAAACAGTTTTTATTGAAAAACCTGCAGAAAATAAAAAAGCCGGCAATGCCGGCTTAATGGAAAGACTTTCAGACTTTTATTTCGTTTCGAGCAAACGGTTTGCCAGTGCACTCGAATTGCGTAATTGCTCACGTAGCCAACGGTGACCGGGACTGCGCGCATCTCGCTCGTGCCACAGCATATCGATATGAACGTCGGGCAAGGGAAAAGGCAGGCTCTTCTGGATTAATTGTTCGGACATACCCGTCGCATCGATCAGGTGATACGGAATCACCATCAGCAGGTCGGATGCCGCTACGACCTTGCCTGCGGTGAAGAACTGGTTAACCGTCAGCAGAATACGGCGTTCCCGGTTCAGTGAAACCAGTGCATCATCGACCAAGCCACGTGCGCGGCCAGAGAAACTGACCAGCAGGTGATTTGCATTGCAGTATCGATCCAGTGTCAGCTCTTTATCTGCCAGTGGATGGTTCTTGCGCATCACGCACACGTAATGTCCTGCGTACAGGCGCTCATGCCGAATCGGCGTTTCCGTTGATCCCTGCAATTGGGCGACCACGCCAGGGAAAAAGCCGATAGCAAGGTCAATATCGCCGCGCAGCAGCATTGGCCGCGGCTCCCGCGTTGTCAGCGGCACCATGCGGATATCAATGCCTGGCGCTTCGCCTTCAATCAGGCGTACCAGCGGCGGCAATAACAGACCGGCTGTCGCGTCGGCCATCGCCATACGAAACGTCGCATTGGCTTTCGCCAGTTCGAAACTGCGCGGAGCAACCGCTTCTTCCAGATCAGCCAGGGCCCTTCTCACGGCAGGCCACAGTGATTCAGCGCGTGCTGTCGGTTTAACACCATGAGCGGTGCGAATTAATAACTCATCGCCAAGTGCATCCCGAAGGCGCTTCACCGCATTCGATACCGCCGGTTGCGTCATTGCCAGCCGATTCGCAGCACGGGTCAGGTTTTGCTCCGTCATTACGGCGTCGAACACACGCAGTAGATTCAGGTCAAGAGTAAGGAAGCTCATCGTCTTATTAATCCTTTATGACAGCAGCAAAGATATATCATAAAACTATATTCGGCATAAGAAAATAAAACTATTCTTATATCTTCAGCGACCTTATACTGCGACGCAGCAAAACAGATTTCGAGGAAATGACCATGCAAAACTTCTTTGTCGCCGCAGCAGAAACGTTCAAGCCGCTGTTTTTCAGCTTCCAGAATCCGTTCTCGGCCCTGCTGCGTAGCAATAACGTCAGCGAAAAGAGCCTGGAGCGTGCTGAAACCTCGCTCGGCCTCGAATACATGGCACGTGAAGTCGAGCAGATGCAACCTAGCTTCGCAGCTGAACTGCGCAGCTTCGCCGCACGCGACTAAGCTGTTTTTGCAGCTCTGAGGCGGGCAAACTGTCCGCCGACCAGCAGTACACCGACACCGGCAGCCGCCAGCAAATGGGCGGTGCCGACCGAGGCGAGCAAAGCGCCGCCTGCAGCGACACCCGCAGATTGACCGAGGAAGAAGCAGGACGCAAAGGCGGCCACTGCCGCGCCGCGCCGCTCTGGCGCCATCTGCGTTGCGTTGATCTGCAAAGTGTTGTGCATCATATAGAAACCCAGCCCGAAGACGAAACAGGCCGGGATCGCCGTCCACCAGACCGGGCTGTAGCCGATGATGATCATCGAAGCGGCCATCAACAGCGCGCCATTGCGCACCAGTCCTACCTCACCCAGTTGCTTGACCATCGAGCGCGAGCGCACGGCGAACAAGAAACCTCCCAATCCAAACAGCATCACAAGTATCCCGGCGGCTGCCAGCGACAAGCCATGATTCGTATGCAGATGCGTCGGCACGAAAGCCAGTGAGCCGTACACCAGTGCACCTTCTATCAGCACCGTGCCAAGTACTTTCCGTGCCCAGGCAACTTCGAGCACCTTGCGAAACTCAGTCGCCATGTGAACCAGTGCGTGTCCATCCGCTTTCCGACGAGTCTTTGCATGGGACGGAAGACGCATGTTCAAACGGACGAGCAACGCACCTGTGACGAGGAAAGATCCGGCAATCAAAAAGAAGGGTACGCGCCAGTGCAGATAATCAGCACTGATCCCGCCGAACATGATGCCGGATGACATTCCCAAGATCTGTCCGATCAGAAAGCGCGCCAATACGGTTTGCCGATTCTCATAGGCGACGACGTCACCTATCCAGGCCATCGACAAGGGAATGATCGACGCACAAGTCGCCCCTGCCAGCGCGCGGGCCACCAGCAACCACGAAAAATCCGGCGCAAGTGCACAAGACAACGCAGTCAGTGCGCAGGCAACACAGCCCCAGGCAATCACCAGATATTTGCCGTAACGGTCACCCAGCGGCCCGAACAGGAATTGCGACAGGCCATAAGCGACGCTGAACACCGTAATGGCCATCGCGGCGACACCCAGCGTCACACCAAAATCTCCGGCCAGCCGAACCAGCATCGAGTCCACGATACGCATTGATATGCCGCTGCCAAACGAAGCGACAGACAGCGCATAAATGGCATGGGAAGGAATATCGCGCTGCGATGTATCCGCAGTCTGCAGGCTTGGATTCATAACTGGTGTTGACTGTTGAATTGCCGCTGTTCCCCAGTCACCGGATCGGTGAAGCTGATCGAACGCGCCAGTAATTTCAGCGGGGCCGAAAAATCATCGCCTTTGCAGGGCAAGGCGACTGGATAAAAACCGTCGTTCAGGATCGGTACGCCGAGTGAATTCATGTGAACGCGCAGCTGGTGCATTTTGCCCGTCACTGGAAGCAGACGGTACAACGCATGCTCGCCACGACGTTCAATCAGCTCAATGCGGCTGAACGCGTTTGGCTCGCCTTCCACTTCGCGTACACGGAAAAATTGATCGTCCCGCTCGATACGACTGCAGACTTCAATGGGCAATACCAGGTCATCGCGAAACGGCGCAAGTGCTTCATACACCTTGTGCACCTGGCGAAAGCGAAACAGCGATTGCCACACGGATCGCGTCGCCGGATTGACCGAAAACAGCATCACGCCGGCCGTTTCGCGGTCGAGGCGGTGAATCGGCGTCAGCGTATCTATCCCGGTTTTGCGCTTCAGCCGAACCAGCAGCGATTCGTGCAGAAATCGCCCGCCCGGTGTAACAGGAAGGAAGTGCGGCTTGTCGACCACCATCAGTTCATCGTTAGTGAACAGAATGGCCTCTTCAAACGGAATCGGTGTTTCTCCCTGCCGTTCGCGATAATAAAAAATGCAGGCGCCGCCTGGAAACGTTTCGTCGTAACTGACCGACCGTCCGTGCAGATCCAGCACTTCATCGCGCGCCATGCGCTCTCGCCAGCTGAGCTCGCTGACCATCGGGAATCGAAAAGCCAGATATTCGCCCAGAGTGGTCCACCCTCCATGCGGCAGCCACGCAAAACTCGGGGAAACGCCGTCTCGTACGGGAAGTGGGGATTGCCGGGACATGATCTGATGGATTATCAAGCCCGGAATAATAACCTGCCGGCTTCGCCGGACAGTGCGGGCGCAATGAGCCTGGGATGCACCGGCGGATTGACAGGGCGCCTGGAAAATACAAATGGCCGGCATCCCGGCCATTTGCGTAATACAGCAAGGCGTTTACATTACTGCAAATACCGACAGCTCAGTCCCCAAGCCGAGACTGCAGCGCTGACTTCACCGCTCCCAGTTCTGCCGGAAGTCGATGACTGAGCTTGTCGAACAGCTCATCATGCAAACGCAGCTCCGCTTCCCACGCGCTGCGATCGATCGCTGTAATCATGTCGTACATCTCCTCAGCGAACTCGAGTCCGTCCCAAAGCAAGTCGGCGTGACGCGGGGTCACCCCGAACACATGCTCATCGCCGGCAGCAACGCCGGCAATCCGGTCCAGCATCCACTTCAGCACGCGCATGTTGTCGCCGAATCCGGGCCAGATGAAGCGACCATCGGCATCGGTACGGAACCAGTTCACGCAAAAGATCTTCGGCAGCGCGGCATCACGCTGTTGCAGCTGTTTACCGATGTTGAGCCAGTGCGCGAAATAGTCGCTCATGTTGTAGCCGATGAAAGGCAGCATTGCGAACGGATCGCGCCGTACCACGCCTTGCTGTCCGGCAGCGGCGGCCGTGGTTTCGGAGCCCATCGTCGCGGCCATGTACACGCCCTCGACCCAGTCGCGTGCTTCGGTGACTAAGGGCACGGTCGTCGAGCGACGGCCGCCGAAAATGAAGGCCGAGATCGGTACACCTTGCGGGTCGTCCCAGGCGTCGTCGAGTACCGGGTTCTGGGTCGCCGCCACGGTAAAGCGGGCATTCGGGTGCGCTGCCTTGCGGCCGGTCTCGGCAGCGATCTGCGGCGTCCAGTCCTTGCCCTGCCAGTCGATCAGGTGAGCCGGCGCCTCTTTGCTCATGCCTTCCCACCAGACATCGCCGTCATCCGTCAGTGCGACGTTGGTGAAGATGGTGTCGCGCTCCAGCATGGCCATGCAATTCGCATTGGTTTTTGCATTCGTGCCCGGCGCCACGCCGAAATAACCGGCTTCGGGGTTGATCGCATACAGCCTGCCGTCCGGGCCGGGCTTGATCCATGCGATGTCATCGCCGATGGTGGTGACCTTCCAGCCGGCCAGACTTTCTGGCGGAATCAGCATCGCGAAATTGGTCTTGCCGCAGGCCGACGGAAATGCTGCGGCGATGTAGTGCTTCTCGCCCACGGGCGATTCCACACCGAGAATCAGCATGTGTTCTGCCAGCCAGCCCTGGTCGCGACCCATGGTCGACGCGATCCGCAGCGCGAAGCATTTTTTTCCCAGCAGCGCATTGCCGCCGTAGCCGGAACCGAAGGACCAGATTTCTCGCGTCTCCGGATAATGCACGATGTACTTGGTCCCATTGCATGGCCATGGCACATCTTTCTGTCCCGGCTCGAGCGGCGCGCCGACCGAATGCACGCAAGGGACGAATTCGCCATCGCTGCCCAGCACGTCGTAAACCGCCTTGCCCATGCGCGTCATGATCCGCATGTTGACTGCGACGTAAGGCGAATCAGACAGCTCAACGCCGATGTGCGCGATCGGCGAGCCCAGTGGCCCCATCGAAAACGGCACCACGTACATCGTGCGTCCGCGCATGCAGCCGGCGAACAGCCCGCTGAGTGTGCGGCGCATTTCGGCCGGGGCTATCCAGTTATTGGTTGGCCCGGCATCTTCTTGTCGCGCCGAGCAGATAAAGGTCCGGTCTTCCACGCGGGCGACATCGGACGGATCGGAGTTTGCAAGGTAGCTGTTCGGCCGCTTTGCCGGGTTCAGCTTTTTCATCGTGCCGGCCGCGACCATCTGCGCGCAGAGGCGGTCGTATTCTTCGTCAGAGCCATCGCACCAGACAATTTTGTCCGGCCTGGTCAGGGTGGCGATCTCGGTTACCCAGGCGATAAGCTTCGGGTGTTTGACGTACGCAGGCGGATTGACCGGGGCAACGCCGGCCATCACGGGCTGATTCATGCACTTCCTCCATGCCATGCAGCGGGCCTGGCCGGCAGGATCGTCGTCAGCTTGTGGCACCCTGGGTGGGTGAACGGCGGTCTTGTCGAGGGCGGCGATGTTGGCCGCATTGCCTGCCCGGCGTTGGTGAACGCAGCGGGCGTCTGGCTGAGCTGTCTCGTTTAGAA
>JACCDQ010499300.1_pt1 | contig 17805 bp, 27 predicted proteins | sample 7446031 | NCBI WGS metagenome assembly JACCDQ01 (sample SAMN15323442, study PRJNA562643) | freshwater metagenome | isolation source: river surface water | place: USA:Blue River Watershed | collected 2017-08-17
AAGTTGTCGCTCCCAACTTTGAAAGCTACGAATCAATTCTGAATCTGTCATTATGCACCTTTCATACAAGTTGCTTTAGCGAGTTCACGCCAGTTGCCTGAAATCTTCACGAGGTCTGCAATCTTTAAACACATACGCAAGGACACTTCACGCAATTTAGAATGATTTTGTTCGATAAAGTGCATCACTTCATCAACTTGCTCTGGAGTAAAGTCATAATCAGCAAACAAACCACCGTCAGCATCACGATGCACTTGCTTGATACGCAACATTTTGTCACGCTCAGTATCAACAGTCAGGTCCAAGAAGTGACTACGACTTTGCAACGCATCTAAGTGAGGTGTCATCTTGCTTTGCTTTTTAGTATCAAACGTTTTGTTTGTAATAAAGATGATTGAGCCGTTAAAGTTGAAAGTATTAGGCACACCTTCGTCACGCAACAAACGTGAATCTTTGTTCCAAGAGATACGGCGAGTCTTACCTGAATCAAGAGCACCTTTCAACACGTTAACAGCGTCTTGGTCATCCCAAATATCACAGTCGTCAAACACCAACACGTTCTTAGCGTCAGAGAATTTGTAGAGTTTTGCGAACAAGCCGATGCCTGACATTGCACCTTTGACAATCTCAAAGCGAGGGCGATTGCCTGAGATTTTATCAAACATACTTGCTTTTTCCATCTGTGTGATAACACCGTGTGACTTTCCGATACCTGCAGGACCTGTCACAATCATAGCACGAATGTCACCTGCGATACAGGCTTTGGACATTTCGTCAAGCACAGCGAAACGTGAGGCAATACGATCCATTGCTTCTGTTTCAGTCTCAGTTACAACTGGCGTAGCAACAGGGGTATCACCTGAGACAAATTCTAATTGTTGTTGATTATCAACTTGAATACGCAACTCGGCACTACGACCTGGGAATTGACCCTCGTTCTTAACTGTGATAAAACCACCTTTGGCACCTAGTTGATAACCTTTGACAAGTGTGAACACTTGACCGTCAACAGGAGCTTTACGATAAGAACCAGAGAGAACACGCACAGTAGAAGTCATTCGTTACCTTTCATTGATTTAATACAAGTATTATAAGCCCAAAACGATTTATTGTCAAGCCTTTTTATCGGGCAAACAAGCGATAAGTGAAACCCTGAGAAGTTAATACTTTTGTGTAACCTTCTTTAGTCCAGTCACCTTCAAGCAAACTGAGGGTCTTTTTGTCAACATGGGCAGGCTTGTTAACTTTAACACTAATGAACTTTTTGCGATATTCAATGTAGATATTCTCAGCAAACACGCACAGTTCCAAAGCTAGTTTCATACGCTCGGCTTTGATTTTTTGATTATCAGAATAGTTAGTACTATTGACTGCACTGCGGAGTCGTGCATCACGCTCGGCGAACCAAGCAAATTGACCAGCTGATTTGTGTTTTGTTTCAGTCTCAAGCATACAATACTCCTTTAATCAATCTATGCAAGTATTATATGCCCAAAATGATTTATTGTCAAGCCTTAACTAAATCCCAATTTGTAACTCTAAAGTATTCAAATCCGTCTAGTGACGTTCTGTGGAAGAATCCACTCATTGACAAGCTGGAAGAATCGTTAAAAATTCCATCCCAGATTTTGATTAGCTGGTTCTTAGGATCTAATGACAAAACAACAGCGGCATTTACTTTGTCATCTTTGAACCAGTATTCAAGTTGCTTGTTGTTTTTTGTCTTCTTTGTAATCTTACTCAACGGAGTTAAATTGACTACATCTAGTTTCATTACAGTAGGAGAACTAGATGATACATCAAGTGTGGTTTCTACTTGTGACTTGATTGAATCAAGTTTTGTGTCATAGTCATAAAAATCAGGTAAGTAACATGCCATACCGATATCATTGTTTTTGAAACGTTTGCCATCTGCCATAATGAATGCAGCCAAGTCTCGTCTAAAACTAGACTTGTACATTTTATCAGTTAGATTACCCATCATGATTTTCTTGCTGTAGTAATCTCTAATCGATTCAGCTTTAGTTCGGTCTTCTATTGATACTTTACGCATCACTACATCATCTAATACACGAAGTCCAAACTCGCCGGTAGCACGTAATCGTTGTAGTGTGCAACTTAATGTTAGAATGTCTTCTGGGCTTTCGTATGCTTCGAATTTCGTGATTGAAGGTGATTGTCGAACATCACTGAAACTTGAACCATTCAATGTCAAGTTTGCAAATGATGAATTGAGCATTGCCGATGATGCAATTGCGCCTAATGGTTGAATTGAAATTTGAGACATAGTAGATTTTCCGTTTCGTCTGCCTGTAAGTTGAACAAAGCCTTTGCCTTTGTATTGAAATTGTGACATGCTCTATTATACAAAAAACCTCGTATCTTTGCAATACGAGGCTTCTGTTAAAGGGTAATATCTTCCATTCCACTTGTCCGTAATCGAACTATGTGACCCATTTGCCATTGTTTGGCATCAAGTCCTTTTAGAATGCCTAACCATTTGTTCCTTAATAAGGCAACTTCATTGATTAGCGTTTCATAGTCAATTACTTCCTGTTCACCGTCAGTGTACTTTTCTGCATCACGTGAAGTCAATGCCCGATTGTACGCTTCTAGATACTTTTGGAAATGCTTCCTACGAATTTTACGTAGTTGAATGTTAAGATGATTCAACACAGCCTCAATTTCTTGAAGCTGGTTAAAACGATGTTCAGTGATACCAGGAAGTGCGGCAATGTTCTTTTCAACATTACCCCAAATCTTTACATCATTACGTGCTTGAGAATGTTCATTCTCATAGTATTGAATAAAGTCAGGTAACTTACTAATATCACTTGAAACTTTTGTTAGCCAATTTGCCATTTAGTTCCACTCGTCTTCGTCTTGGTCTTCTTCGTATTCTTCGTATTCTTCTTCTTGGAAGTGAGCGGCTGCATACTCTTTCAATGCTTTAGTAATATCTTTGTCTCTGAACCCATCCTTGATATCATCAATCTCAAAATTGTTCTCAACTAGATATGTTACTAATGATTCTGCCGCTTCTAAACGGTCATTCAAGTCGATATGCTCACGCAATACTTCCCAAACTTCGCTTACTGATCCTAAATTCATTCTGATGGTTCCTCCGTTGTATCATCAGTACTTATCTCAGGTGTTGTATTTCTCAACGGTAAATCTTTCATCACAGTATCCAAACAACCATCGGTGTTTGCTTCCCATGCTTTACGGAACTTCTTAATCACTTCACCTTCAAGTGTAGTGTAGACAAGTGAGTTACCTTCTTTCTTTAGAAGTTCTTGCTTTTCAATCAAGTCAACTAAGCCAGAATATGGGCTCATACCTGTCTTGTAAGGAATCTTCACTTGCACACCCTCAAAAGGTTTTGCATAGCGAGTTTTCATAATCTTACAACCAGCACGAATACCATTTACTTCTGATACTTTGTTACCGTCTTCGTCTTCTTTCAACTTCATCTTCTTCATCGCAACAACGATAGAAGATGCATAGATGAAGCCTTGTCCACCAGAGATTTTGTCATCCGGATCGAACATATCTTGTGAAGCATAAGTGTGGTTAGTTGCAACCAAACCGATGCCTAATGAACCGAACATGTTAACGGTGTTACGAACAAGTGCTGTAAGTGCTTTAGGCTTACGACCCATATCACCTTTCAAATCACCTGCGTCAAACTGGTTAACGTCAGTTGGTGTCAACAACATACCCAACGAATCGACAACGAAAAGAACTTTCGGTCTATCTTCTGGTGCTAGTGTTTTGTAATCTGCTACGAACTTTGAAATTGTTTTAGCAACGTCATCAATCATAGCCATGTTTAGTTTTAATAGTTTGCTTTCATCAGTATCAACACCGAGATTATGCAACCAATCTTCATCCAGAGCGTTTTCTGAGTCGATGAGGACAACGAATATCCCCTGTTCTTGTGCGTGTTTAACAATGTTACCTGAACAAATGTAACTCTTGCCCGCGCCGCTTTCTCCAGCAAACACAGTAACTTTACCAAGAGGAACACCCTTATTAAAGTCACCGCTGATAAGATAATTAAGTGCATAGTTGCCTGTGCTGATCCAATCAGTAGGGTCGTTGAATCCAATGCTTAATCCTTCAATACTTTTTGTAATTTCTTTTCGAAATTTACTTACGTCAAATGGTTTTCCCAATTTGTTCTCCAATCAATTGATTTATTTTATGAACGCTAAATGGTTCTTTGTCTAATAGTTCGGGGCATTTCTGCGCCATCTGCTCAAGTTCATAATCTTGAGGGTAATGACGCAATGCACCCCGAGCCCGGTCACGAACTATGCTCGGGACCCTAGGTGTTTTGCCAGGGTCACACAGTTCTTCCAATAGTTTTTTACCTTGCTTTAAAGCTCGGTATCTTTCGTCTGGCATTGTCATGTGGACTCCTTGATTAAGGGACCGAAGTCCCTTAAATTATTTCTGTTGACGGGCACGAATCATCGCAAGGATGTCTTGTGCTTTGTCACTTGAAGGAGCTGATGTTGGGACTTGAATTGGAGCATTTGCTGCTTCGGCTGCGTCAGCCTCCCAAGGTTCAGGACTTTTCGCTTCTGCTACGGGTGCTGTTGCGGGTGCGCTAGTAGCAACGGTACTAGGCGCTGATGTTGCTGCCGCTGTTGAACCTGCTTGAGGAATGTCCAAACCATAAGGCTTGTAGTATTGACCCCAACGTTCTGGGTCGTATGCTTCACCATCAACTGATGCTTCAAACATTTCTTTGATGATTTTCAATTCTGCTTCTGTTGGTTGCTTTGGCAAGAAGTCTTTCAAGTTAAACAAACCATGTGAATTGATTGCTTCCAATTCTGCTTCTGTCAAAGAAGATTCACGGCGTGCCCAGCTTGATGTTGAGTAATCAGCATAACCACCTTTAGAAGTTTTCTTAATGTTGAAGTCAAGACCACGCAAGTAGTCTGTTGGCAATTCAAGGATTTCAGGATCCATGATACCACCCTTGATGATAGGGAAGATTTGTGATGTAATAGCAAAACGGCGAATTGGGTTCGCTGGTGTCTTGTCATCACCTAGTGGGTTTTGACGAACAAAACCTTGGAAGATGTATGAACGCTTCTTCCAGTACTTGTTTGCCATTTCTTTCAATGACTCGTCTTTGTACCAAGGACGAACTTCTGCCAAGATTGGGCAACTGTTAGGTACATACATATCGTTACAAGGAACTTGAACGATAACTTGCTTAACGTTGCTATCACCCTTAACACCATTGAATGGCAATTTGATGATGTTCTTTTCTACCCAGAAGAATTGGTTAGATGAATCACCGTCAGGTAAGAAACGAATTGTTGCAGTCGTGCCTTCATCAATGTTCCAGTGGGGGTAGATAGAGTTATCTTGTTGGGCGTTGCCTGTGTTGCCCTTAGACTTGTTTTCTTGCGCTTGTAGACGAGCGCGGATTTCTGCTAATGATGCCATAATAATATTTCCTTATAAAAATTTGAGATGGTCTCTGTTTAATATTCGATACTACCTATTAGTATCTAACGTAGAAGATAGTATAGCAAAGCTATCTGTCAACGTCAATAGTATTTATGCCTTATTAGGGCAAACATACTTTTTATTGTGCCGTTTTGATTAATTGCATTAGGCGTGCAATTTCGGCTTTGATTTCGTCTTCATCCTGTTCAACGTGATTGACTTCTTTTTCGATTTGGTTAATCTCTTTGTTTTGTACAGCATCAACTTTTTCGTTCTTTTCAAGTTCATCTTCCAAATACTTTGCAAGTGCTTGTTCTGGGCTTAACTCTGGATGAGCCAATTGTGCCTTATAGTTAATGTCGTGTTCTCTAGGTAAAGGGCGATCCGCTTTGCCCTTAATCTGAGTACCCATACGAATCTCGGACGCTTCGTTAACTAGGTTATCTGCCCAAGATTCGAATAATTTAATTTCTTTCATATTACATTCCAGACAATTTACGCATACGTGCGATTGCAGGGTCAACACCTTCACATGCACCAACTAAATCACCCTTCTTAGCTGGACGACCAGTTGGTCCTAATTGACCTGCAGCCTTTTGGTCTGCATCTAAACCTTCTGATGTTTCTTCACGGTTGAGTTTCTTTGCCAATGCAGCAATATCAACTTTACCTAATTTCTTTTCAATGCGCTTAACAGCTTCGCCTGCACTTGATGCAGTCTTTTGATACTCATCACCGTAGTCAGCTTCTTCAGGGTCAACGTAATCTTCAACATCACCGTTTGCCTCAAGAGTCTTGTCTGCCCAGGCTTCAAGTGCAATAACTTCTGCCATTGGCTTAGATTCGCTGATGTTCTTACTTAACTTGCTTAGAATTGGCATTACAGATTCAATGCGAGGGTCTAACGAACTTGACATAAACATGTCTGTCAAATCTTCATTCACTTCATCTTCTTGTAATGTAGGTGTCCATGATTCAAAATAAGTATGATAACCTTTTTTACCACGCATCTTACTCAAGCACTCACGCAATTTTGAATAATGATTCAAACCTTCGTTAACTAACTTTTCAGTTGATTCGTTAAACTGTTTACCTTTAGTAGCACGAACAAATCCTGCCATCTTTGAATATTCTTCGCACATCTCATTGATGTGATTACATCTTTCGTCACTAGGTCTTCCACCTTCTGCAACGTGACGAGCATAAATCTGAGCAATGCCTGGTCTATTTGTAGGAGCTAAGAAACGCTCACCTTGTGAAGTTTCGATGAAAATCTTTTCGACATTACGGAAGCGTTGTTCACCCTCTTCCATTTGTTTACTATGCTTGATGATAATCTTTGTTTCAGGGATTACATCGTTGTAGCTTTGCTTCTTGCCCATTGGATGGTAGCTCTCGGCTAATCCTTCTTTTTTACTATGTGCTCTCACTGCCATATCACTTTCTAAGTCATCTACATCCTTACGCTCAAAGCCCAACTGGTAGTTAATAGCAAACTTACGCAAGTGTCTCATTACTTGGTCCCATGATTGAGAATCAAGCGATCCTGCTTTAGGACTTTGTGCAATTTTATCGTTGTAATAAATGATTAAACGGTGAGAACCGTCAATAGTGACAGTAGCTCTGCCGTAGTCTTCACCGTCTTTGATGAAGGAAAACTGCATCAATTCTGCTTCTTCTGGTACAGCAACTTTCTTACCTGAACTGTCGTACATGTCAGGTTTGTATCCTCTGCTGTCTAGTAAGCCGTATAATTTGTCGTTTAGTCTTGATTTAGCCATGGTTTTTGTGTCTCGATAGTGTATTTATCTTAGAGTATAGCGTAGAAAGGTAGAGGTAAAACAATATCATCGTGGTCACGAATCTGTTCCTCTAGGTTAAAGTGATAGTCGCCCAAATCCTGAATCATGCGGATAGTTAGCAAAGTAGCCGCCACTAAGTCGTCTGTCTCACCGATTTTCGCAGCAAAGCTATCCTTTGACGCAATATAGTTCTTCAATTCTGAGATTAGACTATGACTTTGAATCTTCATTTTCTTTGATTCTAGTAGATGCTTGAACTTAGTACACGCAGCCATCTTTGTCTTATGGGTTGTTGTAAAGCCCTTACGCTTCTTCCCGGGTTCACATAAGAATGTTCCTGGGATATTTGCTTCACCGTATTCGTGCAACGAGATTAGTGCACCTTCGCCAACAGTATTGTTTTCTACTGAGTAATAGATGTTAGTAGGTTGTCCAGTGCATTCAAGTATGTACTTACTGATATTAGCTATTAGCTTGATTTGTTCGGGGATAGGAGTCTTGTTATGCTTCCACTCACCCACTTGAGTAGTTGAGTTCGCTTCAAAGATTTGAATAGCAGCATAGTCACCACCAGTACCAACAGCGGGGTCTAATGCAATCGTGTAGATTTTATCTTTCTCCGGCTTTTGATACCAGCGAACTTGACCTTGACGGAAAGACGGTTCTACTCCTTCCATCTCAATCAACGTAGTAGGTGCAATCAATGTTTCATCAGCGATAATGAACTCGCAACCGATTTCTCGGCGGAATCTATCTTCACCGAGTTGTGCTTTAATCTTTGCAGCCCATTCTTCGTCACGCTCTGGGTGTTCTTGCCAGTAAGCACGATATGCTTTGAATCCGTTAACACCAACTTCTGTCTTGTTACCGAACTCATCTTCGCATTTGTTAGCACCTTTCCAAATCAACGCAAACGTATCTTCGTCTGAGTTAGGAGTACTTGTGATAATCGCTTTACCACCAGTCGCTAGAGTAGGTGTAATAGCAGTCCAGAATTCTGTCGCAATAGTAGGTCGAACGAACGCAAATTCGTCAAGATACAGTAGTGTAATAGACATACCACGACCAGTGTTTTCAGTAGTTGTAGCTGAAACGATACGACTGCCGTTCTCAAAGTCTAATGAGCCTTTGTTGTATGTTGTGACACCTGCTTTAATATGGTCAGGGCAGTTCTCGTATGCATAACGCACACGTTGCATAATTTCCTGAGCACCTGTATACTTGTGAGCCGCAATTAGAATCGTTGAGTCAGGTACAAACATGGCGTACCACAATAGATAACCTGCGGCACTTGTTGACTTACCTGTTTGTCGAGGCATCAATGAGATAGAGTAACGATTATTGTGATAGTTCTCAATCAATCGCTTCTGATATTCGTAGGGATGGTAGTTCATCGATCCTTTTGTAGGATGCTGAATCATAAAGAAGTTGTCCATGAAGTACATTGGACCCGTGTTTGGGTCACAGCACTTGATGAAGTCGTTTAATTCTTTATCGTCTTTGAACTTCGTCTTTTCATACGGGTTCTTAATTAAGGTAGGTGTTCCACTCATAATTTTATTTAGTTAGTATTTTTCGGTTAATACGGTTTCTCACCAGTTAGTGTAGTTTTACTGAACCACAATCTAAACCATTCATCAGTACCTGGCTTGATATTACGCTCACGCTGTATCTGTCCTAGATTTGTAGCATACGCACTAGTATTCTCACCGTAACTAGGATTTGGATCTATTCCTGCTAACTTCTTCAGGTCAACTAAGCTATCAACATCTTTTGCAGGTATGGAAACGGATTTGAGTTTATCAAATCCGTTCATTAGTTGTGCTTGTTTGAATGGGTCGAACGTCATCAACTATTTATTTAATATCTAGCGGCCTCTGTTTTGTCACGGAGATAGCAAAATACTTCTCTTTGATTGTAGCTGTCTCGCCGTCGGGTTTGTTTACAGTAACATCAAATTCTAAGTTGTTAAACTTGTCAACGGCAAAGCCTGTACGCTCTAGTAAAGCGATCCACTGAACCATACCTAGTACGCTGTAGTTGCTTGCAACAAACTCGTGTCTACGTTCACAGTCTGGTGCGGGTACTTCAATGTACATCTTACCAAATTGCTTTAAGATACGATTGTATTCAGTCAAGCTGATGATAGGATAAGGACTTTGTTGCAACGTGTGACGCAAGAAAATAAAGTCAGTTGATTCATCATGGAAGCCGTCTGTCTGTGGCAAGAAGCTAGGATCATGAATCTTAACTGTGTGCCCTCTGTCTTTGCAAAGTTTCGCATCGTTTTCACTTAGAGTAGTTCCCACTACGTTAGTGAAACCTTTTTCTTTCATCTCGTCTAGGAAGTATCCTGCGCCACATCCAATATCAACAATGAAACTGTCTTTTTTCAATTCCAACGGATCAATGTATGTAGGGATGACTTGCTTGGTAAGCGACTGATGAAGTTGTGACTCGCCTTCGTCTGCTAAGTGGCTAGTGTATAACCACTCGTTATAGAATTTGAGTTTAATTAAGTCTAGGGTGTTGTTAATGTCAATCATACTTCTATTTACAAACAGAAGTATAGGTTGAAAATTTTTATTTGAAACCCTTGAAGCCAGTTACTGGGCTTACGGTGTGAGTATCGTCAAGTTCTTTACTTTTCATATCACCGTTATTTACGTCAGTGTATTGTGCTCCGACTGCTTTGTATGCTTGCTTGAGCATGTCTTGTTCTTCTTTTGTGTAGGGGTGAGTAGTTTTCTTTTTGCCGACCCAGCTCTTAGCTTTCATGTCTAATGGGTCTTTACCATTTGCACCTGCTACGGCCATACCTAAACGATAAGAAGTATAATCTCCGCTTACTTGCTCACTATCTCCGTACGTATTCAAACCTTTAGTAGACTGTTGCTGTCTCTTGGAGATTTTCTTTTGGCTTGACTCAGCGATGAATTCTGATGCTCTCATATTATGTATTTATCGTAAACTTTATTGAGTGCTCGATATCCTGATTGAACATAGGGTTTACCATTACTCTTACGTTGCCGTATCCTACGTCAGCGTTGTATCTAGTGATAGGGGCACCCGAGAACAATGTGCCAAATGCCGAGAACTTAACTCCGATATTTGATGTTTCTTTTAAAATTTCTAGTGTTACTTTTTGGCTGTTATTGTCGTCAACGCTACGTGAAGTGATTTGGAATGTGCCATTGTCAAAATCTGAAACTGGTAATTCAAACACTATTTGATTTGTTGAGTTATCATGTGTAGTAACCATTCTAGTTCCACTAGAAGAACCGTTGACTACTAATGATCCTGATACGTTTACATTACCGTCTGCATTTACGTTCTTAACGTTGATGCTTGCATTCTCTGGTTCTAGCCCTCCGATAGCGGGGAATGATAACGTGTTTAAGTCAGTTTGAGCGATGGATACGTGACCGATAGAGACACCAGTAGTACCTAAATAAAGATGAGCAAAACGCTGTACGTCTGAACCCAAATCAAGCTCGTTGTCTCTGAGTGGAATCGTGTCGATATTAATATCGAGTACGCCGGTAGCTTGGTTGTATACAAGATTAGCATCACCCCTGCTTAAACCGTCAAAGATATATTGAACTGCTCCTTCAGGTCCGTTTGGAGCAAGACTTGAAAGATAGTTGAAGTTGTCATTAATCTTCTGGAAGGCAACTCTAAGCGGGTCACCGCCGGCATCGTTAGGTACAATACCTATATCAACTTGATTAACTGTGGTCATAGTTTAGATTCCAATAATATGTATTTATCTGTTTTACTGGGACATTTTGGGTATAAATAGTAGACTATTATAAGGAGTTAACATGAGAAAAATAGTTCTAGGATTAGTGATGCTAGTATCATTATCCGCGCAAGCATGGGACCAACGTGCCCCTCTACCCGTACAACAATGTCAAGTTCATAGCCCATATGGATTTGCTGAGACTCAACGCCCAGCAAGTGCAATTTGCCGTGAAGGTTATCTAGTTGCGTATGACGCACCTGTTAAGATTCCAGCATATGTAGCTTACACATTGAAGCCTGAAAACGCTTTAGGTTGCTTCCCTCGCACAAATGCTTTCGTTGCTGATGCAAGTTTAAATGGTACTGGCGCAAGACCTGATGACTATGCTGGTACAGGATATGACAAAGGTCATGCTGCACCAGACGGCGACTTATCATACAATCAAATGGTCGAGTACGAAAGTTTTTTAATGACAAACATGTATCCACAGCATGGAAGTCTAAACCGTGGAATCTGGAAGTTACTGGAAACTTCAGTACGTGGTTGGGCAGTACAAACGAACCAAAGCTATACAATATTCGTTGGAGCTATGTATGGCGCTGGTGATGAGACTATCGGTAAAGGTGTTATCGTACCGCATGGCTTCTATAAAATTGTAATCAACAATCAAACAGGACAAGTTGCTGGTTGGAGATTCCCTCACACTAAGCCATATGTTAACTTAGGTAACGACTTAACTAAGTTCCGTGTACCAGTAGCACAGATTCAGCAAGAAGCAGGTGTACGCTTTAAGTTCCCAGCTAACGCAAAAGAATTGAATCCAGGACAAGAATGGCCTGTTGACTTCGGTGCGTTAACTAATGCTAAACGTGCTAAGTGCAAAGGCGCAGTAGATTAATTACTTGCCGATTTTATCGTAATTGATTTTGTTAGTTTGATACCATTCAATCCAAGTATCTGACTTAACTGCACATTCGTAGTAAGTTGAATAGTTGATTGTGATTGTCTTGCTAACATCACTTAATTTTGCCCCGTCTTGAAGTTTCTTTAAGTCGGGGCATTGTTCCATAGCACCAGACTTAGTTGGTGCTTCAGGGAATTTAGGGATTACAGGTGGAGTTGTGCAACCAGTGACAGCTAACACTAGCATTATCACCAGGGCAAATATGATTAAACTTGAAACAATTCCTTGGTCTTTCTGGTCTCTCATTTTGCTTTCTCCGCTGAATCGTTATGTGCTTTAACAAACTCTTTTGGAATCACGCAAGTCTTGTCGTACTTTGTAACTTCACGGTCAATATAACGTGTGATGTACTCTTTCTTAACTTGGATCTTTTCTTTAGTTTTCTTTGACTTTTGAGCCAACTTTTCGTTTAACTCTTTGTTCTTTTCTTCGTATTGAGCCGCTTGTTGTTTAGCTTCTTCAATACGAGCTTGCATCGTATTGTAATCGTACAACGCACCCTCTAAGAATGTAGCTACTGCAAAACCAATAACACCTGAGATTTTGAGCATCAGGCTATAACGTCTAATCAACTTGACTCTGCCGAAGACAAAGCCAAGAATAATCGATACTATGCTAAGATAGAACAGTGAATGGAAGACCCAAGATGGTGTGATTTCAAAGATGAACATGCTCTTATTTATTAAAATATGAGGAGTTCTTTAGCCAATCATAGTACTTTTGGAAACCTTCTTCAACATCAACTTTGGGGTCGAATCCAAAATCTCGTCTAGCGGCGTCAATATTCAATGCTCCCCTGCTAGGGAAGTCCAAGTCTCTTTCACCTACTTCGATTTCACCTTTGCCCACTACATTAATTGCTAGTTTGGCTGCATCAAGTAGACTATGACTATGCGATTTTGTTATATTGTAGGTTTTGTTGTCTGTGTTGTCGGATAATGCTGCGGCAACGATTCCGTCTGCGGCGTCGTCAACGAAGGTGAAGTCGAGGGTCTCGTCAGCTCCATTGACTCTAAGAGTATCGCCCCGCATAGCGCGGAGTATGAACTTGCTGATGACGCGGTCTTCAACGTCAAGTGGACCATATACAGCAGAGGGGCGTATAATAGTATGAACAAGATTAGTACGGCGAGTATAATCTTTGACAAGCCATTCGCCTGCGAGTTTGAGGATTCCATATTGCCCTTGTGGTTTACAGTCATAGTCTTCTTTCACATCGTCTTTGAAATCACCATATACCATTGACGAACTGATATAGATGAACTTACGCACATCATACGTATTGCTTGCTTCTAGCAAGTTGAGCAAACCCTCGCTCATTACACGACTGCCCATTGCTGGATCGTTGTTAACTACTTTCTGTCTAGGGAAACTAGCACAGTGAATCACAATCTCAGGTTCTTCGATATGGAAGATAGAACTCACTTTTCGTGCATCTGAAATATCAGCGTTGTAAATGAAATCACCTAATTGAATCTTCTTCTTCCGCTCTGTTAAGAGATAGTCAATCTGGTCTTGTGGGATAATCCCGTAGTTGGTCTGATTGTCAATGATTGATACTTGATGCCCTTGATCCTGTAGTCTCTTAACTATGTTGTGCCCGATTAATCCAAGACCGCCTGTTACTAAAATGTTCATTCGTATTTCAACTTATAAAATGTTAATTGCTCCGGTGTCAAGTAAGCCTTAATTCTGTATTCGTACCCATACGTTACGTGATTAATAGCACGTACCCACATTGGTTCTGGCTTACTATTCTCCATGATGTATTTGCCTTTTGGTGTTTGTTGCCATTCGTATATCGGCTGTGCAACAAACAAATCAGGGTCTTCGCAGTCACCCATTTGAATATAATGAACAGTATGTTCTATGGGTACTTGTTTTATTGGATCAGACAGCCATTGTTGCTTTGAGTTGTCCATGACTTTCATATCCATTCAATACAATATCATTCATCGTAATGTCAAAAATGTTAGTGACTTCAGGATTTAAGATTAATGTTGGTGCGGGAAATTCTTCTCTAGTCAATTGCTCTTTAACTTGTTCAATGTGGTCAGTGTAAATGTGAGTGTCACCCATTGAGATAATCAACTCACCCACTTTGTAACCTAGATGATGTGCCAATAAGTGAGTAAGCAAAGCATAACTAGCAATATTGAAAGGCAAGCCGAGGAAAACATCAACACTACGCTGATACATATGACAAGAAAGTTCTTTATTCTTGTTAACATAGAATTGGCTCATAACGTGACACGGTGGCAAAGCCATCTGGTCTAACTCACCTGCGTTCCACGCATTGATGATGTGTCTGCGACCATTAGGATCGTTCTTCAAACCTTCAATGAGATTTTTGAGTTGATCCGTCTCTTTGACATGGAAGTTACCCTCGCGGTTGTATTGACTACCGAAGTCGTCTTTAAACGTTTCTTGCGTATGATATACTGGGGTTTGCCAGTGACGCCACTGTACGCCATAGACCCTACCGAGGTCACCTTCATACTTCGCTTTAGGCTTCCAATACGGTGCAAGCGCATTTGGTGTCCAGATTGTAACCTTGCCATCTTTTGTTCCATGTGTGAGTTCAGCCAATCTGCGCTCATCACCTGAGCCTTCAATAAACCAAAGTAGCTCGCCTCGGACAGCTTTCCAAGCAAGTTTCTTAGTTGTGATGGCAGGGAATCCTGTACGCAAATCAAAGCGGATACTACGGCCAAACACACTACGGGTGCCAACACCAGTTCTATCATCTTTATCTTCTCCGTTGTTTAATATGTCTTCTAACAAATCGTGATACTGTTTCATTTTCTTTTCCAAATCTCATAAGAGTGGTCAGCAAAATCTTCTTTCTGCCAACACATAAATTCTTTTTCTAATTTTACTAAATCAATGAAAGTATCGCAAGTGTATTTGGTGAAAGCTCTTGAAACATGTATCTCGTCAATGTATTCCCAGCATGTTTCAATCACTTTAGCGCCGCCGATGACCCAAGCATCTGATACTGAACTTAGGTATACTGGATCGGTTAATGTAATCGCTCCGTCAAGTGGAGCACGTGAGAACACATAATTGGTTCTGTTTGGTAAGGGCTTCTTTGGTAAACTATCCCAAGTTGCACGACCCATAACAATACTCTTGCCGGTCGTTAACTCCTTGAATCTAGGTAAATCGCCCTGGAGGCTAGTCCAGGGCAATGTACCATTATAACCAATTCCTCCTTTAGGATCAAAGGCTATAATTAACTTCATAATCTTCCTAATAATCTGTCTGTCTGTGGTTGAACTGTTTTTGCAATTGCTTCTAAATCTAAAATAATTTCTATGTTTACAATCAATGGATCTAACTCGTTCAATTTTCTACTAACAACTTCCTCAATCTCTTCCGTACACAAACTTTGTTTATACAAATTTTGAATGTTAATCGTATGCTGTTTCTTGCCTACTAATTTAACAACGATTTTTTTGATAAATTCAGGTGGGACCGGGGAAGTTGTCTTATCCACACCTTCAAGTACGTGAGACCACTTACTCAAAAAATCAGGTGTCATATCACGCCATTGCTGTTGCTTTTGCCTTTGGTGGGCGACCACGTCCTCTTTTAACTGGTTCGGTTGGTTCTGTTGTAGTTTGCGTTGCGAGTGGGATGCCTGACATTTCTGCGGCTTCTGTCATCAAGCGTTGCGCTTCTGCTAACAAACCTTTTGCTTCTGCTTCCATGCGTTGTGCTTGGCTACGTAAATTGTTTGCGATTTGGTCATCACCCAACACACCTTGTACAGGTGATGTTACTGGTGGTGTATTACGCATTGCTTTTGCAACTTCTGATGGCTTTGTGCCTTCTGTTGCTTGAGCATCCATCTCAGCTAATTTCTTAGTAGCATTGTCTGCACCAGCCATGTCATCTAAAATTTTGTTCAACTCAGCTAAGTTGATTTTAGTAGTTGTATTTGGTGTCATTGTAACTTGTTCAGTTTGAACTTTACGCAACAAACCTTGCTTGTGTAAAACTTGCAAAATGAACTTGCCATCATCGGTGTGAAAGCGATTCAATGCGTCTGCAAGATTTTCACTTGCTTGCCCAATTTGACTTTCGATACACTTCATCATTGGATCGTGAATGTGACGATTCAATGTTTCAGTATAAACGACCAAACACATGTGTTCTTCGCCGGGTAGTTCTCTAAAAACTACTGCTACTTTTCTATCACCATGCTTACCTACATGTCGTAAAAAACTCATATTATATCTCCTTATGCCATACGGCTAGTGATATTTACTATGAGTTTAGAACAGTGAATTATTTTCTGAGTGTCCTGACCAACGCAATTCATACAACATTGCTTCGGCGCCATCTTCAAAGTAGAAGTATTGGGAAAGGTCAAGTAATACATGTGAAGTTTTCATGTCGGACGAGACGCAAAATCTACCATGCAACTTAGAAAGAACCCACTGATATGATTCTTCTGTTTTGGGCGTATTTGTTTTAACAAAATGTCTAGGAACAACTGACAACTCACGTGTTCCAAACCAAGCAATCGGGTTAAGTTCTTTCATTCTCTTTCAACAATGCATATAGCATTTCGACTTTTTCAATTGCATCATTTAACGCAGGTTCTGTCTCTGCGAGTTTAACGATATCTTCAAATCGTGTCCAACGATGTGCTATCCGAACTTCATCACTCTCGTAATACAATTCTCTATCCCGTGAACCAGGTAGACGGCGATAAATTGATTTACCACCGTCTGGGCTTTCATACACATACCCATCATTAACTGGGATATTAATCATTGCTCTTGCGTACACCATCTAACATGTACTTGAGAATCCAATAGAAGGCATATAACATGCCTCCTAGGATCAGTACAAGTAAGATAGTCCCTAGCGTTTCGCCAAAGACTTCTAACATAGTTACTCCTTAGTTTTCATCGTAAAGTGCGAACTGTCCGAATGGGGGATGCGGGTCCTTATCTCCATGAATAATCCATGTAGTATCGCAATAGTCGGCGTCACCCCATGAACCGCAAGGGTAACCATCAGTAAACACAATAAGTCGTTTAGGTACATTTCCAACTTCCTTCAAGTAGTCAAAGATAACATCAAAGTCAGTGCCGCCACCGCCTTGAGGTTCATACGTATCTATCGTATCTAAGTTTTCGCTTGTAAAATCTTGTGGATTGTAGTAAGCGGTATCAAAACAGAACACGTGAACCTTGTAGCCATCAAACGATTCCATCATGCCACCAATTTCACCCAAGAACGCTTGTGCTTGTTTGTCACTGATAGAACCAGACATGTCGATTGCAACAACTACGTCAATCTCTTCACCCGGTGTCATACCGGGCATAACAGCATCCATGTGCCAGCCCCGACGACTTGGACGCATCCAAGAATAGTCAGTACGAATAGCACTGGTCAAGTTAGTCTGAATCAACTCACGCCAGGGCATTTGAGGGTCAGTCACTTGACGTACAAGACGCTCAACACCTAGAGGCAATGTACCTGCTTCTGCTGATTGAGCGGCATTGATAATTGCCTGCTTCATTTCTTGACGAATGCGGTCTTTTTCTTCTTGTGTGAGTTTTGGGCGACCTTTACCTGGACGATCATCACCTTCACCGTCTTCATCATCACCTTCACCATCCATGTGTTCATCAAGCAATTGGTCGATCAAATCGCTCATGCTAATCTTTTGAACATTTTTCATCAAGTCATCATAGATTTCCTCAGCCGGCTTGCCATCATACTTTTGTTCGTACAAGCAAGGTACTGTGGTGATGAACTGACCAACTTTGTGACGCTTCAAGTCGGCATTAACTGCGTAGTCG
>JACCDQ010777295.1_pt1 | contig 17805 bp, 18 predicted proteins | sample 7446031 | NCBI WGS metagenome assembly JACCDQ01 (sample SAMN15323442, study PRJNA562643) | freshwater metagenome | isolation source: river surface water | place: USA:Blue River Watershed | collected 2017-08-17
GCCAATACAAGCTGGAACGGCTACTGATAAAATCCGGGCGGTGCGCGACTGGCGATAGGCCCACAGCGGGCTGACGTGGGGAAACCACTGGGGAGCGCACCTTCACAACGCCGTTCGCCTGGGCAGCCCTTGTCAGCGCACAAGGATTCGTTTCTTTTTAGGACTGCCATGTACGACCGCAACATCCTTGTTGAACAGACCGACCCTGAGCTGTTTGCAGCCATCCAGGCCGAAAACGCCCGCCAAGAGCACCACATTGAGCTGATTGCCAGTGAAAACTACGCCTCGCCTGCGGTGATGGCGGCGCAAGGTTCACAGCTCACCAACAAGTACGCCGAAGGCTACCCGGGCAAGCGCTACTACGGCGGCTGCGAGTACGTGGACGTGGCCGAACAACTGGCCATAGACCGTGTGAAGCAGTTGTTTGGTGCCGAAGCAGCCAACGTGCAGGCCCACTGCGGTGCCTCGGCCAACGAAGCGGTGTTTTTGGCTTTTTTGAAGCCCGGTGACACCATCATGGGCATGAGCCTGGCCGAAGGCGGCCACCTGACCCACGGCATGCCCTTGAACATGAGCGGCAAGTGGTTCAACGTGGTGAGCTATGGTCTGGACGCCAACGAAGCGATCGATTACGACGCAATGGAACGCAAAGCGCACGAACATCGGCCCAAGCTGATTGTTGCCGGCGCCTCGGCTTACAGCTTGCATATCGACTTTGAACGCTTTGCCAAAGTGGCCAAAGACGTGGGTGCCATTTTCATGGTGGACATGGCCCACTACGCCGGCTTGATCGCTGCGGGTGTTTACCCCAACCCAGTGCCTCACGCCGACATCGTGACATCGACCACGCACAAAAGCCTGCGCGGACCGCGCGGCGGCATTATTTTGATGAAGTCGCAACACGAAAAGGCGATCAACAGCGCCATTTTCCCGGGCCTGCAAGGTGGCCCCCTGATGCACGTGATTGCAGCCAAAGCCGTTGCCTTCAAAGAAGCCCTGACCCCGGAATTCAAGACTTACCAGCAGCAGGTTGTCAAGAACGCACAGATCGTGGCAGAGACGCTGACCCAACGCGGCTTGCGCATTGTCAGCGGTGGCACCCAAAGCCACGTGATGCTGGTGGACTTGCGGGCCAAAGGCATCACTGGCAAAGAAGCCGAGGCGGTGTTGGGCAGCGCCCACATGACGATCAACAAAAACGCGATTCCGAACGACCCTGAAAAGCCCATGGTGACCAGCGGCATCCGGGTCGGCACGCCAGCCATGACGACCCGGGGTTTCAAGGACGAAGAAGCCCGCCTGACCGCCAACTTGATCGCCGATGTGCTGGACAACCCGCGCGATGAAGCCAATATTGCAGCGGTTCGCGAAAAAGTGAGCGCACTGACCGCTCGCTTCCCGGTTTACCGTTGAACCCCAAGCCCCGGCAAGACCGGGGCTTTTTTTCACGCCAGCTCATGAAATGCCCCTGCTGCAGCCACGCCGACACCCAGGTGGCAGAAACCCGCGTGTCGGAAGACGGGGCTTTTGTGCGCCGCCGCCGCCGTTGCCCTAGTTGCGACAAGCGCTTTACCACCTACGAGCGGCCCGAAGTCAGCTTTCCCAACATTGTCAAAAAGGACGGGCGTCGCATTGACTACGACCCCGGCAAGTTGCGCGGCAGTTTGGCCTTGGCGCTGCGCAAACGCCCGGTGAGCACCGAACAAGTGGACTCAGCGATTGAGCGGATCGAGGAAAAACTGTTGAATTTGGGCGAACGCGAAACCCCCAGCCACCGCTTGGGGGAGTGGGTGATGCGCGAATTGAAGAAACTGGACAAGGTGGCCTACATACGCTTTGCCAGTGTGTACCGCAGCTTTGAGGACGCAGACGACTTCAAGACCCTGGTCGATGAGGTAAACCAGTAGCTGCGCGGAGCGGGTGCCGCTTTCCTGCGACAATAGCGGGATGTTCACCGGCATCATCACAGGCGTGGGGCGCATCGTCGCTGTCCAGCCGCTCGGAAGTTCTTTGCAACACGGCAAGCGCCTGTCGGTGCAAGCGCCGCCTGGTTACCTCGACGACGTGGGGCTGGGAGACAGCATTGCACTGAACGGTGCCTGCATGACCGTGACCACTTTCGACCCCGCCCAGGGGCTGTTCACGGTCGATATTTCTGCCGAGTCGCTCGATAAAACCACGGGGCTTGATGCCCCCGGGCCGATCAACCTGGAAAAAGCACTCCGAGCCCACGACCGATTGGGCGGGCACATTGTGTCGGGACACGTCGATGGCATAGGCCATGTCGCCCACTTTGAAAACACAGGCGAGAGCTGGGACTTGCGTGTCATGGCGCCACCAGCGCTGGGCAAATACTTCGCATACAAGGGTTCCATCACGGTCAACGGCGTGAGTTTGACTGTGAACCGAGTGCTGGACAGTGCCTCGGGCTGTGAGTGTTTCATCAATTTGATACCGCACACGGTGGAACACACCGCTCTGGGCCAATTGCGCGCAGGCAGCCGTGTCAACCTGGAAATTGACCTGATTGCCCGGTACGTGGAACGCATGCTGAGCGCCACAAACACCGCCTGAATTCAGACTTGAACGACCACAAGAGACCCATGACTGTACCTATTTCCCCGGTTGAAGAGATCGTGGCCGACATGAAAGCCGGCCGAATCGTGATTTTGGTGGACGAAGAGGACCGTGAGAACGAGGGTGATTTGGTTCTGGCTGCAGACCATGTAACGCCGGAAGCCATCAATTTCATGGCGCGTTTTGGACGCGGGCTGATTTGTTTGACCTTGACCCGCGAGCGCTGTGAGCGCTTGAACCTGCCCCCCATGGTGCCCCGCAACGGCACCAAAATGGGCACAGCCTTTACCGTTTCGATCGAAGCGGCGGAAGGTGTGACCACGGGTATTTCGGCAGCCGACCGGGCGCGCACCGTGCAAGTGGCGGTTGCGGCAGGTGCTACGGCAGAAGACTTGGTACAACCGGGCCATATTTTTCCGCTGCAAGCCGTGGAAGGCGGCGTGCTGATGCGCGCAGGCCACACCGAGGCTGGCTGCGATTTGGCAGCCATGGCGGGCTGCACTCCCGCCGCGGTGATATGCGAAATCATGAAGGACGACGGCACCATGGCCCGTCTACCGGATTTGCAGGTATTTGCAGCAGAACATGGCCTGAAAATTGGCACCATTGCGGATTTGATTGAACACCGCAGCCGCAACGAATCGTTGGTACAGCGCCTGGGGCAGCGCCCCCTGAACACCGCGCATGGCACTTTTGTGGCGCATGCCTTCAGAGACCAACCCAGCGGCGCACTGCACCTGGCCTTGGTCAAGGGAACCTGGCAGCCCGGTGAAACAGTGGACGTGCGAGTGCATGAACCTTTGTCGGTTTTGGACGCCCTTGAGGTGGGCCGCTCCATGCATTCCTGGACGCTGGAAACCAGTTTGCAGCACATGGCACAGGCCGGCCGGGGCGTGCTGGTGTTGCTCAACTGCGGCGAAACCGCAGAACAACTGCTGGCCCAGTTTGAGGGGCGCGCGCGCTCTGCCCAAGCCCCTGAACGCGGCCGCATGGACCTTAGAACCTACGGCGTAGGAGCACAAATTTTGCGTGAATGCGGGGTGCAAAAAATGCGCCTGTTGGGCGCGCCGCGCCGCATGCCCAGCATGGTCGGCTACGGTTTGGAAATCTCGGGCTTCCTGAGCAAAACAGAAGGAAATTAACATGCAAGGTGCATCCAAAGGACAAGCCCAAAACCTCAACGGCGCTGGGTTGCGGGTGGGCGTGGTACAGGCCCGCTTCAACGAAGGCATCACCAACGCGCTGGCACAAGCCTGCCTGGACGAATTGGTCCAACTGGGTGTTGCAACAGAACACACCCACCACGTGACGGTGCCTGGCGCCCTGGAAGTGCCTGCTGCCTTGCAGGCCATGGCCGACAGCGATCGTTTTGACGCGTTGATTGCGCTGGGTTGCGTGATCCGAGGCGAGACTTACCACTTCGAGTTGGTTTGCAACGAATCGGCCGCTGGGGTGACGCGGGTGGGCTTGGACAGTGGTTTGCCCATTGCAAATGCCATCCTGACCACAGAAAACCTGTCTCAGGCGGTGTCGCGTCAAGAAGAAAAAGGCCGAGACGCGGCCCGTGTTGCCATTGAAATGGCGCATTTGTTGTCGGGGTTGCGGGCATGACCGCGAACGCTCAGAGCGGCGCGGAACGCCCGGCGAAAGCAAGGAAGGCGTCAGACAAATCGGGGCGCACCCGAGCGCGTGAGTTTGCGTTGCAAGCGCTTTACCAGCATTTGGTGGGCCGCAACGAAGCACAGGACATTGATGCTTTTACAAGAGATTTGAGCGGTTTCCACAAAGCCGACAGCGTTCACTACGACGCGCTGCTGCACGGTTGTGTTGCAGAGGCCACCTTGCTGGATGAGGTCATCACGCCTTTGCTGGACCGCACCATAGCCGAGATTTCACCGATTGAACGGGGGGTGTTGTGGATAGGCGCTTACGAGTTCAAGCATTGCCCTGACGTGCCGTGGCGCGTTGTGATCAACGAGTGCATTGAGCTGGCCAAGTCGTTTGGTGGCACCGACGGGCACAAGTATGTCAATGGCGTGCTCAACCAGCTGGCGCAGCAATTGCGGGCGCTTGAAGTGCAACACGACAACAATGGGCAGGGTGTGGGCGGCCAGCGGCCTCACAAAAGCTGACGCGGGCAGAGCAGGACCTTGTTTGTGACCGCAGCACCCGCTTTTTTGTGGCCCGTTCGAATTTACTGGGAAGACACCGACGCGGGTGGCATTGTTTTTTATGCCAATTACCTGAAATTTTTTGAACGGGCACGCACCGAATGGTTGCGGCGCTTGGGCATTGAGCAGCACAAGTTGCGCGAAGAGACCGGTGGCATGTTTGTGGTGACCCGCACCGAAACGCGGTACTTGCGCCCGGCGCGGTTGGACGATTTGTTGCAAGTTACCGTGCAAGTCCGCGATTTGGGCCGTGCAACCGTGACCCTGCACCAAGAGGCTTGGTCAACCACCGAAGGGCAGCTCAGCGACTTGTTGTGCGAAGGTGCGATCCGAATTGGTTGGGTGGACACCGCTTCGATGCGCCCCAGCCGTGTGCCGAACTCTATTCTTGAAGCATTGAAAAACCCATGAACCACGATTTTTCCATCGTTACCCTGATGCTCAACGCCAGCTGGGTGGTGCAGGCGGTGGTGGCATTGCTGCTCACTGTGTCCATCGTCAGCTGGGCAGCAATTTTCCGCAAGGTATTCGCCCTCAAGCGCGTCAAAGGGCTGACCGAGGTGTTCGAGAAAGAGTTTTGGTCGGGCGCAAACCTCAGCGACTTGTACCTGGCTGCCACCCGAAACGCGCGCGACGGCAGCCCCATGGAGCGTATTTTTGCCAGCGGTATGCGAGAGTTTCAGAAGCTGCGGGAGCGACGCATAACCGACCCCGGCGCGCTGCTGGACGGCGCGCGCCGTGCCATGCGGGCCAGTTACCAGCGAGAGGTGGACGCGTTGGAGGTGAACCTGTCGTTCCTGGGGTCGGTGGGCTCGGTGTCGCCCTATGTGGGTTTGTTTGGCACGGTGTGGGGCATCATGCACGCTTTTACGGGCCTGGCTGCTCTGACGCAAGTGACCTTGGCCACCGTGGCACCCGGCATTGCCGAGGCGCTGGTGGCCACCGCCATTGGGCTGTTTGCAGCCATTCCCGCCGTGCTGGCCTACAACCGCTTCACCCACGACATTGACAGGGTGGCCAACCAGTTGGAAACCTTCATGGAGGAGTTTTCCAATATTTTGCACCGCAATGTGGGCGCCACTGCAGCGGTGGGCGGCGCTCCTGCAGCCACGCCGGCACAACGTTGATCGCACACCACCATGCCCGCAGTAAGCTCCCGAGGCAAAGGCCGCCGCACCATGAACGACATCAACATGGTGCCGTTTATTGATGTGATGCTGGTGCTGTTGATTATTTTCATGGTCACAGCCCCACTCATCACCCCCAGCATGATCGATCTGCCCAGCGTGGGTCAGGCTGCGCGGCAACCCGACCGGTTTGTGCAAGTGCTGATCGACAAAAACGCCGAACTGAAGGTCAAAGACGGCACCGCACAAGGCAGCGCAGAGGTGGTGGGCAAAAACGAACTGGCGAGCAAGGTTCAGCAACTGGTGGGCAACACCGCTGGCCAAACCGGAGTGCCGGTGGTGATCACTGCCGACAAAAACGTGAAATACGAAACCGTGGTGCAAGTGATGGACACCCTGCAGCGTGCTGGCATACAGCGGGTGGGTTTGTCTGTGCAACAAAGCCCCTGAGACCATGAACGGGACGTTGGATCGTTTGGACTTGAGCCCGCCTGAAACGGGCCACTGGAGCGGCCCGATGGGCATAGCTCTGTTGGTGCACGGTCTGTTGGTGCTGGCTTTGACCTGGGGCATATCCTGGAAGCAAGACACCGAAACGGTGGTGATGGGGGCCGAGTTGTGGTCAACCTTGCCGCAGGTGGCGGCTCCCCGGGCCAATGAACCCGAGCCGCCCGCACCTGAACCGGTGGAGCAGCCTCCCGCCCCTCCCGAAAAGCCTGCGCCGCCAACCCCGCCGAAAGCGGCTGAAACAAAAGATGCGCAGATAGCCCTGCAAAAGCGCAAAGAGGAAGAAAAAGCGCGCAAAGAAGCACAAGAGACCCGAGAACGGTTGGCCAAAAAAGCCGCGGACGACCGAAAGAAGCGCGAAGCAGAAGCCGCCAAGAAGTTGGCTGACAAAAAGCTGGCCGAACAAAAAGCCGCTGATGACAAACGCAAAGCGCAAGAAATGCAGAAGAAGAACGAGGCTTTGCAGAAAGCGGCCGATGCAAAAGCTCAAGCCCAAATGGAAGCCGAACGCAAGCGCAACCTTGAACGCATGATGGGGCAAGCCGGGGCCACCGGCGCGGCCAACAGCTCGGGCACCGCTCAGCGTGACAGCGGCCCCTCGGCCAATTACGCAGGCAAGTTGGTGGCTCGCATCAAGCCCAACATAGTGTTCACCGACACGGTCAGCGGCAACCCGCGTGCTGAAGTGGAGGTGAGGTCGCTGCCCGACGGCACCGTGTTGGGCAGCCGCCTGACGCAATCCAGTGGCAACAAAGCCTGGGACGATGCCGTGTTGCGCGCGATTGAGCGCACCGGCAAGCTGCCGCTGGACGAGAAAGGGCGGGTGCCCGGCACCTTGTTGTTGGGTTTCCGCCCGCAGGATTGACGGCAGGCAGCCCTTTTCGAGGGGCTGTTTGCGGGGTTATACGCCGTCCTGGAACACGATTTCGGCCTGCCGGTTGTGGGCCTGAGCAATCCAGCTGGCCAAGGCGGCATCGGAAGGAAAAAACAGCGAGCGATCGTCCAGGTGGAGTTCGCAGCGCGCGGTTTCGCGCAACACTTGCAAGCGCACGGGCAGCCCGCGTACCAACTCGCCTTGTTCCGTCAATTCGCGCTGGGGCGGAAACTCGCGCACCAAAGCCCCCACATCAAGCGCAGGGCCATTGACGGTTACGCGCAAAAATTTGCCGAAACGGCAACGCGCCGCACCCAAATTCCACAGTTGCTGTACCTTCAAGCGCAGGCCACCCGAAAAACGGTCGGGTTGCGCCAACACTTGCGCGATCACCAGCTCATCGTCTTTGAGCAGGTTTTTGTGGGTATTGATCAGGTTTTCATCGGCGGTGGCCTCCAGGGTACCGCTCTTGTCGTCCAACTTGAAAATGGCCACTTTGCCCCGTTGGCCGTTGATGATGCGCAAATCGCTGACGATCCCGGCCAACAGCTGGGGGTCGCGGCTGTCCACCACATCGCCCACCGGGGTTTTGGCAAAGCGCCGCACCTCGCGCTCCACCTCGTCGAACAGGTGCCCCGACAAATAAAAACCGATGGCGGTTTTTTCTTGCGTCAAGCGCTCTTTCACGCCCCAGGGCAGCATTTGAACCAGATCGGGCTCCTGGGTGCTGGCACCTTGGTCATCGTCACCGAGCATGTCAAACAACCCACCTTGGTTGGCATTGGCTTGCTGGGCATTGGCGTAGTCAAACGCCCGCTCGACCGAAGCCAGCAACTCTGCCCGATTGAGATGCAGTGAGTCGAAGCCCCCGGCCCTGATCAGCGCTTCCACCGTGCGTTTGTTCAAGCGGCTGCGGTCCACACGGGCGCAAAAGTCGAACAAGCTGGTGAAGGGCCCCACCGTTTCGCCGTTTGGCCCCGCACCCTTGCCCTCGCGCGCTGCCACAATGGCTTCAATGGCCTGTTGCCCGGTGCCCTTGACCGCACCCAAACCGTAGCGGATCACCTTGTCGCTGACCGGCTCAAAACGGTAGGTGCCCCGGTTCACATCGGGCGGGTCGAAGGCGATACCGAACTTGAGCGCGTCCTCGTACAACACCTTGAGCTTGTCGGTGTCGTCCATTTCAATGGTCATGTTGGCGCAGAAGAACTCCGCCGTGAAATGGACCTTGAGCCAGCCGGTGTGGTACGCCAACAGCGAATAAGCAGCGGCATGCGATTTGTTGAAGCCGTAGCCCGCGAACTTCTCCATCAGGTCGAACACCTCGTCGGCTTTGTCCTGCGGGATGCCGTGGGTGGCCAAGGCACCGGCACGGAACTTCTCGCGGTGTTCGGCCATTTCCTCGGCCTTTTTCTTGCCCATGGCGCGGCGCAGCAGGTCGGCGCCACCCAGCGAGTAGCCGCCCAGGATCTGCGCGGTCTGCATGACCTGCTCCTGGTAGACCATGATGCCGTAGGTTTCGCTGAGCATGTCGGCCACCGCGGGGTGCGGGTATTCCACCGCCTCGCGGCCGTGTTTGCGCGCCACAAAGCTGGGGATCAGATCCATAGGGCCCGGGCGGTACAGCGCGTTCAGGGCGATCAGGTCTTCGAGCCGCGTGGGTTTGGCGTCGCGCAGCATGCCCTGCATGCCGCGGCTTTCAAACTGGAACACCGCTTCGGTTTTGCCATCCTGGAACAGCTTGTAGGTGGGCCGGTCATCCAGCGCAATGTTCTCGAAGGCAAAGCCCTGTTGGTCGGGGTGGCGCTGCAGGATAAATTCTTTGGCCAACTCCAGAATGGTCAACGTGGCCAGACCCAGGAAGTCGAACTTCACCAAGCCCACGGCCTCCACGTCGTCCTTGTCGTACTGGCTCACCGCAGACTCGCTGCCCGGCTGCTGGTAGAGCGGGCAAAAGTCGGTCAATTTGCCCGGTGCGATCAACACGCCCCCGGCGTGCATGCCGATGTTGCGCGTCATGCCTTCGAGCTTCTGGGCCAGTTCGATCAGCTGTTTGACCTCTTCTTCCTTTTGGATACGCTCGGCCAGAACAGGCTCCATGGCAATTGCGTAGTTGTTTTTGTCGCCGTCCTTCGGTGGATTGGGCGGGTATTGCAGCGTCACGCTCATGCCCGGCTTGTTGGGAATGAGTTTGGAAATGCTATCGCAAAAACCGTAGGCAAAGTCCAGCACACGGCCCACGTCGCGAATGGCGGCGCGCGCGGCCATGGTGCCAAAAGTGGCGATCTGGCTCACCGCGTCCTTGCCGTATTTGTCTTTGACGTAGTCGATGACACGGTCGCGGTTGGTTTGGCAGAAGTCAATATCGAAGTCGGGCATGGACACCCGCTCGGGATTCAAAAACCGCTCAAACAGCAACTGGTACTTCAGTGGGTCGAGGTCGGTGATCAGCAGTGCATAGGCCACCAAGGACCCTGCTCCCGAACCCCGGCCCGGCCCCACCGGGCAGCCGTTTTCCTTGGCCCACTGGATAAAGTCACCCACGATGAGGAAGTACCCCGGGAACCCCATTTTGAGGATGGTGTTGAGCTCAAACTCCAGGCGCTCCAGGTAGCGGGGGCGTTCTTTTTCGCGTGTAGCCGGATCGGGGTACAAATGCTGTAAACGCGCATTCAGACCCTCGTGCGAGACATGGCGGAAATAGTCGTCCACCGACATCACCACGCCATTGACCGGTGGAATCGGGAAATTGGGCAGCTGCGGCTTGCCCAGCACCAGCGTCAGGTTGCAGCGTTTGGCGATTTCCAGCGTGTTGGCCAGCGCCGATGGCAGGTCGGCAAACAGAACCGCCATTTCAGCGCTGGACTTGAAGTACTGGTCGCGGGTGAACTTGCGCACCCGGCGGTTGTTGCCCAGTATTTCCCCTTCAGAAATGCACACCCGGGCTTCGTGTGCTTCGTAGTCTTCCGCTGTCAAGAATTGCACCGGGTGGGTGGCCACCACCGGCAGTTTCAGCCGAGCGGCCAGCTGAACAGCCGCCATCACGTGGCGTTCATCGTCAGGGCGCCCCGCGCGCTGCAGCTCGATGTAGAAACGGTGTGGAAACGCAGCAGACAACGCCAGCGCCCATTCAGCAGCCTTGGTGTCGTCGCCCGCCAGCAGCGCCTGCCCCACCGGGCCCCAATGGGCCCCCGAGAGCAGCAGCAAACCGCCGTTGAGTTCTTGCAGCCACTCCCAGCGCAGGGCAGCTTGGTCCCTTTGGACGTTTTGGGTCCATGCGCGTGCCAGCAATTCGCAGAGGTTGAGGTAGCCTTGGTGGCTTTGTACCAGCAACAACATGCGGGGCAGGCTGTGCTGTGTGACGCTGGCCCCGGGCGCAGCCTCGCCGCCCAGCCCTTGTACAAACACTTCGGCACCCAGCACGGGTTTGACCCCAGCACCCCGCGCAGCCTTGTAGAACTTGACCGCACCGAACAGGTTGCCCAGGTCAGCAATCGCCAAGGCAGGCTGGCCGTCTCGGGCAGCGGCCTCCACCGCATCGTCAATGCGGGTGGTGCCGTCTACAACTGAAAATTCGGTGTGCAGGCGAAGGTGAACAAACATCGCCGAATTGTAAGAGTCGCCCCGCCCGCAGCCCCGCTCGACAGCGGACAAACCGAGATCAATCTTTCAGGATGTCCAGCACCTCGGAGCGAAACTCGCGGCTGTACAAAATCACGACCACGGTGCAGGTGGCCAAAACCATGGCCAGCGGTGAAATGAACCAGGCCAACGCGGCGAACGAAAAGTAATACGCACGCAACCCGTCGTTGAAGGTTTCAGCCGCTGCGCCCACCATGGCGGCAGCCCTTTTTGCGTACAAATCGCGTTTGAATTGCCCGGACTCAAAAGTTTCGGGCGGCGGCATGGCACCAATCACCAAGGCCACAAAGGTGTACTGCCGCATGCACCACGAGAACCGGAAAAAGGCGTAAACAAAGATCGAAATCAGCACCAGGACCTTGAACTCGAAAGCCACAAGCGAGGTGGTTTGGGCAAAAGGGATTTCGCCCATCAGTTCGGTGGCTTTTTCGGTGGTGCCCAGCACGGCAAACAGGCCGCCGATGACGAGAATGGCGGTGGACGAGAAAAAAGCCGGGGTCTGCGACAGGCTCTGCGTGATGAGGCCGTCGAGCATGCGAGGGTCGCGGGCCGTGGCCTGCAGCATCCAGTAGCCGCGGTAACGGTTGGTGGTGGCCAGCAACGACGGGCGCCGCAAACCCCACACCTTGGCGAACCAAGCGTACCCGACCCACAAGGCAAAAAAGGCGGTCAGTGCCAGCCAATCGCTCCAAGGAAGCAAGCTGAGAATTTTCATGCCGCCATGTTACGCCCGAGAGCGGCCCTTTTTGCACCGCTTCGGGCCCTTGCCTTGATCAGCCCTTGACAAAACGGGCCGCCACGGCCGCCACGCGTTCGCCAAACAGGCGCGCGGTTTCCAAGTCGCCAGGCAGCATGTCGCTGGCACCGGCATCTGAAGGGCTTTGCGCAATGGCGCCGCTGTACGAGACGAGGTAGTTCACATCGTTGCGCTGGGCGGCTTTGGTGTTGCTGGGCATCAGGCCCTGGCTCACCCAGATCATGCCGTGCTGCATGGCCAGCGTGAACAGTGTGGTGAGGGTGGCGTGTTTGTCGCCGTTCATGCCCGCGCTGTTGGTAAAGCCGGCAGCAATTTTGTCTTTCCATTGTTGGGCGTACCAAGGCTTGCTGGAAGCGTCGGCAAATTTCTTGAACTGCCAGCTCACAGAACCCATGTAAGTGGGGCTGCCAAAGATGATCGCATCGGCTGCTTCCAAAGTCTCCCAGCCGCCTTGCGGAAGGTTGCCATCTGCGTCAATGGCCAGCAATTCGGCACCCGCACCGGCAGCCACCGATTGCGCCATGCGCTGGGTGTGACCATAACCCGAGTGATAAACCACCACAACTTTTGCCATTTTTAACTCCTGTTGAAAAACGCCACCTGGCGCGAAAAAAATCAATTCGACAAATCAAACACCAGCACTTCGGCCGCCTGCCCTTGGGTCAACAGCACCTGGGCTTCGTGTTCCAGCATCAGGGCGTCACCCGCCGCCAGGGGGTGGCCATTCACGGTCAGTTCGCCTCGAATCAAATGCACATACCCTTTGCGACCGGGGGCAAGGGTCAATTCGGCGGTTTCTTGCCCGTCGAACAGCCCCGCGTATAAGCGCGCGTCGGCGTTCATGCTGACCGAGCCTTGCTCGCCATCGGGCGAGACCACCAGGCGCAACACCCCACGCTTTTCGGCGGCGGCCATCGCTTTTTGCTCGTAGCTGGGGGCAATGCCTGTTTGCCGAGGCTCGATCCAAATTTGCAAAAAATGGGTGGTTTGGTCCGGGGCGTGGTTGAACTCGCTGTGCGTCACCCCACGGCCTGCGCTCATGCGCTGCACGTCTCCCGCCGGTATGCCTTTGACATTGCCCATGCTGTCTTTGTGGGCCAACACCCCGTCGAGCACATAGCTGATGATTTCCATATCGCGGTGGCCGTGGGTACCAAAGCCCATGCCAGGGGCGACGCGGTCTTCGTTGATGACACGGAGGTTGCCCCACCCCATGAAGGCCGGGTCGTAGTAACCTGCAAACGAAAAAGAGTGGTGGCTTTTGAGCCAGCCATGGTCTGCGTAACCACGTTCTTGAGAGCGCCGCACAGTGATCATGATGAATGCCCTTGGTAAAGAACCGATGCCTGTATTTTGAGAGGAGCCCGCGGGCTTGGAACCCTGGCAATTTGGTGGCATTATTCGAATAAATTGAATCAAAAGGGTAAAAACGTGCAAAAACAGCGCGCCGCGCTCTCCCCCGAAAACCTGCACCTGGTTCAAACCGTGGCCCGTTTGGGCAGCATGGCCGCCGCCGCCCGGGCCCTGGATTTGGTGCCCAGTGCTTTGACCTACCGAGTCCGGCAAATTGAGGACGCCTTGGACGTGCTGCTGTTTGACCGCAGCTCGCGCAGGGCCCAGCTCACGCCCGCGGGCGCCGAGTTGCTTCGCGTGGGGGACCATTTGCTGCTGGAAATGGATGCACTGGCGCAGCGGGTACAGCGGATTGCCACCGGTTGGGAACCGCAATTCACCTTGGCTGTGGACGAGGTGGTAGCCCGCGGCACCTTGTTGGAGCTGTGCGAGGCGTTTTACACACTGGGGGCCCCCACGCGTTTGAAAATCCGCTCAGAAACCCTGTCTGGTACTTGGGAAGCGCTGCTCAACGGGCAGGCCGACCTGGCCTTGGGCGTGGCCACCGATGGCATGCCCAGCACCGGGCTCGAACTGGCGGTGCTGGGGGAAGTGACCTTTGTGTTTGTGGTGGCGCCCCATCACCCCTTGGCGTCGGTTGAAACCGTCTTGACAGACCGGGACTTGCAAGGCCACCGGGCGGTTGCCGTGGCCGATTCCACGCAAAGAGGCCAAGGCGTGAGTTTGGGTTTGTTGCCCGGGCAAGACGTTTTCACAGTGCCCAGCATGCACTACAAACTGGACGCCCAGCTCCGCGGTATTGGCGCCGGTTTTTTGCCGCAGCCGCTGGTGCAACCCTACATAGACGCGGGGCGTTTGGTGGTGAAACAAGTGGCGCGCCCCTCTCGGGTGGTTCGCACCGGGTATGCCTGGCGCTCGCGGCGAAATGGCTCAGCGAGCGGCGCGCCGCCTGCCAGTGGCCACCGAGCCCTGGCCTGGTGGCTGGACCAATTGACCCATGCCAAAACACGCCAGTCCTTGCTCGACAATCACCACATGTAAGAGCCGGCACAGAACCATTTCGTGATAGCAACAAACAGGAGCAACCGCCATGTCAAAACCATCCAATACCAAACGCCCCAAACCGCCACTGGCAGAAGGTGGGCAGGCCGTTCGGCAACACATCGCCGTGGTGGGCGCTGGCATGGCCGGGGTCGCTTGCGCACGCACGCTTGTGCAAGCCGGCCACAAAGTCACACTGCTTGAAAAAAGCCGGGGTTTGGGTGGGCGCATGGCCACCCGAAGCACCGAATTTGGCAGCTTTGACCACGGCACCCAGTATTTCACGGTCAGAGATGACCGATTTGAACAAGCGCTGTCATTGAACCCAGGGCTGGTGCAGGCGTGGAAAACATCCACCGTGCGGGTGATGGACGAGCGCGGTCAAACCATGGCCAGCGCCCAACCGCCGCGCGAAACCCACTGGCTGCCCACCCCGGGCATGAACGCAGTGGTGCGGGCTTGGGCAGAGCCCTTGGGCAATGGCAGCCTGGATGCGACGGTGCATCTCAACACAAGGCTGGACAAACTGGAACCCGACGCTCTGCACCCCACGCAATGGCAATTGCGCTGCGAAACCGGCGACGGAGGCCAATTGGTACTTGGGGGGTTTGACCAAGTGGTGTTGGCCCTGCCCAGCCCCCAAGCCAGCAGCCTGCTCAAGGCCTCGGGCTTGGCACCTGAGTTTCAAAAGGCATTGAACCAGGTCACGGTAGCACCGTGCTGGACCTTGATGCTGGCGTTCCCACAGGCCATGCAACCCGACCTGCCCCACTTTGGCCCCAAGTGGAACACGGCTCGAAGCGAGCACCACCGCATCAGTTGGCTGACGCGGGAAAACGGCAAACCCGGCCGCGGAAATGTGGAACGCTGGACCGTACAAGCCAGCGCGCAATGGACCGAAAGGCATGTCAACGACGACCCCGAGCGCGTCAAGGCCAAACTGCTCAAAGGATTTGCTGAAATCACCGGCATACGCGCCCAACCCAGCCACGCTGTGGTTCACCGGTGGCTGTATGCGCACACCCAGCGCCCCTTGGGCCAGGCCTATTTGCACGACGCTGCTGCCGGCTTGGCGCTGTGTGGAGACTGGTGTTTGGGCCACCGAGTGGAAGACGCCTTTGTGTCTGGCCTGGAGCTCGCACTGGCCATGACCTGAGCCGGTGTGTGCAATGCCATGGGGACTTTGAACCCAGCCTACGTGGGGCGCTTTGCGCCCTCGCCCACCGGGGCTTTGCACGCAGGGTCGTTGGTGGCAGCGCTGGCCAGCTGGCTGGACGCCCGTGCCCAACAGGGGCGGTGGCTGGTGCGGATCGAGGACGTCGACAGCCCGCGCTGTGTGCCCGGAGCGGAGGCAGAAATCATGCGGCAGTTGAATGCTTGTGGCTTGGTCAGCGACGAGACGCCGGTTCGGCAATCGGAGCGGAGCGCGCTGTACCAAAGCGCTTTGTCGTGTTTGCAGGCTGCGGGACGTGCTTACCCCTGTGCTTGCACCCGCAAGGACATTGAAGCCGCCTGGTTGGCGCAAGGCTTGAGCCGCGAAAGGCATGCCGAATTGGTGTACCCCGGCACCTGCCGAAGCGGATTGCACGGCAAACCGGCGCGCGCCTGGCGCTTTGCGGTCAAAGCGCCCGCAACGCTTTGTGAATGGACCGACCAGCGACTGGGGCCCCAACAACAAGCCGTGGCCACAGAGGTAGGGGATTTTGTGCTCAAGCGCGCCGATGGGCTTTGGGCCTACCAGCTCGCCGTGGTGGTGGACGACGGCGCCCAGCACATCACCCACGTGGTGCGCGGTGAAGATTTGGCGGACAACACCGCGCGGCAACTACTGTTGCAACAAGCCCTGGGCCTGCCCCGGCCCCGGTACCTGCACACCCCCCTGGTGCGCGGGCCAAATGGCGAAAAATTGTCCAAGCAAAACGGGGCCATGCCCGTTGACGTGAGCCAGCCCCTGCATGCCTTGAATGCAGCTGCCACTGTGCTGGGTTTGCCCCCCACTTCCTGCCCCGACCTGGCGGGTGCGCTGCAAGCCTGGACCCAAGCTTGGGCGCAGTCTCTACAATCGCGGCCGTGAGCACCGAAAACAACGCACCCCCCACAGCCGACACCACCGAGCGCGCGCCTGCGCACGTGGCACACCCCAAAACCATCAAAAGTTTTGTGAAACGCGCCGGTCGCACCACCACCGGTCAAGCCAAGGCTTTTGAGACCCTGGGGCCCCAATACCTGTTGCCGTTTGCACCCCAAGCACTCGACGCCCATGCCGCCTTTGGGCGCCCGGCCCCACTGGTGCTGGAAATTGGCTTTGGCATGGGTGAGGCCACCGCCCACATTGCACGCGTGCGCCCGGGGGACAACTTTTTGTGCTGCGAAGTGCACGAGCCCGGCGTGGGTGCCTTGCTCAAACGCATAGGTGAACAAGGGCTGACCAACATACGCATCCTGCAGCACGACGCAGTAGAAGTGCTTGAACGCATGGTGCCCGAAGCGGCGCTGGACGGCGTGCACATTTTTTTCCCCGACCCTTGGCACAAAAAAAAGCACAACAAGCGGCGCTTGATCCAAGCACCCCTGGTGGCACAACTTGCGCAACGGTTGAAACCGGGCGCCTACATCCATTGCGCCACCGATTGGCAACCCTACGCCGAACAAATGCTTGAAGTGCTGGGTGCTGAGCCCCTTTTGAGCAACTCCAGCAGCGACCCCGCCCTGGGCGGCTATGCGTCCAAGCCGGAGTACCGGCCGCTCACCAAATTTGAAAACCGCGGCCTGCGTTTGGGCCACGGCGTCTGGGATTTGGTGTTCCTGCGCCGCGACACAGGCAAGGCTTGAAGGCGGTCAAAAACCACCACCATGCCGTCAACTGAAATGCAAACGTCCCCGTGGCAAGGCCTGGACGAGCTGGCCGAAGGTTCCATCGGCCTGTCAGACCCCAACCCGAGGGTGGCTTGTCGCATCGTCACCTTGGATGGTTTGGTATTTGAAGGGCACACCCAGGCCGCCGGCCAAGCCCATGCCGAGGTGATGGCGCTGCGTGCCGCACAAGCCGCAGGGGCCAACTTGGCGGGTGCCACCGTTTATGTGACGCTCGAACCCTGCAGCCACCACGGACGCACCCCGCCCTGCTGCGAGGCCTTGACGGCGGCCGGTGTGGGCCGGGTGGAAGTGGCCCTGCAAGACCCCAACCCCCTGGTGGCCGGGCAAGGCCTGGCCCGCCTGCGCGCCGCGGGTGTGCGTGTGAACTTGTTGGACGCGCATCACCCCGTGGCCCAAACCCACCGGGAATTGAACATAGGTTTCTTCAACCGAATGTTGCGCGGCAAACCTTGGGTGCGCCTGAAAATGGCGGCATCGCTCGATGGCACCACCGCATTGCACAACGGCCAGAGCCAATGGATCACCAGCGAAGCCGCCCGCCGCGATGGGCACGCCTGGCGCAAACGAGCAGGCGCTTTGCTCACGGGCATTGGCACCGTGTTGGAAGACGACCCGCGATTGGACGTGCGTTTGGTGGAAACCCCTGTGCAACCGGTGCGTGTGGTGGTGGACTCTCGGTTGGACATGCCCCCCGCTGCGCGCATTTTGCAAGCACCGGGAACCGCCTGGGTTTACACCTCTGCGGTGGCGTCTGACAAGTCAGTTTTGTTGTCGGACTTGGGCTGCACCGTGGTGCACTGCCCTGCAACGCCCAGCGGCAAAGTGGACCTGAACTGGCTGTTGCAAGACCTGGCGCAACGCGGCGTGAACGAACTGCAC
>JACCDQ010861386.1_pt1 | contig 17802 bp, 12 predicted proteins | sample 7446031 | NCBI WGS metagenome assembly JACCDQ01 (sample SAMN15323442, study PRJNA562643) | freshwater metagenome | isolation source: river surface water | place: USA:Blue River Watershed | collected 2017-08-17
CTTAAGTTGAATGGTTGTGTAATTGGGGCTATTCAATTTTGATTTTTCCTTGTTTCGTACAAAACATTGAATTTCTCCTCCAACAGTTCGATGCACCCAATATCGCGAATCCCAAGGCAAAGCCACTCGTTTTGATATATGGTTGATGATGTTGAGAATATTGAAGTTTGAACCTGAATTTAAAGCTAAAATCAACGTGTCTTTACCCCAAATTCCATTTGCCCAATCCAGCCAAATTTGATTGGAATTTACCATATTGTTTATTTCTTTTCGGGGGATGTTTGGGACTGATTGTTGGTTGGTTGGAGTAGACCGTGGAATGGTTGAGACTGATTTTAGGTTAGTAGGAGTTGACCCTGCTATGGTCGGTGTAAATCCTGCTATGTTTGGGATTGATTGGATGAAATGAACGTTGTTTACATTCGGCAATTGAGCGAGAAAATCTTTTTTATGAAATTCCAACAAATCTACTGGACCGTCAATTAAAAGCATTGTATTTGACCGGAGATTAACCTGCTCATTTTTGTAAATTCGAAAGGGTTCTGCATATCGATCATGCGTTCTGATATCGGCAAAATGCAACTTTTCAATAAATATATTGTTTAAGAACAGACCCGTTAATCCGAATATTATGGAATAAAAAATGGGTTTTTTAAATGAATGTACACCCACCACAATCATTTCAGAAATTCCAGAAATCAGAAGAGGAAATGCAAAGAATAACGCATTGTGTTGCAATACCGGTTTCCTGAAAATGGAATAACTATATAAAATAATGAATACTGCAAACCAAACCAGTAAATTCTTGTTGAAATCGGTATTCCAAGTCCAAGGTTTAAATAACAGTCGATTCAGAACAAGAGCCAAAATAATTCCATGAATCCATGGACTTTTACCCGAAACATGATTCAGGTGATCAATAAAAAAAACAGGAGTCGGCGGACCGAGCCAATTCAAACCGCCTAATTGGAATTGATGCAAAACCACCGATAATTGGGGCAAATTAAGGAGTAGCGCAACTATGCCTATTTTTACAGCAAGGATGTGTTTCAATTTTCCGAAATCCCATCCCCAAGTAACAAAAAGGTAGATCAATGCAGTGAGTAACGCGAAGTAGTGAATATATCCTAATAAACCAAGGAAAATACCGGTCCAAAGCCAAGCAAATTTCTTCGAATTGATGTTATCAAATTGAAATAAAAACAGCATTAACGCCGAATAACCAGGTGCGTATGGGCGAAGCCAAGAACCCAAGTTAATGGGCCACCACATCAAAGATATCAGGGTAAAACCCATTAATGAGATCCACTGGGCTGTTTGTACATCGTGTCCGTTTTTAAAAGCTATTTTGTATAACCATTTTTTGAAATAGACATTGCCAACCAAAGTAATTGCTACCCAAAAAAATCGAAAAACGAGAGGATCCCAACCTCCAAAATGAGAGCCTAACCATATAAATGTTTGAACACCCGAAGGATGACCATCGGGTAAAACACCTTGATCGATGTGCTGATTAAAATTGGAAGCAGCCGTAGCCCTTAAAATAGCAGAAAGCTCGTCGGAATCAAAGTCAGAGATCCAAGCAGTAGAAATGAGTAAACAAAAACTCAGAAATAAAACGATGCCGAAACCAATTCGAGGAACAAGATGAGCAAATCGATTTGTTGAAATCATGTCTTTTGTTTGGACTTCTGAGCAGAAGGAAATAGAATATTGTTCAAAATCAAACGGTAACCAGGACTATTGGGATGTAAATTTAAGTCGGTTGGTGGTTCGCCAACATGGTGTTGGTAGTCTTCGGGATCATGTCCCCCGAAAAAAGTCCAGGTACCTTTTCCCATTTCACCATGGATGTAACGTGCTTCGCCGAGTAGAGCGTTTTCTCCCATTATTAAAACGTCGCTCTTTATTAAATCCTTGTTATAAGCCGTGGTTTGGCCCATAAACCCCCGAATAGTACGAGTGTGATTTTGACATAAAATACTGGGAATTAAATCCCATTTTGCAGAATAATCAAATAAGGTGAACAAATCGGTTTCTTCGGAAACACCCCGCTTTGCAGGATCAACGTCAATATTTGAAAACTCATACACGTATGGACTGGTTTCGAGTTTGAAATTTTTGAAGGCAAAACACTGACTGTAATCCAATTTTTGTTGTGCCATGGGGTCGGCAGGGTCGCCATCGAAAACGGATTCACAAATGTCGGTACCTTGAGCACTGAGTGTAATGTCGTATGTGTCAGTCGCCGAACACATGGCAAATAAAAATCCTCCACCTAAGCAGAAATCTCGGATTTTCAATGTAACCGCTTTTTTAAGTTCACGAACACTTTGATAACCGTGTTTTATGGCCATGCTTTCGGCTTCTTTCACTTCCGAAACATACCAAGGGGCATTGGCATAGGAAGCCCAAAACTTCCCAAATTGTCCGGTAAAATCTTCGTGATGCAAATGAAGCCAGTCGTATTCAGCCAATTTTCCCTCTAAAACTTCATCGTCAAAAACTACAGAATAGGGAATTTCAGCATAGGTAAGAACCATAGTCACGGCATCGTCCCAAGGTTGTTTAGTTTTGGGGGAATACACAGCAATTTTTGGTGCATTGAGCAATTTCACCATGTTCATATTCACCGAAGGATTTGAAATTTCAGACTCAATGCGGTCGGCTTCAATTTCAGAAATAACCGAATAACTTACTCCTCGAGTTTTACATTCGGTTTCTAAAAGCGAATTGTATTGGGTCATGAAGCTGCCACCCTGATAATTCAGTAACCACAGCACTTCTGCTTTTTGCTTATCGAGCAACCAAAAGGCAATTCCATACGATTTTAAATGATTTTTTTGGGATTCATCCATGGGGATGAGAATGCGATTGGCCTTTAAAACCTGGAATCCTCCGATGAGTAAAAGCAGTAAAATTGGAAGTGTCTTTTTCACATTCTAAACTTTAGAAAAATAATGATTTCTTTAAATCCATTGAGTTAGTTTATTGCCCAATAGAACCAAAAATATACCTAAAAACAATGATACTAAGCCGTAAAATACGCCAAGTGTATAGGATTTTTCGTTGAAATACCTGAATAATTCGAGTCCCAATCCTGAAAATGTAGTTAATCCGCCCAAAAAACCGGTAATCCACAGTGCTTTGGCCGAATCGGATTCGAGTTTATTCCACAAAAATCCAATTAACAGACATCCCAACATATTAACTGTAAACGTGGCATAAGCGAATTGATTGGTTTGAAAGGGAAGCCATTTGCCCAAGAAACCTCTTGAAACACTTCCCATGGCTCCACCGATTGCCGTTAGCAAATAAAATTGGAAACTCATGCCTACGAAAATAGGACATTTTGTTAATTTTGTTGACCAAACCCAAGGAATAACCGATTTTACATCGAAGTTGTGTGTTAAGTCAACTTTTTTCCTGAAATCGTTGTTAATTAATTCCCTATTTAAAGCAATACCAAAAATGAACGATGCCATTTTGCATGAAGTGACTCAAATAATTCAAGAGTCACCCAGAGTGAAGCGTTTTTTCCTGAAAAGAAAAGATGGATTGCCCATTTCATTTCAAAGTGGCCAGTTCGTAATGATTTTTAATGAGAACTTTTCGGCCAACAATCAAAGTCGTTCGTATTCCATTGCTTCCATTTCAAATCAAACTCAAACCATTGAATTGTGTATTGTTTTGAACGAACAGGGATTATTTACCCCGTGGTTATTTTCATTGGAAGTCGGTTCGGATTTGTTTGTAAGTATTCCACAGGGATCTTTTGTTTTTCGGGGGATAGAAACTCCGGTTAAACACGTTTTCGTGTGCACAGGTACCGGGATTGCTCCATTCCGAAGTATGATTCAAGAATCGTTGATGCAAGGATGTGAAACGGTGTTGGTTTTTGGCAATCGTTGGAAAGAAGATATTTTGTATGCGGAACATTGGAAAACACTACAAGAAAATAATCCGTTGTTTCGATTTATTCCCGTTTTAAGTAGGGAAGAGGTAGAGGGTTGTAAATCTGGATACGTACATCCTCATTATGAACGCGAATTAAAAGGATTGGAAGATGCTCGGATCTATGTTTGCGGTTGGAAAGACATGTGTATGGAAACCCGTGATCGATTGAAATCTTTGGGCTTTAATCGCAGGCAGTATTTTTTTGAGCAATACGACTGAATAATTTTGGTATTGTGGTTTTTAGGTGTATAATTGCATTGTTTTTCTCACGAATCTCGTTCGAGATTCTATGAAATCCCCAAAACTTATCGTTTTAATTGAATTACCCTAGACTTATTATTGAATTTGTGATATATGACAAAATCGCCTGATTTTGCTAAAATGAGTGTTGCAGAACTTCGCACTTTGGCAGCTGCTTTAGAAATCTCTGGAGCAGAAAAAATGAAAAAAAATGATTTGATTTCCGCAATGCAATCAGTTGCAAACGTTGAAAATCAATCTACAACTTCTGGTAATGGAAGTGCTTCGAATAATCAATCAAACTCTGAAGAGGCAGCAATAACATCCCCCGAAACCTCTAAATCAACTTCTATTAAAACAACAGAAGATGATTCAGAAGGAGGAAAACAGAAACGCAAGCGAATCAGCGTTCCTGTGAAAGACAATAAAGAAACTGTGGAACCTGTATCTGCCGGAAAAGCCGAAAGTAATGATTCGAAATTTGATGATTTGGCTTCAAGAATTCAACAACGAACCAGCACAGTTGTTAAAGAAGTTGCAAACGATTTGAGTTCAGAATCAGCTGAAAAACAGGTTCGTGAAAACGCTACAATTTCTTCTGAAAAATCAGCTACAGAATCCAATCAGACTGCAGCAAATACAGAAAATAGAGGCGAAACCCCAAGAAATAACCAAAGAAACGATCGTAGAAAAGGTAAGAAAGACTTTAAAACGAACGATAGAAATAACGAGCGTGTAGTAGCTGAATCATCATCGACAGAACAAGGTAATTCTGAAGGAGGAAGCCAAATTCTATCTGAATCGAATACTGAAAATGCTACTGAGGGCGAAAATCGCAACGGTGAAAATCGACATAACCGCGAACATAACAAGCGCGAACACAAGCCCAACAAACCAGAAAAGCCAGCTGAAACGGAAGAAGAAAAACGCAAACGCGAATTGATGGCGGTTTTGATGGAAATGGAAGGAGTAGTGACCACTCAAGGTGTATTGGAAACGGTTCCTGATGGATATGGTTTCTTGAGATCTCCTGATTATCACTACATGGCTTCGCCAGACGACGTATATGTTCCTGGTTTTATGATCAAACAAAATGGTTTGAAAACAGGCGATACCATCAAGGGAACCATCCGTCCGCCAAAAGACAACGAAAAATATTTCTGTTTGGTGAAAATTGAATCGGTGAACGGTAAAACTCCCGAGGAAGTTCGCGACCGTGTGGCATTTGAGCATTTGACTCCATTGTTTCCCAATGAAAAGTTGAATTTATGTGATAATCCAAAGCATTTCTCAAATCGTATTATTGATTTGATTTCTCCTATAGGAAAAGGCCAACGTGGCTTAATTGTAGCTCAACCGAAAACAGGTAAAACTTGGTTGTTACAAGGAATCGCCAACGCCATTGCAAAAAACCATCCTGAAGTGTACATGATCATATTATTGATTGATGAACGTCCAGAGGAAGTAACAGACATGGCAAGAAATGTGCGGGCAGAAGTAGTTGCAAGTACATTCGACGAACCTGCTGAAAAGCACGTAAAGTTGACCAACATTGTGTTGGAAAAGGCGAAGCGTCTAGTAGAATGTGGCCATGATGTGGTAATTCTTTTAGATTCGATTACGCGTTTAGCTCGTGCATTCAATACGGTGCAACCAGCGTCAGGTAAAATATTATCAGGGGGTGTTGATGCGAATGCTTTACACAAACCAAAACGCTTTTTTGGTGCGGCGAGAAATATTGAAAATGGAGGATCTTTGACCATCATAGCTACTGCTTTAACCGATACAGGATCTAAAATGGATGAAGTGATTTTTGAGGAATTCAAAGGAACGGGTAATATGGAGTTGCAATTGGATCGCCGATTGGCAAACAAACGTATTTTCCCATCAATTGATATTCTTTCATCTAGTACTAGAAGAGAAGATCTTTTAGTTGATAAAACTACGTTACAGCGGATGTGGGTTTTGAGAAATCACTTGGCTGATATGAATCCAGAAGAAGCCATGAATACGTTCTTGAAGTACATGAACAATACTCAAGATAATTTGGAGTTCTTGGTAAGTATGAATGGTTGATTTTAAAGAAATTTAGTGGTCAATATTTCATAATTCATATAGTTTGTTTAATTTTAAATACAATAAAAATAACGTTGTTAAAATGTGAATAAACTGGACTTTGTGTAATAGAATGTTGAAGTAATTTTACCACCGAATAGACGCATGGACAAACCAAAAGTAGTAATTGATTATTCAAAGCTTACTCCTGAGTTGAATGAGCTTTTTAATGAAACGTATCCTAATGGTATTGTGGGACATACAATTCGTTATCCCAATTCAAAAGGAGAAATCGTTACTTCAGTGAGATTAGAAACCGAGGATAAGATTTATTTGGTAAAGCTCAGTACTCGTGCCAAAGAAGTGCTTTCTGATGAAGATTTAGACGAAATGATTCGTCCACTTTCAAAAGGTAGTGCCGAAGATGAGGTCGAAGTCGAAGTGGAAGACGATGAAGAGTCTGATACAAAGTCGTCTGATCGCGACACGGAAGATGATGATGACGAAGACTAAGGTTGCTTTGATCACCGGCGCTAGCCGAGGAATTGGAAAAGCAATTGCGTTGCAATTCGCTAAAAGTGATTTTGATCTTTTTTTGTGCTCCAAAAACGAATCTAAGCTCAACGAAACGCAATTGGAAATTCGACTTCATTTTCCAAGTGTAAACGTACACGTGTGTGCGGCAGATTTGTCAACGGAATCAGGTTGTTCCCATTTGGTTTCTGCTTTTAAGCAACAGTTTCAACATTTAGATGTATTGGTGAATAATGCAGGAATGTTCCTACCCGGAACACTGATGGAAGAAGATTCTGATCAAATGAAATTTCAAATGAATCTGAATTTCTTCTCGGCGTATTATATCACTAAAGGGCTTTGGGAAACAATGAAAAATACACCAAGAGCTCATGTTTTTAATATGTGTTCGATTGCGAGCGTAACGGCTTACGCAGCGGGTGGAGGATACTCTGTTTCAAAGTTCGCATTGCTAGGATTTAATAAATCTCTCAGATTAGAGGGAATGCCCCATGGTATTCGAGTGAGTGCGGTACTTCCAGGTGCTACTTTAACCGATTCTTGGGCAGGAGTGGATTTGCCAGAATCTCGTTTTATGAAACCCGAAGATGTGGCTGAGGTGATATTGCAGGCATATACGATGAATGAACGATCCGTTATGGAAGAAATTTTGATTAGACCCGTATTAGGGGATATTTAATGTTTTTTGGGATGGTATTCTGTAAGTATTTAGACATAATTCACTAATTCAAGTGCCCGTTTGGAAGCATTTTTTAGAAGGAATTGTTTATATTTGAAAAATAATAAGGAATTAAAACTAACATTATAATGAAAAAACTACTTTTATTAGGGGTGGTTGCCATTAGTGCAACTTTAGTTAATGCACAAACATTGACTACAAAAATTTTCCCTCAAGATCAAAATGTTCAACTTAGAGCTCAAGATGCTCAAAAGGTGAAGAACATGATGAGCAAGAGAGCAAATTCAATGTCTGAACAGTACAACTTCGTTGGAGCATATGGCGAAGAGTGGATGTTAGGTGATGCAAAATCATACGTACGTTGGATTTCTGAAGATTCAAACGCATACACGGTTTACAAAAATGCAGATGGAACTACTTCTTTAAATAATAATGATATTCACGTAATAGGTACTGCTTTTGATCCTAAAGATTCTATTTTCTTGTCAAGCGGTAATACCGTTTTGAGCCGTTGGAATGACTACACAATCGATACCATTCGTTGGCAGCAATTCTACGTTAGAAACTCAGATTCAACCATGATCGGCGGTAATATGGTAGAAGTTATCGATACCCTTTTCGTTCAATACTTTGATTTTACTGGGCTTTCTTTCCGTGCTTTCACACGTAACGGTACAAACAGAAACGCATCTCCTAACGTTGACGCTTTCAAAGCTCGTAGCATGTTCAACACTGCTGCTTTGAAAACAGATACAATCTTCTTGGATAAATCGTTTAAAGATTCAGTTGATTGGGAAGCAGGTTCATTGTTCTCTCGTGTTTCTGGTGTTCTTCCAGGTATCAAATCAAAGAGTTCAGTGGCTGCTACAGGTACAACTGATGTTCCTGCAAACGTAACTGCTTTCACTTTGATGTTTAAACCAATGATGAAACCAAAATTAGGTGATACCTTGATTAACTGGGCTGATCCAAATTGGAAACGTAAATATAATGCATTTGGTATCCGTGCTAATTACTGGGATGCTCAATCTCAAGATATCTTGACTTTGAACAAAATCAATAATACGTTCTGGACACCTAACTTCTTGGCATACGGACAAACTTTCAACGGTTGGAAAGCATACTTGCCAACAACAGCTTACAACACTACAACATTCTTGAATTGCTGGATTGATATCACTACTGAAAACTTGTCAAACGAGAAATTAGTAAACGGTATTCAAAATACACGTGTATTCCCTAACCCAACTGCTGGTCAGTCTTCAGTTAAAGCAATGTTCCATTTGAATAACCCTAGCGCTGTTTCTGCAGTAGTTATGGATATCAATGGTCGTGTTGTTAAAAACATTGACGCTGTTCAGTTCGGTGCTGGTAAAAACCAAATCAACATCGAAGTTGCTGATATGAAAGCGGGTATCTACACTGTTTCATTGCAAAGTGCAATTGGAACTGAAACCGCTAAGTTCATCGTACAGTAATTTTTGAAAAAATATTGAATTTGAGGAAAGAGGGACCAAAAGTCCCTCTTTCTTTTTTAATTTTGAATCAACTTTAAATTCACACTTACTCCCTAAATTCAAACCATTATCATTTCTATTTCCATGAATTCCATTTACGCGAAAATTTGTACGGCCGTATTTACGTTGGGTTTGCTATTTCAATCTACTGGGTTAAAAGCGCAAACTTTTTTTGGCTTGCAAAATTCAAACTATGCGGGTGTTAATGCTATTTATACCAATCCTGCATTGATAACCAATATGAATCATCAACGTTCTGCCAATATTGGTGGCTTAGGTGTGAATGTTGATAATAATTACGTTGCACTTGAAACGCCATTTTCTTTTTGGGCGTTGGTTAATAATAATGTTGACGATCAATATAAAGATGATAACGGCCGAATCAAATGGGATAACAGTTGGATTAAAGAAGATCCAACCGTAACCGATATTCAATTAAATATTGGAACCGAATACAGAGGTCCATCGTATGTGAATACTTACGGTCGATTTCTGTGGGGAACGGCATCTCGAACCCGTTCAAGTATGCGAATTGATAATTTAAGCTCTTCAGTAGTGAATTGGGCAAAAGAATTCATGGATTCAACGCGCGTTCCATCCGTAATTGATATCAGATCTCCCAAGCTCAATATTTCCGCAAATTCCTATCAGGAGGTGTCTGGAATTCTCGGGTTTAAGTTAATTGAAAAATCAACAATGCGTTTAGGTGTTGGAACTACCATTAAAGGCATTTTTGCTACTGGTAGTTTTCATATTCAGAATTCAGGAGCAACATTCAGAACGATTGGACTCGATACCTTGGAGCTAACAGGAGGAATGATGAAATTCTCCTACACCGATAATAATTTGATTCGTCAAATTTTTCAAGGAGTCGTTGCTGGAAGTATGCCTAATTTGTTGAATATTAATGGACTTGGTTTAGGGTTTGATTTGGGATTCGTGTTGGAATTTGGAGAGAATATGAAAACATCCCCCAGAAAAGGGAATTATAAAGATTATAAATTGAAAATTGCGGCCTCTGTGATGGATTTAGGTAGAATGACTTACAGAAACCAAAGCAAAGGGTTTATTGTAGATGGTAGCACCCCAGTTAAAATGGCATTAAATTCACCTGAATTCTTAGCTGCTTCTACTGAAGGAGCGGAATCCGTGTTCAATTACACCGTTAACTACCTTAGAGACAAAGGTGCTATAAGAGATATCTCCGAAAAAACTCAGATAGAACTTCCTACCACGTTACAATTACAGGCAGATTATCAAATATTGCCCTATTTCAATGTGGCAGCACATATTCAACAGGCCATTAATGTAAATGATATTGCGAATTTACATTTTAATAGTGCTGCAGTTGTTGTTCCACGAATCGAGCATAACTGGTTTGAAGTTTCTATGCCCATATCGGTATACAACAATTATCGCCAATTTGGATTGGGTGCATATTTTAGAGCTGGACCGGTTTATTTTGGAACCGATAACTTTTTGTATTCCTTGTCAGCAACAAAATATTCTGGAATGAATCTGTATTTCGGATTCAGTACATTAATTCGCTAAATTAATGCAGGAAGTAATCTTGTAAAGAATCAGAGTCTCTATTAGCTATATGTGCAGTGAGTTTTTCATTTTATTGAATTAGAGTCTTAATTCTCCAATTTATTGCAAAGGGTGATTCTAATTTTGGAATCAGTCCGAACTTAAAAATTACTCGAATCGAGTGATTTTTGCACCTAATGGATTCAAACGATCTTCAATACGTTCGTATCCGCGGTCAATCTGCTCAATATTTTTGATAATACTCTTTCCTTTAGCGCTCATTGCAGCAATCAACAAGGCAACCCCTGCACGAATATCAGGTGAGGACATGGTAATGCCTTTAAGCTGTGTTCTGCGATCTAAACCGATAACAGTTGCTCTATGTGGATCACAAAGAATAATTTGAGCTCCCATATCGATTAGATTATCTACGAAAAACAATCGACTTTCGAACATCTTCTGATGAATCAATACAGTTCCGCGCGCTTGAGTTGCTGTTACTAAAGCAATGGAAATCAAATCAGGAGTAAAGCCAGGCCAAATTTGATCAGATATGGTTAGGATAGAACCATCTATGAAACTATCGATTTCGTAATGATCTTGTTTGGGGATGTAAATATCGTCCCCGTGAATTTCCAGTTGAATTCCTAAGCGCTGAAATGTTCTTGGAATAATTCCAAGTTGATCAATGCGACAGTTTTTTAAGGTGATTTCACTTTGAGTAATTGCCGCCATTCCGATGAAACTTCCAATCTCAATCATATCAGGCAAGCAACGATGTTGGCAACCTATTAAAGTTGAAACTCCTTGAATCGTTAGTTTGTTGGAACCAGATCCTTGGATTTTTGCACCCATTTTAACCAACATTTCACATAATTGCTGTAAATAGGGTTCACACGCTGCATTGTATATGGTGGTTTCTCCCTCGGCCAAAACAGCGGCCATTAAAATATTTGCGGTACCAGTTACAGAGGCTTCATCCAAATGCATGTATGTACCCTTCAGTTTTTCTGAATGCACTTTGTAAAAGCTCTGTTCAGCAAGAAATTCAAATTGAGCACCCAATTGAATAAAACCTTCAAAATGTGTGTCCAAACGTCTTCTGCCAATTTTATCTCCTCCAGGACTGGGTATATACCCTTTTCCAAACCTTGCCAATAAAGGTCCCACGATCATAATTGAACCTCTTAAAGCAGCACCTTGTGCTTTAAATTCAGGACTGTCTAAGAAGTCAATATCAACGGCATCGGCTTTGAAGGAATACTTCCCTTTTTCGATGCGGTTGACTTTAACGCCAAGGTTTTTCAGCAATTCGATGAGCTTAAGAACATCACGGATTTCTGGAATATTATCAATAATAACTTCTTCCGGAGTCAATAACACCGCACAAATAACTTGTAATGCCTCGTTTTTTGCACCTTGTGGAACAATTTCTCCTTTCAGGGAATGTCCGCCTTCAATTTCGAAATACGCCATAATTAGAAACGTCTTTTGTTTTTATTGCGATTGTTATTGTTAAAATTCTTTTTATTGTTGTTGTTTTTCCTAAAGTTATTTTTGTTCTGATGATTGTTATTCCGACGAGGAGTGAAAGCACTCGCATCTGCGGTAACGGTAATCTCTGAACCAGCTAATGCCAATTTACCTTTCGATAGAGTATTTAAATGCTCAGCAATAACTTCATTACTTAAATTTTCATTATTCCACAATTTACAGCTGTTGTACATGAAGGAAGCAATAAGGTTTACTAATTCTTGCTTCAGTTCGCCATCTTCCATTTCAGTGGCTTTTTCAATCATATTTTGAAGATTTCTGCCATAAAAACGGAACCGAATTGTACTGGTATTATAGGGAATCAATTCGGGTTTTTTATTCTTGTCTTCTTTCTGGGGAAGGGGATACGGTGAATCAACATCCAAGGTGAAGTCTGAAATCTGATGAATATGTCCCCACAAAATTTCTTGATAATTAGCTTGTAATTTGATTTCAGGGTTCAAAATGGCCATGATATTTACCAAATTATGCACCCAAAGTGTACGCTGTTCGCGGTCAGGAATTGAATTTATGTGACTGATATAGTCTTGTACCAAACGTCCATATTCTGAAATATTCAGTGCAGAACGCTGGGTGTTGTAATCGTTTTGTAATGTATTCATCGAATTGGGTACAAATTAACATCAGAATCTCTAAATACCTAAACATTTGACCTCAATAAATGTTAAATATTTAGAACTCCAAATCTATTCAAAATGAGAAAAAAATCAGAACAGTCGCTAACCGATAAAATTGTAACAGGTTTTGTTGATTATGTGAACGAAAATGGCAAAAATCCCCAATCCGTAGCTCATTTATGCAAAAGTCTAGAAATTCAGGAATCTGAATTTTATGAGTCTTTTTCAGATGTAGATCAAATTGAGCAACATGTGCCCTTGAAAATTTGGCAAGATACACTATCCTCTCTTTCTGAGCAGGAGTTTTATCAAACTTCAACGGAGCAAGAAAAAGTACTTTCTGTAATGTATGGATTTTTTGAAAATGCGAAATCCTACAGAAGTTATTTGCTACTTAAATACAAAAACAATCACAATCCAATCGATAAAATTAAAAGCATGGAAGCGTTTCGTAAATCCGTAATGGAATATTTCGATTCGCTGAATTTGGAAACAGCATTACCCAAAATGGGTATGCCCATGATGGATAAAATAGGAGACAAAGCCGTATCTATCACCTTGTTTTCCAATTTTGTATTCATATTCAATTTTTGGTTGAACGATAAAAGCAGCCAATTTGAAAAAACGGATGCCTTGATTGAAAAGGTGTTTACATTGTCGTTTGATTTGATGGATCCTACAGTGTTAAACAAAGTGTTGGATTTAGGGAAATTCCTTCTGGGCGAAATTAGGAAATAAAAGCAGAATTGCCCTGTATTCAAGGTTGATATCCCCCGAGAAAACATCCCCCGAGAAATAAACGGCCCGTATAAATCAGACGCATTCTCGCAAATGGAAAACAAATTAAAATTGCTCAAAAAAAAATACATAAATCAACAAAAATGAAACAACCAGAAGTTCAAGAGAGTATTGTGAGCTCAAAGCTCGGAAGAGCAGCGAAATTAGTGGGAACTGGTGCGAAAATCGGTACCAATTACCTGAAATATTACGCGAAAAAGAGCATTACCGGAAAAGAAGATAAAGAGGAACTTCACAATTCAAATGCCGAAGATATTTATGATTCATTGAGCAACTTGAAGGGTAGCGCTTTGAAGGTAGCTCAAATGTTGAGCATGGACAAAAATCTATTACCTCGAGCATACACCCAGAAATTTGCTATGTCGCAATATTCGGCACCTCCAATGTCAGGTCCTTTGGTGATGAAAGCCTTCAAAAATGCTACTGGAAAATATCCGACCGATGTATTTGATACCTTTGATGCCAAAAGTTTAGCAGCGGCAAGTATTGGACAAGTTCACTTGGCCACCAAGAATGGGAAGAAATTGGCCGTGAAAATACAATATCCGGGTGTTTCGGATTCCATTCAAAGCGATTTAAAACTGGTAAAGCCGGTTGCGAATGCCATGTTCGGATTATCTGAAAAGGAAATGAAAAAGTACTTTGAGGAAGTGGAGGAGAAGTTGATGGAAGAAACGCGATATGAACTTGAATTAACTCGAGGACAGGAAATTGCGGAATCGTGCAAGCACATTCAAGGTGTCCATTTTCCCAAATATTATCCAGAATGGAGTTCCAATAAAGTATTGGTTATGGATTATTTGGAAGGCGACCATTTGAAAGAATTTTTAGATAAAAATCCAAGTCAGGAAGTAAAAAATACCATTGCTCAAGCACTTTGGGATTTTTATGAATTTCAGTTGCATGAATTGCGTGCGATACATGCAGATCCGCACCCGGGTAATTTTTTATTTAATACCCAAAACTCGGTCGGAGTCATTGATTTTGGTTGTATAAAGGAAGTTCCTCTGGATTTTTATCATCAATATTTTCCATTATTAATTCCAGAGGTTCAGGAGAATTCTGAGTTAATTAATAAACTTCTCACTCATATTGAAATTATTTTCCCTCAAGATACAGACGCTGTTAAAGAGGAGTTGACGACTGCTTTTTTGAAAATGACGGCCCTATTGAGTCGTCCGTTCAATAAAACAGAGTTTCACTTTACCCAAGAATTTATTGATGAAATTTACGCAACCGGCGAAGAAATTTACAAAATTCCCGAAGTGAAGAAACCCACTCAACCTCGTGGAAGTAAGCATGCTTTATATATCAATCGAACTTATTTTGGAATTTACAGCATGTTAGCCGATTTGAATGCCACTATTGAAACAGAAGCCGGCGCTTGGAAGCACCGACTTCTTGAAAAATGGGGAATGTAATTAATTAAGGATTTAATTTAATATCCAGCGACAATAAGATGGTTCTTCCATCTGCTGGCATAGCACCAGGGCCGGGATAACCACCGGCTCTACGTGTGAAATAATGCGTGTTCATCAAGTTGTTTACTGCTAATTTTAGGTAAACGTTATTGAGGACTTTCACTTTTGAATTGAAATCCCAAATACCGTAACTTGGAATTTGTCCATTTTGTGCGTTTGCTGTAGATTTTACAGTATTCTGTGCATCTGTAAATACCGCTGAAACATAAGAATATTGAATACCAACGGTTAATAATGTTTGCCCGTTTTTCTTTCCGTAAATATTGTTTTCAATCCCCGTTCTTAAAATATGCATGGGTGCATTTTCTACGCTGTTGCCATTCAAATTTTGTTTAACCGTTTCACCCAAAGCATTCTTGGTTGAAATCAAGTAATCGCCGTATTGGGCAACATTGTAGGAATATGAAACAAAAACAGGAATGTCCCAATATTTGTTTTTAATCAATTCACCTTGAACCAATCCTTCAAAGCCGTAAGCGGTGCTGTTGCCTACATTCGTTCTGAGTGTATATGATTTTCCTGCTGAATCAAATTCGGTTAAACTTCCTATGCGGTTGTTGTACTGCATATAAAAAACACTTGCATCAGCTTTCAATCTCGAGGTAATGTGTCCTCTAAAACCCAAGTCCGCATTAATACCAGAAGCATCTTTTAGATTGGGGGAAACCACGAAACTTCCTGGAGATGCGAGCATATCTGAAAATAAAATGGGTCGGTATGCTTGGTTCAAATTGAAATAAATTTCCGATTCGTTTTTTAAATGATATTCTGCGCCAATTCCTCCAATAATCACATTTCTTGATTGCGTTTGGGGTGTCAATTTTGATTCAATGCCTTGATTATTGGTGTTCAAAACGCCGGTTGCTGTTGAATGGATACTTTCCCAACGAACACCAGGGATAATAGCTAATTTTTTGCTGACTCTGAAAATTTGCTCTGCGTACACAGAAATATTATCCGTTTCAAAAGTCAATCGCTGTGGGAACGAACCAATTATAGTGAAATCATTCGAAATACCTATACTTCCTTTGCCGTTTTTATCTCTATTGGTAATACTTTTAAAATATCGTGTTCCAGCAGTGAACGATTGTTTTTGACTACCGATTTTGAAATTATTGATATAACTGATTTCGGTTCCGAAATTATCGTATTTATCGATATCTACTACGCGATTATCATATTGTCCGGTAGCTTTATTGATGGTATCCAAAATGTTTATAGCTTTGATAAAACCGACGCTGCTGCGCGTTGCTCGCATACCAAATGCTTGAATTTGTAAACGGCTGCTTTTATCGATTTCCCAATTGAATTTAACGTTTCCTGTTAACCAAGGAGTTGAAAACCAGTTACGACTTCTGAAACTTTGAGTGGGATCAACCGCAATTTGCTGATCCAACAATCCACCTGGTTGTTGACTCAACATATTAAACTGTGTTACATTGGCACTGATTTCCATGCTATTGTTGATGATGTAGCCCATTGATCCGTAAAACGTTTTGGTTTCATATTCACTGTTTTTTCTGAAACCATCAGCACGACGATTATCATAAAATGCATAATAGTACAATCGGTTTTTTCTACCGCTCACAGCTAAGAAATTATTGTATAATCCGTAACTGCCCACCGTTTGTGAGGTATGCAGAGAAAAAGGACGTGTTTCATTTTTCCCATCACGCATTACATAATTTATTAATCCACCAAATTGAGGGCCATATTGAAGCGCTCCAGCGCCTTTTACAACTTGAATTCGTTGAATGGCTTGCATTGGGGGATTATAATACGCTTCAGGATAACCAAATGGATCTGCCGAAATATCCGCTCCATTCTGACGTATATTGAATTCCCAAGAACGATTTGGAGATAGTCCTCGGTGTGCTATACCAATTTGAATACCTGAACCATCACTCTCCCAAATATGTATTCCAGGTACTTTAGCTAAAATTTGACGCATGGAGTTGTTTACTACCACCGTGTTTAAGTTGTCGAGAATGATTACTGAATTCTTCTTACCGGCATTGATTTTAGTTCCCACCACTTCGGGTAAATTCAAAATATCATTTTTGCCTCGCGCCCCCACCAATGAAATTTCACTTAAATATTCAATATGGCGAAGTGTATCATCTCCGTTGAATCTTTGTTTTTCGGGGGATGTTTTTAAATCAACTTGTGCAAGAGTATAACTAGGGACAGCCAAAGCCAATAACCAAACTAAGTAAATGGGGCTGTATATGATTCGAAAATCTGATACGGATTCGATTAACGAGTTTCTCCATTTTAGCGTTCTATACTTTTTCATCTAATTGCTATTCGGATGCAAAAGTAGCCTTATTTAGATTAATTACAAATAAATTGAAAAAATTATTTGATATTATTCTAAATAAGGTGGGAAAAGTCAATGAAAATAAGTGCTTGGATGGATTAGGTTTGTGATTTTTAAATTGAAAATTACGATTTGATCTGCTTAAAATGGATGCCTTTAGGTTCTATTAAGTGAGTTTTAATTCAAGATCTTGGTTAGACTCTATATAAACGGCCTTTCCAGTTGGTTTTGACAGGCAACAGAAAAAAGATCCCCGTTCCAATGGTCACAGCAAACAAATAGAATTCATAGCTAATGAGTTTCAACAGATTGGGTGCTTTTTGTCCAACCTTGGAGTAAATCTGGTAAATCTGAATGCTTTGGAGTATGAATTTACATCCCCAGAGAACCAAAACATATTTGAATAAACCCGGGTTACCGATGGAATCAATGAGCAGTGCTGGAATCCAAAAATAAAAAGTTCCATAAATAGCGAAAAGGATCCACCAATAAAATGGAAGTTCCTTGCCACCCGAAAGCC
>JACCDQ010724247.1_pt1 | contig 17800 bp, 33 predicted proteins | sample 7446031 | NCBI WGS metagenome assembly JACCDQ01 (sample SAMN15323442, study PRJNA562643) | freshwater metagenome | isolation source: river surface water | place: USA:Blue River Watershed | collected 2017-08-17
CGACGATGTGCTTTTCCACGACGTGCTTCAGACTCGGCGAAACATCAGTGGCATCAATGTCCGTCAAGTTCAGACGAAAGTTGATGCCAAGATTCGACAGGGCATTCGACAGCGGTGTGCGGTCGGTCTCGACCAGAGTCTTGATTTCGTGAAGTCGCATGATTACAGAGTCTTGTCGAACTCTTCGTTGATGTTGTTCATTGCCGACTTCAGAGCAGATACGGCGCTCTTGGCGTCTTGTGCATGACCTTCGCACTCGGTACCGTAGTTGGTGTCGGTGGTCTTCATGTAGCTCATCCAACGTGGGTGCTTGATGACCTTCTCGATGTCATTGACCTTGCTCATGACGGTGTAGAACTCGTCGGTGAACTCAGCAGAATCAGAGTACGACATGCCTTCGGTCAGTGGCTCACCATCGAGCTCTTCGCTCTCGTCCACTTGCGAGAGAAGCATCTCGGCTTCCATCAGCAGCTTCTCCATGGCTTTCTTGTACTCAACGGTCTTGGCGACGATTTGAGCTTGAATGTTCTTGCCATCAGCATCCTTGACGGTGTCGAGCTTGGCGGCGCCAGACGACTTCATCAGCGCTGCGAGTGAACCACTCTTGCCGAGCTTGTCCGACAGGTCGCCAAGGGCATCTTCAACGATGCTGCGGATGCCGTCAAAGTCCGACATGGTGCTGCGACCTTCGTTTAGGTTAGCAGTGGTGTTTTTCGAGGTTGATTCGACCAGGTTGGTCAGTTCTTGCAGGCGGGCGAGCTTCATGGTTGTCTCCGAAAGGTGATGGAGTATTTATCAGCTTTCGAATACCCGAATGGGTCCTTGCGGACCCATTCCTTATTTGCACACTAGTGCTATTAAATGTGCGTTGAGAGGTGTTTTCTTCAAATCCGGCAAGATGCGGGAACAGCTTGACGTCTTTCTTGAGTCAATTGGATGTTCTTGAGACGTGCTCGAGAAGACTTGCTTCGCATGCAGAAGTCGAGCGCCGGCGTCTGTCGCACTTCCTTCAACATCAGAAACTTGTCATCAGCAAAGATGAGCTCATTGACGATGAGCCCGACGGCTGCTTCAGCGAAGACCATTCGGTCATTCATGTAGCACTTGCGAGCAATCCTTCCAACCAAGTCAGCACGCAATGCGCCAGCGCTCGACCAGATTTTTGGCTTGCCACTTGACCCTTGATACGGCAGACCTGTCTGCCGATTTATGATGGTGTAGATTGCGAACTTGTCATCCTTCTGAACTTCTGAAGTCAGCTTGAGAAATAGCTCAGGCGACATAGTCTTTGCCGTGCTCTTCGCAAGACCACGCTGAAGGTCGGTCATCTCAATGACCATTAGGTCATCACCATCACGAAGAAACGGCGCATTCAGCTTACGCAGAAGCGATCGTCGTGCTGAACCAGCGTTGTTGAACACGAATGGATACGAGCGAACAGCTCCCTTGGTCGTCAGATAGTTGACGACTCGTTGACCATTCGGACCAGTCTTGTGTGCTTCGATGATGTATGATGCCATGATTACCACTTTCCTAGTGGGCAAGAAGCCTCAAGCAGCTTGGTCTTGAGGTCCAGAAAACAACCGCAGTTGCGGCACTGACGCGACAACGCAGCGAACTCCTCGCATTGCTCGCACATTTTCAATCGTTCGCGAGCGAGCTCATCACCGCTGAATGCTGGCAGCTCGCCGCGAATGAGCTTGATGGCGATGTCCTTCAACGACATGCCCATTACTTGCCCTCAACATAGCTGACATCAGCACCATTGAAGATCAGCTGCACTCGAACAGAACTCCCTTCAAGAGCGCTGAATTGCGCGTAGGACTTCACGTTCACAGCCAGCTGCGATGCAAGGTCGCGTGCCAGTTGGCTGATGATGGCATCAGCTTGCTCGGACAGCCGTTGTTTGATGAGAGACTCGAGGTCCCTCGAAATGCCCTGCGTCAGAAGTCGAGCAACTTCATCTGGGCTCGCGTCAAATGTCATAGCCATGTTCAATCCCCTGTGTAATCTTCTGAACAGTCGAGCTCGTCCCATTCTTCTGGCGTAGCGCCTGAGATGATGAACTCACGGTCATCCGTCGAAAGATGCGGCATTGCCTTCTGAATGGTCATGCCATTCTGCCAGTTGTCGAGCTGTTCTTGCGTGACATTGATGTCGCGCGTGCGCGTGATGCCGCTTATCATGCTGGTGCGGGTGATGTTCATGACCTTCTCTTGTTTGATGAAAGGAGCGACTGAAGCTGCTCTTCAGTCACAAGCTGATCAGCGCCCTTGTTGTAGGCCGGCGCCACGTTGAACTTGCGCTGCCGAGCCAGCAGCTCACGTTCGAGCAGTTCAGGATTGTCCTTGTAGACGATTTCTGGCCGATGGACAGCCTTCGTGCCGGCACCGCCAGGCGTGTTGAGACTCGGCAGCTTCTGCGTGCGAGCTGGGTCGATGACCGGACCCTTCACAACTGGGTCGATGACCTTCTTGGTCGGTCGCATCTTCGGCTTCGCCGCCGGATTGAACAGCGTTTGCGAGTTGACCTTGGCAAGCCACGCTTGATACTCGGCTTCAGCTTGCTGCCAACCTGGCTTCTTTTTGCCAGGCTTGCTCTTGGATTGATAAATGCGAAGTAGTGCCATAACAAAGATTATAGACTATCGTACAACCTCAAGGTTGCGCTTCATTTAGGTTCAGCGCACAAGATCTGGACGCCAGTTCGAACCATGCGCTTGAACGTTTCCAAATCGCATCGACCATCAACTGTGAGGCGGTCAAGAACGTGATGGTCGGTGCTCTTTCGAACCGCCTGCACATTGACGGACACCTTGAACCCAAGCGCTTCTTGAATCGGCACAACTTTTTCAAAGACGATGCCGAATGGCCATGACAGCGACGTCACCGGCTTTCCAGTAGTGCGCTCGAGGATTTCCTTCGACAGCGCCAGCTCCCAGATGGCTTCGATGTCATCAACGCTCATCGGGCTTTCAATCAGCGACATGAAGTGCGTGTGCGTGTGAGCGCCAATCTCGAAGTGGTCGGACAAGCGGCGCAGGTCCTCGCTCGAAAGGTAGTTGCCGTGATTCATGCCAGAGATGGCGAAGATGGTCGCAGTGGCACCCTTCTCCTGAAGGTAGGCGAGCGCTGGCAGATTGTTCTTCCAACCGTCATCGAACGTCAGCACAACTGATTTTGGCGACGCTGGTAAGTCTCGAACGGCGTGAAACTCGTAGCCCTCTTCGCGAAGCCAATCGACCTGCTGCTTGAAGTGGTCGAGCGAGATGCGAAGGTCATCGCTCGGGTCAGATGTGATGTGATGGTAAATCAGAATCGGCGTCGCTTGACATGACACCGACAACCAGAGGAGGAGAGATGACAACCATTTCATTTTATCACCAAGCGCTGCTTCGAGCAGCATGAGACCAGCAGGTCATACACCTTCGGGTCGATGTTAATACAGCCGTTCGTGATTGAACGGCGACCAGACGCTGGGCCAAGCAGCCGCTGCTTGCGATTCTGACCTGGCGCATCGATGACTCGATGAATCGCCCAAACTTCCGTCTGCGACTCCTTGAAGACTAGCAAGTCGCCACCAAACTGCGGTGATGGATGTGAGTAGCGCTTCATCGAGAAGGTGCCGGTCGGCGTCGTATCGCCAGTCAGCGCCGGATGACACTGGCCAGCGAAGCAAATCACCGACAGCGCCAGATTGACGACGATGTCAGCCATTGACCTTCTTGCTCTTCGGCAGCTCTGGCAACTTTGGCTCCACCACCTGTGGTACGACCACACCGGCAGCAGGCGGGTCGAACTCCAGCTCGGTTGTTTGATTGTTGACATCGACTGGCGCCAGCGCGAGCGGAGCAGCCACAACGGCTCCAATGAGCGATGGCCAACGCATCAGACCGGTGACGATGAGAGAAGGACCTGGGATTCCGAGAGACATGTTTATTCCACCTGTTGGAAGTTGTATCGTGCGACCTTGTTCCATGCAAGAAGTGTCTTGCGCAGCACGATGATTTCGAAGAACGCTTTGATGAACAAGGCGAAGTTGATGTAGCTAAGCCAGTAGTAAGCCGGAAACTTGTAGATGACGTCAAGGCGACGCAGCTTGATGCTGGCATAGATGGCAATCGCCATCGAGATGCAAACATCGACGCCAATCATTGGCAGAACCAGCATGGGCGAAATCAGCGCAAGCGATGTCAAACCGACGACACGATTCAGAATGATTGAGTCGAGGAGCAGCAGAATCAGATACCAATCGACGCGCTGCTTGCGCTGAAGCGAGAACACGCCGTGCTTTTTCACAACCTGCCAAAGACCACGCGCCCAACGAAGAACTTGCTTGTTGTAGTCGCGAAGCGTAGCTGGGTCTTGTGTATGAACGACAGCTTCATCGACATACGAAATCTTCTTGCCAAGACGATGGACTTGCATCGTCAGGTCCATGTCCTCAGCCAGCGTCTCGTGGTCGATGACGAGCTGACTAAGAACATCGGTCCGATACATCGATGCGCAGCCAGGCGACACGAAGATGACACCACAGTTGGCTTGACCTTGCTTGACCACGTCGTGCCCGAAGGTGTATTCGACGGCTCGTGCGGCCGAGAAGATTGTTGCGGACTCGGCAGCTTGGACTTGACCAACGAACAGCGCCGATGCTGGGTCATTGGTTGCAGCTTCGACCAACGACGAGAAGAAGTCCTTGCTGACCTTGGTGTCACCGTCGAGGAAGATAACCCAGTCGTAGTCGTGAAGCAGATTGAAGTGAGCCAGCGCGGCGGTCTGCGCACGAGCCTTGCCACAGTTCTCAGGCGTCGTGAAGCACTTGATGCCCGCAGCCCGAACGAGCGTTGCGGTCGCATCAGATGAGCAGTCGTCAACGATGTGAATGACGTCTGCGGGAATGTTAGCCTTCAGCAGCGAGCTGATGGTGTCGTTGATGACCGGCTCTTCATTGAAAACTGGAATGAGAACCGCGAATCGATGATTGTTCAAAGTTGCCTCTTCGTTGAAGAGGCACATCAAGTTGGCAATGACGCAACCTTAGCTTTGCCGTAGGTCCGTCACTTTGCGCGCTGGCCTTTCGAACCAGGTAGCCCGTTCACTGTAGTGCCGATGGACCCATTATAACACAAAGCCAAAACGGCAAGTGTGAAGTAGTTCACACTTGCCGTTCTTATCACATCTTCGTGATGCCACCACCGTTGGTATCAACATTCGGCTTCAGCCGATTATGAACCATCGTGAGGAATGAGGTCCAACTCTGAAACGGCGTGTCGACATCAAAGAACACAAAGGTGCCGCTGAACTGGTCAGCGTTCGCCTTGTGCGGGCGGTCATCGAGAAGGATGTCCTTCGACGAACCGAGAAGCGATTTGTCGTGCGTGAGGATGATGCGGTCTTCAAGCCACGGAAAGTGTCGCCGATACCAGAGCACCTTCTCGGTGTAGGCATACGGCGTTCGCGACGGGGTCTTGGTCGCAATCCACACTCGCACGTCGCCGGTCTTGTCAAGAGCCTCGAGAGCATTGAGACCCATTGATGCACCAAGCGTCGGCTCTAGCCAGAGGTAGGTGCCTGGCCAGTGCTTGAAGTCGTCGGTGTGCGCATTGGCTTCCTTCAACGCCTTGTCGAAGTCAGCGACTGGACCGTCGCTGTCGATGAAGACGTTGAAGAGACGAGCCCTAGACGGCGTGCCCATCAGGCGCTATCACCCGGGCGAGCCTTCTTGCCGCCGGCCACGAACGCCTTGTAGTCGACGTTCATCTGCCACCAGGCCTTCGCCTTGCCGTGCTGCGGCGTGGTCTTCGCAGGACCCTTTTCGCCGTTCTTGTGCATGGCGCTGATTTGGCGAGCGCGAGCCAGGTTGCGCGCGTTCTTCGATTGACGAGACATCGTATGGTTCCTTTTCGTAGTTGACAAATGCATTATACGCTCGCCGTGCTTGAAGCACGGCGAGCGATTCAGGTTACAGAATCTTCGCAGCCAGCTCGGTGCGCCGGTCCTTGATGAGGCGGCCAACTTGAGGGCCAACCGCGTGAGAAAAGTCCGAACCTGACACGCTTCGACCTGCGTCGATGATGGCGCTCAGCTTGGTCATCCGAACCACATCGGCGCCTTGAGCCGTGAATGACAGGAACAGCAGTCGCAGCTGGTCAGACACCGTCGGCCACGCACGCAGCTTGGTCAGCGCATCGACGACGCGCTCGACATTGGTGTCCAACAGCAGCAGAGCGCCAAAGCGCAGCATCGACGCGTCAGCCTGCTTCACGACGCCTGGCACGATGTCCAGCCCTTCAGCGGCGCCGCACGCCAGCAGCAGAACGTTCAGTCGGTCATCCTTCGGCACTCGGCTCAGGTCTAGGCACTCCGGACCCTTGTCCAGCATCTGCGCTGCCATGTACATTCGCGCTTTGATGAAGAACTGAACGCGCGTCAGCGCACCGACCTCCTTCAGCACGTCGAAGAACACGCAGACATCGCCATCATCGTCGATGACCTTGGTCAGCTCAGCCATGTAGCGCTCGTCGGGCAGCGCATCCATCTCGCCACTCGCGACCACCTTTCTGCACAGCTCCATCGTTTCAGGAGCGACGGTGAAGCCAGCCGATGCGTAGCGAGCGGCGAAGCGTGCCAGACGAACGACGCGCAGCGGGTCCTCAGCGAAGGCTTCAGTCGTGTGGCGCAGAATCTTGTGATGGATGTCGTAGATGCCGTCGAACGGGTCGATGTACAGACCACGCTCTTCGTCGTAGGCGATGCTGTTGATGGTCAGGTCACGGCGAGCCAGGTCTTGTTCGACGGTCACGTCAGCGTCGAAGTACGCCTCGAAGCCATGGTAGCCAACGCCGGTCTTGCGCTCGGTGCGAGCCAACGCGTACTCCTCACGCGTCGTCGGGTGCAGGAACACCGGGAAGTCCTTGCCGACCTGCTCGAAGCCCTCGGCCAACATGGCTTCGATGTCAGCCGCAGTGCAGCCGACCAGCAGCCAGTCATGGTCCTTTGGCGTCAGGCCCATCATCTTGTCGCGGACGGCGCCGCCGACCAGGTACTTGTTCATCAGAAGGTCCGTTCAGAGGGGTGAGCGATGGCGCGAGCCACGAGCCGCGCATCGGACGGATTCGACTTCAGCCGAAGCGACACCGACTCGCCGTAGACCACGACTTCGTCATTGTCATTGACGTACCAGAAGCCGGCGCTGGTGATGCTGTCCTCGAGGAAGAGCGCTCGCATCGACGAGTGGTTGGTCACCTCGTTGAAGACGACGGCGGTGAGACCGACATCGCCTTGAATCTTGCCGACGACGTACTTGGAGCGGTTGTACATGTCTCGCTCCTCACTCGCCGACGGGAACAACACGGAAGCCAGCTTCCATGTAGCGCTCAGCGATGGGACGGCTCGAGGTGCAGGTGATGAAGAGGTCACCTTCCCAGATTTCGTACATCATGCAGCTCTCCAAAGTTGTTAAAGAGATTGTATCTCAAACCTTGGCTTCTGGCACACCTTCAAATGTAACATCCTCGCAACTTGTAACCGGCGGAACTTCCAGTTTTTCAACTTTGTCGCCTGTTCGAACATACACGATGGTCCAACCAGGTTTTTCAAGGTGTTGGAACGGAACATCCAACATCACCTCTTCGCCCTCAAACTGCGCCAGCTCACCGGCTTCACTCATGAGAATAAACAGCTCGTCTTCATCCAGCTCAATGATTTTACCGTCCTCATACAATCGACGAGAATCACGAAGCAGCTCACCCCATTTTGGCGAGCCATGCCGAAAAATTGGAGTAGTTAATGGCTTACCGTATTTGATTTGCTGGCGAACTGTGACTGGGCATTCAGATAGAAGAAGGTCAACAATCATAGTTTCACAATTGAAAGTGACAAAGAACCTGTGCCTTTTATTAGGCGATGCCAGGTCCCGGCACGAATAAAAATGGATTCACCAACATGAAGCTCAATTGGTTCTTCGTCGTCAAATTGAAACAACCAATCCGTTTCATGACATGGGGTGACAAAACGGTCTTGTTCATCCCAATGCCATAATAGCTTCATTTCATCGAGGTCGGCATCAAATGTTCGAATGTTGCCGACCTCAACAAATGGCAGGTCATTTACCATGGTCGGCTGGACGAAAGACCAAGCGACTTGGCATAGCGAGCCACATTGCAGCTCCAGTATGCGGCCGATGTTTTATCCTTCTGTTCGCTGCAACGATGGCGGGCTTGAAAGCTAGCAGCTGCCTTTGGATCATTATTCTTGATGGTGGCATTTGGATCACCAAAGTTCACCTTAATGATGTTGCCCTTATCGTTCTTCACATACACCGCAAACTTTCGTGGTCCGCCAGCAGTTCTAAACGGCTTGTTTAGCTCGACCGTTTTACCCTGATATAGTGCTTCGACGATTGGCTCAACTGGCGAATCTTCAAGCAGCACTTCATCTGGGCAGCACTTACCTTCTAGGATTTCTGAAATCTTCATGGGTTTTCCCTTTACTGAATACTGTATTTATGGCGACTTGCGAGTCGCTTCGTAAATACTTGCATCAGACTTCAACAGGGTCACATCGTGTCGCGCTCATTATTTTTGCTAAAGTTGAGAGAAGACTACTCAACAAATCCGGTTTATTCAACATCGCCGCAAATTGCCACTGGCATGTGGAACTCAGCTAAGTTTGTTGTTGACGAGCTGATTGCTGCCGGCGAAGAAGCCGACATCGGCGTGTTGGTTGACGGAAACTCCATTGACGTTGCAGCCGTCGCCTATAATCCGACGCACGTCTTCATCGAAGGACTTTGGGTCACGCCTGCAAAAATGCGTGAGCTGATGGCGCTCACTCGACATCAAAACAGAAAGTGGATCGTTCGCATCCACTCAGACATTCCATTCTTGGCGACCGAAGGGATTGCGATGGAGTGGATTGCTGAGTATCTAAAAGACGGCGTTATTATTGCGCCGAATGATGCGCATGCGTATGACCAGTTGAAGTGGCAGTTCGAACACCTTGCTATTGCACCAGCAAGCACCCTCGCAGAACAGCTAATCTATCTGCCAAACTGCTACCCAGTTCAAGACTTCATGCCCATCAAAACGGTTGTTGAAGGTCCTGAACTTCACATTGCCTGCTTCGGTGCATTCCGCCCACTGAAGAATCACCTGAATCAAGCTTTTGCTGCCCTCAAGTTTGCAGAGCAGCAAAACAAGAAGTTGGTGTTCCACGTGAACAACCGACTAGACCAAGGTGGACAACCAGTTGCCAAAAACATTCAGGGTCTTTTCAACTCGATCGACCCAGCCGTTGCAGAGCTAGTTGTTCATGGCTGGGAAGACCGTGATACGTTCATCAACAGTCTGCGAGCTTGCGATCTTCTGATGCAGGTTTCAATGAGCGAAACCTTCAACATCGTTGCAGCAGATGCGCTGCTTGCTGGCATCCCGGTCGTCCTTTCGAAAGAAATCGTTTGGGCATACCCAATGACTGCAGACCCACAAGACGTGTCAGACATCGTTGAAAAGCTTGACTTGACTTGGCGCCTTCGAAGCTTCACCATCCAAAAGAATCGGGTGAATCTGTCGAGATTCGCGGCAGTATCATCGCGCTTGTGGGTCGACTACCTCACCAGTTAAGCAACATCACCGGGTCGAAGTCCATCACAACTGAGTTTTCCGTTTGCTCATCAATGGCAGCGTATTGCATACACGCGGGGTCGATGTGCTGATCTTCAAGAAGCTTGCGAACAGAAATCAGAAAGTTTTGGTCCGTGCAGATGTGTCCAAATTCGGATGCTGAATAGCCTTGAAGATCAATGCTTAGCTTGCCAAAAGCATCATAAACGGGAATGCCAATTGGCGTCGGTGGCTTTTCAGCAAGATCGATTTCAATGCTGAACCTTTGGATCTTGTATGTTTGCGCAAGGTCGCATCTGCCGTGCTTGCCAAGTCCATCATCGCCGAATGCAAAGACCGACTTGTTTGCCAGCGCTCTCCACAAAAGGATTTCACAGTCCGATTGAACCTTGGTGCGAATCGAGTCAAACATTTGGGACATGATTAGATTGAAAGTTGAAGGGTCCAAGTGCCATTGCCGATGTCTAAATCGGCGCTGACGATTCTGCATTGTGGGTGCTGCTTTCGAGCTTGCGACAACATCCACGCTCGCTCATCTGGCAGCACGCCAAGCTCTTTGTTGTAAAACAGATGGTCCGCGATGACATCAAGCTGTTCAGGCGAGCAGTCAATTACTATCGTCTTTGTCTCCACTCAGAATCTCCTCACGAGTGAATGTCAATGGTTCGACTTCTCTGAAGGTCGTCTCTGTTGCCGTGTAGAACCGCCACTCGTTCAAGTCAACCGCGGTTAGACCGCACCACTTGCGATCACCTTCGTATGAATCAAAGGCCATCGTGTCGATGTTGGTGAAGTCGTGAATGGTCAGCGGTCGTTGAACTGGTGTATGCCCACAGATGACTGGGCTGTGCGTCTGCTCTGCTGGAACTTTGAAGTCTCTGTAGACTCGCGCGTCGTATTGAATCGACCGTAGAATCTTGGAACGGTCGCTCAAGTCAGCTCGATAGAACTTGTAGTAAAGACGACGACCCCACTGAAGGAATGGACCATCCATGGATTCGTAGTTGGGACCATTCAACTGCTCGACGAAGGTCGGGTCAGCTAGCTGTTCGTCAGTGAACCCGTTTGCTGGCAGCTCAGCATGAATGAGATGGACCTTTTTGCCGTTGCGCAGGTGAACCGTTCGCATGACTGGGAGCTGGCGAACCAGATCGATCACATCTTGAAAATCGAGAGCATCTTCAGAAAGATAAGCACCAACTCGCAGCTGGCTTAGCAGGTCTGTCGCCCACGCCCCACCGTTCCGAAGCAGCAGGTACGGATAGCCATCAACAGCATCAAGAAGCAGCAGCTCGTGATTGGCTTTGATCGAGAAGAAAAACGGAAGCCGCAGCAGGTCTAAGCACGCACGACTGTCTGGGCCTCGGTCATTCAAATCACCGCACGAGAACAGTCGGTCAACTTCATGATTGAAGTTGAGATTGTGAAGCAGATTGAGTAAGCACGAATGCGACCCATGAAGGTCGCCGATGGCAAAGTCGCGGCCAACTAGATTGGCCGCATGCGTTTGAATGATGTTTGACATGAAGGTCCTTGGGCTCTACGATGTATTTACAACACCGTAGAGCCCATTCATTTACAGCTTGAACGCGTCTCGGAAGAGCATCTTCATTGTGCGAGCCGACAGATTCGTGAAGACATCAGCCACCACTTCGCAGATGTGCTTCAGCAGATCGCCAACGATGAGCGACATGGCATACGCTGGCCAGAACATCGTGATCGCACCAACTTGCGCAGCAAGCTTCGAACGATTGATCGCCGGCTCAACGCTCAGCTGCGTTGACGACACATAGAAGATGAAGCTTCGACTATAGCAGTCGTTATTCATCTCAGAAACAAACTGTTGAATTTTGTCTTTTGCGACAGCAACTGCCGACGTGTCAGAGTTGCCAAGATTGAGGTCCGACCGACCTTCTTCAATCAGGCTGCTCATTAGCACCTTGTCCTTGGAAAATTTTCCATCTTGAAGTTCTCGCGTAAGAACACACGACGTCGTCAGAAACTTAGCCCATTTCTCCTTGGCGGACTTGGCTTCCTTTCGCAGATGCAGAACGAATTCAACGCTTGAATACAGGAGTCCCATGACCGCGTAAACGATGATTGGCGTCCACGTGCTGAGCGTGGTGATTGACTCCCAGAAGCCGCTGAGACTGATGTTGTCGTAGTTGAAAACAACGTACGCCGCCAGCGCGACGATAGAGACGAACCACTTTTGTCCAACTGCGCCAGCGCGGTCAGAGGCTGTCGAATAGACGAATGCCAGCGCGAGAATCACCACAATGGCGATTTCGATGAGGGACAGCGCGGCAAGCGCCACGAAAGGTGCGAGGATGAAATCCATCATTTCTCCAGGATGATTAAAAACTCATTGTACATCAGGCGTCCACTGATGCTGAACCTAAATGGACTTTCAGTTTAGGATGACTTTGACGGGAAGCTGAGACTGACGATGGTGTCGACCGCTTGGCGCTGGTAGCGATACAGCTTGTCGAACATCGAGATGTGTTGGTATCCAGATTCGCGCATGAAGTTGGATGCCCAGCTGCTCGGGTCATCGAGCGCCAGTTCAGCGAAGGCTTCGTCGGCATTGATGAACACTGGCATGCCAGCCTTTCGAGCGACGTGCTGCATGGCTCGGTTCTCGCGCAGACAGCTCATGTAGAGCGTGTTGATGCGATTGGAGCGGCAGTAGACCAACGCCCGCTCGACCAGCTTGGATGCGAGACCTTGCCCGCGATGGCTTTCGGAGACGCTGATGCCCAGCTCAGCTTCGACGCGATTGCCGATGGTTTCGATTCGACTCACGTGCGCGAAGGCGACCAGCGAATCGTTGTCGAAGATGCCGAAGCCTCGTCCCTCGACGAGATTCAGCGTTCGTCGAACGTAGCCGCGCACGGCATCGTCGCTCAGAATCGTGAAGAACCGAAGGTATCGGTCCTCGGACGTGAGACTGAGGAGATGCTTCTCGATTTCTGGACGGTCAGCATCGGACAGCGTCGTGATGACGTGGTTTGACATTCTTGACATGGGCGTGATGGTTGGTGCCGCCGGCTGGAATCGAACCAGCGTCTAAGGTTTAGGAAACCCCTATTCTTTCCACTGAACTACGGCGACTGTGCGACTAGTCTTCCATCGAAAAATCGATTTGCAGCACCTTCAAGGTCTCGTCGTAGACGAAGTACGAAATGCCGACAGGCGAGCGCTTCAGCACAAACGCGCCAGCACCGTCGTGAATCTTGATGTCGATGAGGGTGTAGGAGTCGTCGCAGTACTTGGTCAGTTGTTTGATCAACGACCGCACGGCTCGCGGCTGGAATGCCACGATGGTGAACGTTTCGCCGTCAGAGTCAGGGACGCTGACAATGGCGGCAGCTCGGATGGTCAGCAGCGGACGGTCAGACATGGGAGTCCTTGCTCAGGCCTTGGACGCTTGCAGGGCGGCGAACAGCGCCGGGTAGTCGTTGCGAATCTGCTCGTAGTGGAACGAACCGGGCGCCCAGAACGACAGGGCGTTCTCGAACGAACGAAGACGAACATCCATCGGGTAGCTCGGGTCCGACGCCGCATCCAGGCTCATCTTGGAGTAGCGCATGCGGCGAGCGGTGTCGTGCATGGCGGCGGTCGGCGTCGAACGGTGCTGGTCGGTGTTCATTTCGTATCTCCCGTATGTTTGGCTTCTTTCGAAGCAGGATTGCATCTTAACACGATTAGCAGGCTTGTACATCGAAAAATTGTAACGCCTGCAAACCTGTTACGATTCAGTCCCTTCGTCGGGCTGTTCGTCCTGAACGGCGTCAGGTGGCGGCGAAGCCGGTGCTGGCTTGTTCTGCTTGAAGATTCTGTCCCAGCCGTCCCTGTAAGCGTCTGACGGCGCTTTAGACACCATCTTGTCGCCCGTGACATCGTTGATGTTGCTCACTTGACTTTCTCCTTTTTCACCCTTGGCACCTTCACCGCAGGCTTAATTGGTTCAGGCTGCGCCTTGGCAATGTGTTTCCAAAATGCTTCGGCAACATTGGCTTCAATTTCAGATTCAGGACGCTCACCATTATGCGATGAATGAGAATTCACCCATGCATCAATATGGGCCAATTCAGCTTTCACAGCCGCTTCGTCCAGTGAAATTGTTCGGTAGAAGTTCAGCCGAAAGGCAAATGACTTCCAGCCATCGACTTGTTCTTGAAGTGTAGGTTTTCGCATTATGCAATAATGATTTTGGTTTCTGAAATGCCTAGAATCCGGCATAGCTGGTAATAATGGTCGGCTTGAAATCCGTCCGGCGTGTGAATGTGATTCGACACAAATGGTTCAATGTCGAGCCCATCGTCAAGAACGGCATAAGCTTCGACCGATTCTGAATGAGCGTCGAGCCATGCGCGAATCTCTTTTCCACGAGCATCAAACAGGCGCGGCGTGATGTCGATTAGACCATCGGCTACGCCAAGCGTATTCAGATACTGCCGAAGCAGTAATAGGTGTTGTGGCGACCCGAATTCAGCAGTTGAGCCAGATGCCAACACGTAATTATCGCCGCAAAACATGCTGCGATGCGAGCTCGACAAAACGATTCTCACATCATCGTCTTTTGACATAGCACGATTCAACAGCCCGACGGCAATTGGGTCAATCGTCTTGATTGTGTATGACGGGCCATACGGCAACGGCTTATCGAATAAACGAGATTCAAGCGCCCGCACCTTTTCTGCGTTAACTGACTCAGGCTTATACGCCGATGCCAAGGCCGAGCTCGTGCTATTCAGCACGCCGTCGATGTCGAGAAAGATGACCTTCATTTACAGAACTCCCGATACGCTTCCCCCAAGTCCCAGTCATACTCAGGGTATTGAAGGACTAAGCCTTGCTGCGGCGTCTGCGCAAAATTGCCATTCAGAAAGCGCTGCTTGTTTCGATACCAGCACTCGATGATTTCTGCGTAGAGTGAATCAAGCGAATCATTTTCGCCGACCATCACCACCATGTCGAATGCCAGGCCAGCCGTCTTGAATTCAGCAAAGTCCTTAGCTCGAATCTCTCGAGTCTTTTGCTCAGGATTTTGCTGAATCAGGCTGACCAATGCCGCCTTTTGCTGCGGCGAAAGATGGTCAGGCTTGTAGTGCGCGCGCTGAATCATGTCCAGCTTCGTTGCGGCTTTGATTCCGATTTCAATCTGCTCAACGAGCCGATGCGGCGACACGTATGCCACCGCAAGGATTTTGCTGCGAACAAACTCACGGTCACCAGGACCGATTCGACGAAGAACCTTCACAAACGCTCCTTGAGCAAACTATGAATGGCGGCGGCCACCGCATCCGGATGGTCTGGCGAGCAATCAACGCCGTTGATGATTTCGCGCGCTTCAGGATAGCGATGCCAGTGCTCGGTCAGCGGGTGATCCGTATCCCAAAGATGAAACCGGTTTCGAATCGCGCGTTCAATCAAACCCCAGTCGTACAGATTCGTCCGCACAAACTCGAGATTTGACGGATGCCAGGTCGCGAGTATCTGCTCAACGATGGATTCGACTGTGACCGACTGGCGTCGCGAATGAGAGTAAATCGTCATAGGTTAAATCTTTGTATGTGTCTTTGAGACAAGAATCTAACCACCAATGTGGATAGTTAGGGTCCTCGTATAACTCGAACTTGGCAAGCGTTCCTTCTCTCAGCATCTCTTTCCAAGCAGTCACTTGGAGATTCAGCATCTGCTTGCCTTTAGCAAAGCCATTATTCTGACTTAGCGATGTGCCGTATGATTCGTGATTGTAAAGCGACAGTAAAGCATCGTCGCTAAAATCCAGAATGTGCTGCCACGGCAAGGCAAAATGCCGGTAAAGTTCAGACATTCGCCTGAACTTCGAAGAGATTCCATTTACTGAATGGCGCGGGATTCCGTTTGAATTGCGTTTAGCGATGTCATAGCATCCTCCTAAAGTTTGAGATTAGCTGAAGTATTTAGCTCCAGCGAACGCACAGCTTCTGACCAGGCTTCACGGTCAGCACGCTGGTCGAATGCTTGATGCCGTCCTTGTCGATGAAGCGAATGAACCCACCCTCGACCTCAACAACATCTTCAACGATGACCCACTCACCGCAGGTCGAATTGCGTTGTAGCGTGATTGCACCAATGACGCCGATGATGGCGACAGTCGCGAAGATCAGGGCAATTATCTGCTCATACTCATTTGAAGATTTTTTCATGGATGTATCTTATCATGCTTTGACGAAAAGCGATGTGAATCACTCGGTTCAGATGTAACAACCAAGATTTGACAGTTACAAAAGATTTATTTCCTGATAAATACTAGAGGAGGATCTATGATCGCATACCTTATCACAAACACTGTCAATGGCAAAAAGTACATCGGTATCACGAAGGGCGCTTTGAAGCGTCGGTACAAAACTCATTTGAACATTGCGAAGAAGTGTCAAGATAACATAGCTCTGTACAATGCGATCCGTAAGTACGGGGTTGATGCCTTCACGATTGAACAAATCGCCAGCTCATTCTCTCGTAAGGATTTATGTGCCTTAGAGATCGAGCTAATCGCTCAGCATCAGACAAAGGTGCCGAACGGGTATAACATGACCGACGGTGGCGACGGATTGAAGGGTTATGTGAAGACTGATGAGCAGCGAGCAGCACATAGCGCGAAGATGAAGTTGTATCATGCCCGCAAGACTGATGAGCAGCGAGCGGCGGTATCAATTGCGATCAGCGAGGCGAAGAGGGGTGTTCCAAACTTGAAGCTTCGCGGACAACAAAATGCGAAGGGTGCCGTTCGTTCAAACGAGTTCAAAGCTAATGCCTCTAAGAAGCAGAAGGCATTTGCCGAAGCGAACCGTTCTGAGATGTCTCGTCGCGGTTCGCTTCGACTTACTTCTGCTTAGTGCTAATGTCAACCAGAACCAGCTCGTTCATCGAGCGGGTCGCGGCCACATAACACAAATTCCGTTCCTGCTCGACTTGCCAGTCCAGACGAGCGCGCTTGTTGGGACCGGTTTGCAGCCAAATCACCTTGGACCACTCACGACCCTTGGACTTGTGAATGGACGACAGCAGAACCACCTTCGACGAATCGTTGTTGTCGGCGAAGATGGACTCGATTTCAGCGACCACCGCATCCACCGGCGACTTGGTCGTCGGGTCCTTGTCCATCACCCGGTTGATGATGACGCGGAGGCAGTTGACCTTGTCCTCGACGGCAGCGACCTTGGCCGGCTGCTCCTTCTCGGTGAACTTCTTGATTTCGCGCTCGGCGAAGGCTTCCAGTCGCTCCAGCAGCGTGGTCAGCGACTTGACCTTCCAGCGCTTGGCCAGCTTGACCAGACCAGCACCAATCTCACGACCTTCGATCTTGGCCGGCACACCCTTGGCGATGAACTTGTAGACGAAGTCGATCAGCGGAGCGTTGAAGCGGCACAGGATGGCGTCGCCGATCTTGGCTTCGGTGAACACCTGCTCAGCATCAGGCAGGCTGCGAACGACGCCTTCCGGAGCCGTCTCGGCAGCTTGGATGTGGTTCACCCACTGCTGAGCGTAGGTCACGACGGTCTTCGGGCAACGGAAGGTGGTGGTCAGCGGCAGACGCGAGGCACCAGTCGCTTCGGCGATGAGGTCCAGTGCCTTGGAGTCGGCACCAGTGAAGCCGTAGATGGCTTGGTGCCGGTCGCCAACGGCAACCAGACGACCACCGTCCTTCAGCATCCGCAGAGCCAGCTCACGACGGGTGGCGTTGGTGTCTTGCGCCTCGTCGACCAGGACCCAGTCGAACTTGTCGATGCCGCAGCCATGGTACAGCGGAGCGTAGATCATGTCGTCGAAGTCGACGATCTTCATGTTCTGCTCGATGGACGCCTCGAGGGTCTTGATGGCCAGCTTGATGATGATTTCGGTGTTGTCGACGCCGCTGTTCTCGTCGAAGGTCTCCACGTCGTAGTGGTCGACGAGCGCTTGCCAGGCGGCACGGCTCTTGATGCCGGCGAAGTTCTCGATGCCCAGGCCGGCCTGCTTGGCCAGCGAGACGAGCTGAAGAACCGGGCCTTGGAACGGAGCGTACTGCATGTTGCGGGTGACGGCAGCACGGAAGATGTTGCGGCACTTGTCACCATCGACGGTGACGAAGCGGGTCGCCTTGCGCCAGGCACCGAAGCCGGCGGCGTGCATCGTGCTGATGACCAG
>JACCDQ012178033.1_pt1 | contig 17797 bp, 13 predicted proteins | sample 7446031 | NCBI WGS metagenome assembly JACCDQ01 (sample SAMN15323442, study PRJNA562643) | freshwater metagenome | isolation source: river surface water | place: USA:Blue River Watershed | collected 2017-08-17
CACCCATTCGGTTTTTGGAGATATTTTTCTCGAAGACTTACGAAAATACCGCGAAGACAAATTAGCAGAAATCGGTTTTAAAGGCGTTTTCCCGATTTGGAAAATTCCAACTTCCGATTTGATACAGGAATTCATCAGTCTTGGATTCCAAACTATTGTCGTTTGTGTCAACGAGCGATATCTTGACAAAAGCTTTGTAGGACGCGTGATTGACCAGGATTTCATCAACGATTTACCGGATAATGTGGATGTTTGTGGAGAGAATGGCGAATTTCACACCTTTACTTTCGATGGACCTATTTTTTTAAAACCTATTACTTTTGAAATTGGTGAAATCGTGTACCGCAAATATGAAAAACCTAAAAAGGAAGATTCTTCGAATACCGCTTGTGATACGAATGACAGCGATGCTTTTGATTATGGCTTTTGGTATTGTGATTTGATAGAGAAATAATTTTATCAACAAACTGTTTATTACCAATTCGAGCAAAGTCGAGATTCTTAATTTTGTCTTGATTTTAACTTGGCTAGATAACTTACCCCTTATTTTCCTCATACATTTTCAGCAACTGCGTAACGGTATTCCAATTACGGATTGTTGCTGTTAGATTGAGTTTTTTCTCAATGTATTTTTGGTCTAATCGGGTTTTACCGGCCCCTACGGCATATTTAATAAAAATCCTGTTGCCGTCAATTTTAGCTTCATCGGGCTTGAATTGACTAATTTTCAATTCATTGATACTTTCCGGACGTAACTCTTTAGAAAGAAATGCGACATATAACTTCTTGGTATCAGCCTCAGGCTCTTTCAAAAAAGAATTGTGAGCAAAACACGCTTGCAAATCGGCGGCAGCCAACACAATTACAGGTACATCAAACCCAAAAACCTTAAAGATTTCCTGTTTGATGATAAAACCAACTTTCGCAGCACTTTCTTCTTCAGTCGTTACAAAAACATTCCCTGATTGAATGTAGGTTTGTACGTTTTGAAAACCAATTTTTTCGAGAGTGATTTTAAGCGTTTCCATTTTTATCATATTATGACCGGAAACATTGATGCCGCGAAGTAATGCAAGATGGGTTGTCATTGTTGTTTTTTTTTCAAAGGTATTCGGTTCAAACGGATTTCACAATTTTAATTAATTGAGATAGATATCAAAAAAAAAAAATCCGAAGGCTACATCAACTTCGGATTTTTTTAATTCTTATTCCATCAAAATTAAGTAATCTGATATTTAAAGTAGCACTTTTACGACCGCTTTTTTCACCTTGGTAATTTGCCCTGCTTTTACACAAGGCCTATGCAAATCATCTGGAAAAAAAATGGTAAACATTCCTTCTCCTACTTTTACTAATGAGGTTTCCCCTTCGAAAAAAGTATAATCCTTTTCTTCATTCACTTCTATTATTTTCTGGTCTTTTTTGGTGGTAACACCCATCAATTCAGTCCCCTTTATAACATATTGAATGTCGATGTATTTTTTATGACCTTCCAATTTGCAGTTTTCTTCTTCTTTTGTATCATATTCCTGTACAATGGCAAATATGTCATCATTGTCAATCTCATATTTTCCGGACTCTATTTGAACCAAATCGGTGTTATTGATAAATTCAAATCCTTTGGCGATTCTTTCGCTAAGATTCGTATAGAGTGCATAATTTTCAATTTTATCCAGTACCATTTTATATTTTTTATTGTTTTCTATTTTTTTTACAGCGACTAAAATAAGATAACTTATTTGAATTTTCATTTTTTAAAATCACTTTTTAATCCATTTCCAAATTTCCAAACAAAAAACTATCTTCGCTTTTAAAAGATTGAAGATATAGAATAAAGAATATAGGCTCAAAAAATCTATATGCTCTTCTCTTTTTCTATTTTCTAAAAAAATACAAATGTCCAACAATCTCCTGCATACTCCCATAGAATATCTCAAAGGTGTTGGTCCCAATCGGGGCGAATTGCTGCGTAAGGAATTGGGTATTCATCAGTACGGAGATTTAATCAATTTTTATCCCAATCGGTATATCGATCGCACGCGGTATTACAAGATCAACGAACTCCAAAACAATGCCGCCGAAGTGCAAATCATCGGCAAGATTATCCATATCAAAACGGTTGAATTTGGTAAAAACCAAAAACGACTGGTCGCCACTTTTGTGGATGATACGGGACAAATGGAACTGGTTTGGTTTCAGGGTCACAAATGGGTTCGCGAATCTTTACAACTCAACGCGGTGATTGTAATTTTCGGAAAATGTACGGCTTTTGGCAATGCCTTCAATATGGCACATCCTGAAATAGAGTTGCTCAGTGAGCACGAACAAAACTTGCGCTCTGCTATGCAACCGGTATATCCTTCGACAGAAAAACTGACGAATCGCGGCATATCCAATCGGGTAATCAACAAAATCATGCAACAGCTGTTTCTGGAAACACAAGCCTTATTTACAGAAACTTTACCCAATTACTTGATTGATGAATTGAAATTAATTTCGAAAAAAGCAGCATTGTTCAACATCCATTTTCCAAAAAACGGAGAGGCTTTGGCGAAAGCTCAATTTCGATTAAAATTTGAAGAATTGTTTTTTATTCAGCTGCAATTAATCAGCAAAAACCTGATTCGGAAACACAAAATAAAAGGACATCCGTTTACCAAAGTGGGCGAATTCTTCAATGATTTTTATCAAAATCATTTGCCTTTTGAACTCACCAATGCCCAAAAAAGAGTAATCAAAGAAATACGCACTGATATGGGCAGCAATGCCCAAATGAATCGTTTGTTGCAAGGCGATGTAGGTTCGGGAAAAACCATAGTGGCATTTATGAGCATGCTTTTGGCACTCGATAATGGCTTTCAGGCCTGCTTGATGGCGCCAACAGAAATCCTCGCCAACCAGCATTTTATAGGCTTATCAGAATTAGCTAAAACATTAAATATAAACATACAAATCCTTACTGGTTCAACCAAAACTACAACTAGAAAAATTATCCATGAAGCACTTGAAGATGGGAGTTTACAAATCCTGATAGGCACACACGCTTTACTGGAAGACAAGGTGAAATTCAAGAATTTAGGTTTGGCCGTAATTGATGAACAACATCGTTTTGGCGTGGAACAGCGTTCTAAGTTGTGGAAAAAAAATGCGATTCCCCCACATGTTTTGGTGATGACCGCCACTCCTATTCCACGAACTTTGGCGATGAGTTTGTATGGTGATTTAGACATCTCGGTAATTGACGAATTGCCGCCGGGACGAAAACCTATTCAGACTGTGCATCGATTTGACAGTAACCGACTCAAAGTTTGGAAATTCCTCAAAGATGAAATTGCTTTGGGAAGACAAATCTACATTGTCTATCCGTTGATTCAGGAATCGGAAAAAATGGATTATAAAGATTTAATGGACGGTTACGAGAGTATTTCCCGGGATTTTCCGTTGCCGCATTATTCGGTTTCAATTCTGCATGGCAAAATGAAACCTGCCGATAAAGATGCAGAAATGAAACGTTTTTCAGACGGTAAAACCAACATCATGGTAGCCACAACGGTGATAGAAGTGGGCGTCAATGTTCCCAATGCCAGTGTGATGATTATCGAAAGTGCCGAACGTTTCGGTCTCTCACAATTGCATCAACTACGTGGTCGTGTCGGTCGTGGTGCCGAACAGAGCTATTGTATCTTGATGACCGGTCATAAATTGAGTTCCGACAGCAAAACCCGAATGGAAACAATGGTGAAAACCAACGATGGTTTTGAAATTGCCGAAGTGGACCTTAAACTTCGCGGTCCCGGAAACCTCATGGGAACCCAACAAAGCGGTGTCCTTAATTTACAAATTGCCGACATTGTTCGCGACAAAGATATTTTGGCACTAGCCAGACATCATGCCTTAAAAATATTAAAAGAGGACGCACCACTGGAAAAACCGGAACATGCTGCACTCCGTTCGGTTTACATCGAATTGACCAAAAAGAAAAACATCTGGAATTATATCAGCTAAGATAAAAACTAAGATGTTTCAACGAAGAACAATTCTATCCTAAACTCCCATTTTGAATAAATAAGCATTGAAAAAAAATCTATAAAAATGCTGTTATTCGTTTTTCAACCCATACATTTGTATGTACAAATGTTAAATGACATTAAAATTAAGTCCATTTTTTTAATCCAATGTCTTAACTTTGTTTCAGGTTGTGTCAAAACAACACATTGCAAATACTTTTACTTATAAAATATGAAAATAAAATACCTTGTTTACTCCCTTCTAGCTATTTGTTTTGTTGGATTTATCGGATACCGAATCAATAAAAACAGCACTCAATCTGGCGACCAAAAAGATTCAAAAGATAAAGACAAAACCATGACCGTAAGCGGAATTGTGGTTAAAACCCAAACTTTTGATAACAATTTATCCCTTTCCGGTTCAATAGAAGCCAATGAGCAGGTAGAAATCCGCTCTGAAATTTCGGGAATAGTGGAAAGTATCAATTTTCAGGAAGGTAGTACTGTTAGTAAAGGTCAATTACTATTCAAGGTAAATGACAGTGAGTTAAAAGCTCAACTGAGCCAGGCCACCACCAAAGAAAGTCTGGCTTCCGAAAATGAAAGAAGAGCCAAATTACTATTGCAAAAAGAAGCTATAAGCCAGGAAGAATACGATGTAGCCAAAGCAGAATATGCTTCTGCCAAAGCGCAAAGCCAGCTCATCAAAGCGCAAATTGCAAAAACATCGGTTAGGGCTCCATTTTCAGGAAAAATCGGATTGCGTTCCATTTCTCCCGGAACCTACATTTCCCCGAGTCTTTTAGTTGCCAAATTAGTTAACAACAGCAAATTGAAAATTACTTTTTCAATTCCTGAAAAATATGCAACTCAAGTCAGAATGAATTCGATTTTGACTTTTAAAGTGGCCGGTTCTTCTCAACAATATACCGCCAAAGTGTATGCTATAGAACCTGAAGTGGAGATTGCCACCAGAACATTAAAGGTTCGTGCATTGACTGTTAACAAAGACGGGATATTATTACCGGGAACTTTTGCGGATGTTGAATTGCCTTTAGACATCATCAAAGACGCAATTGTAATTCCTACCGAAGCGATAATACCGGTACAAGACGGTAAAAAAGTTTTTATTTCGGATAAAGGAATGGCTAAAGAAGTGATGGTAGAAACAGCCACACGAACAGATGCCTCCATCTTAGTCCTTTCGGGTTTAAAAGCGGGTGATACGGTATTAACAAGCGGAGTAATGTCCTTAAAAGAGGAAACTCCCGTTAAGGTGAAAGTGAAATAAAAAAGTACGATATGTTAAATATACGATATTAGAAATATTTGATTGAGGTATTTAAACAATTATATTTTTAACCTAAATTTTAGACATGAAAGAAATAATGTTAAATAGAACTAAAACGTTTGCCATTGATTGTTGGATACTTTGCAGTAAACTACCTAAAACAAGAGAATATAATGCATATGTCAATCAACTTATTAGATGTTCCAGTTCTGTAGGAGCAAATTACAGAGCCTCTCAAAGAGCAAAATCAACTGCCGATTTTATTAATAAATTGAAAATTGTTGAAGAAGAAGCTGACTAAAGCAAATTTTTTCTTGAAATCCTACTTGAAATAACAATTATTGAAAAAAGAAACCAGGATCCAAACATAGAAATACTCATAAAAGAAGCAAATGAATTAGTTGCAATTGTGGTATCTTCAATAAAAACGGCAAGAATCAATATAGCTAAATAAAATATCGTCCCTCTAATATCAAAAATCGTATATCCCAGATGAGTTTATCCACCACAAGTATAAGAAGACCCGTATTTACTATTGTCATCAATTTGGCCATCGTGTTATTTGGAATGATTGGTTACAGTTTTCTTGGCGTTCGTGAATTTCCGTCAATTGATCCGGCACAAGTTTCCATTAGAACAAATTATACGGGAGCCAATTCGGATATTATTGAGTCCCAAATCACCGAACCTTTAGAAAAAGCCATTAACTCGATTGATGGAATCCGAAATGTAACCTCTTCCAGCATTCAGGGAAGCAGTAATATTACGGTTGAATTTAATCTGGATAAAAATCTGGAAGAAGCCGCTAACGACGTGCGCGATAAAGTGTCACAGGCTATCCGTAATTTACCTCAGGACATCGATGCGCCTCCAGTAGTCTCTAAGGCTGATGCCAATGGAGAATCCATCATTTCAATGACCGTTCAAAGTGACTCCAGAAGCGCATTGGAATTGAGTGATTATGCCGAAAATATAATCGGACAACGATTGGAAACGATTCCGGGTGTGAGTGGTATCCAGATTTGGGGGCAAAAAAGATACGCCATGCGTTTGTGGATTGACCCGGTAAAACTGGCGGCCTATGGCTGCACCGTTTCAGAAGTACGAGATGCATTGAACAAACAGAATGTGGAATTGCCTTCAGGGAAACTCACCGGAGCTAATACGGAACTTACGGTAAAAACTATTGGTAATCTTTCTACTCCCGAAGAGTTCAACAATATTATCATTCGTACCGAAGGAGAAAAAATAGTTCGTTTCAGTGACATTGGATCCGCTGCCATGGGTGCCGAAAATATTGAAACCAAAATGACCCAATCCGGAACACCATTGGTGGGAATTGCCATCGTACCGCTTCCAGGAGCGAATTATTTAGATATTTCGTCCGCATTTTACAAAGAATTTGAAAGACTCAAAAAAGATTTACCTAAAGACATTAAATTAAATATAGCCCTTGATACCACGGTTTTTGTAAAAAAATCAGTTATTGAAGTAGCCGAAACATTAGGAATTTCAATCATTCTGGTAATCTTGATTATCTTCTTATTTTTCAGGGACTGGGCTATCGCTTTCAGACCGTTAATTGATATTCCTGTTTCGTTAATTGCTACTTTTTTTATCATGTGGCTTTTTGGATTTTCAATCAATGTACTGACATTATTAGCAATCGTTCTGGCGACAGGATTAGTAGTTGATGACGGAATTGTTGTTACCGAAAATATTTTCAAAAAAGTGGAAGAAGGCATGACCCCAATAGAAGCCGCCATCAAAGGTTCTAATGAAATCTTTTTTGCGGTAATATCTATTTCCATCACTTTGGCTGCGGTATTTCTTCCGGTAATTTTTCTCGAAGGGTTTGTCGGGCGATTGTTTAGGGAATTTGGAGTGGTCATTGGTGCTGCGGTATTAATTTCGGCCTTTGTATCCTTGACCTTAACACCAATGTTGAATGCCTATTTAATGAAAGGAGGCGAACAGAAAAAATCTAAATTCTATTTACGGACAGAACCTTATTTTCAACAATTGAATAGTGGTTATGCGGATGCATTAAATCGTTTTATGAAAAGAAAATGGTTAAGTTTCCCTATCCTGATAGCCTGTTTCGGATTGATTTATCTGTTTTTTAATATATTGAAAAAAGAAACGGCTCCTTACGATGACCGAAGTGCTTTAGTCATGCGAATGACCACTCCCGAAGGTTCTTCCTATGAATACACGGATCGGTTTATGCAGGAAATTTCAAAACTCGTTGATGATTCCATTCCGGAAAAGAAAGTAAGTCTGGTGATTACCTCCCCTAGCTTTGGTGCTGCCTCTGTAAATAATGGATTCGTCAGAATCTCTTTGGTAAACCCTGACCAAAGAAAAATTTCCCAAAAAGAAATTGCTGAAAAACTCACCAAATGGACCGGTCAATTTCCCGAAGCTAAAACCTCTGTAATTGAACAGCCTACCATTGCGGTAAACAGACGTGGTGGTTTGCCTATTCAATATATCATTCAGGCTCCTAACTTTGAGAAATTGCGCGAAAAAATCCCACAATTTATGGATGAGGCCTCGAAAAATGAAACTTTTTCAATAACCGATGTCAACCTGAAATTCAACAAACCTGAAATTAATGTCTCTATTAACCGTGAGAAAGCGGAAAGTTTAGGCATTTCGGTTATCGATATTGCCCAAACCCTGCAACTTTCATTAAGTGGACAGCGTTTTGGTTATTTTATAAGAAACGGAAAACAATATCAGGTCATCGGACAATTTGATCAAAAAGACCGTTCTAAACCCATTGATCTGACTTCGATGTTTGTCAAAAACAACAAAGGGGAATTAATCCAAATGGATAACGTCGTGAATATCGAAGAGCAGAGCAATCCGCCTCAATTGTATCACAACAACCGGTACATGTCGGCCACAGTGTCTGCCGGTCTCGCTCCAGGCAAAAGTATCAGCGACGGAATTGATGCCATGAATGAAATTAAAGCCAAAGTTCTGGACGATACTTTTACCACCGATTTGGGAGGAGAATCCCGTGATTTCGTAGAAAGCAGTTCCAATACTTCTTTCGCTTTTGGATTGGCTTTATTGTTAATCTTCTTGATTCTGGCTGCGCAATTTGAAAGTTTTATTGATCCGTTTATCATTATATTAACGGTACCGATGGCCGTTGCAGGAGCCTTATTCTCCTTATGGCTATTTGGCCAGACTTGGAATATTTTCAGTCAGATTGGAACTGTAATGCTTATTGGACTTGTAACCAAAAACGGAATCCTTATCGTAGAATTTGCAAATCAATTAAGAGAACAAGGCAAGCCAAAACTGGAAGCTATTCTGGAAGCATCCGAAGCACGATTACGCCCAATCCTAATGACAAGTTTAGCCATTTCATTAGGAGCGCTGCCCATTGCATTATCGCTGGGAGCCGCTTCAACCAGCAGAATCGGGATGGGAGTTGTGATTGTGGGAGGAACTATTTTCTCTTTAATTTTAACTTTATTCATCATTCCGGCCTTGTATTTTATGTGGTCTAAAGCCCGAAAACATTATCCTGAATTTGATCGTATTGATGAATATGAGAAAGAAAGCAAATAATTGAAGTGCTTTATTTTGAGTTCAGAAGAAAACGATAAAGTCGATTTGTAGCAAAAAATATAATTATGAAAAATACTAAAATATTATTTCGAAGTTTAATTTTGATATTCTTTGGTATTAGCAATGGCTATGCTCAGGAGATTCTGACTCTCGAAAATGCCGTAAAAATGGCATTGGAAAACAATTACGAAATCAAGATTGCCAAAAACGATCTTAAAATAGATGAAACCAATGTAGCCTATCGCAACGCGGCACTTTTTCCCAAAGCAACTGCCTCCATTGTTGATAATAATGGTATTCAGAATCTGTCGCAAACGCGTGCAGACGGAACTGTCAACAGCCTTGACAATGCCAAAAACAATAGTTTGACATATGGTGTAAGTCTGGATTGGACTATTTTTGACGGACTTAAAATGTTTGTTCAAAAAGATCAATTGAAAGAATTACAAAAATTAGGGGAAGCGCAATTAAAAAACACTTTAATCACAAAAATAAGTGACGTTAATTCGACCTATTTTGATTTGGTGCAACAACAACAGCAATTGGCCGCATTAGATTCTACCATCGTCATTTCCAATCAACGGTTGACTTTGGCGCAAAATCGCTTCAAAATTGGTAAAGCATCCAAATTGGAAGTGCTCAATGCTCAAGTAGATTTGAACACAGACAAGGTGAGCTTCCTAAGACAGCAAGAATTATATGTGAATACCAAAACACTCTTGAATCAGATTTTAGCCAGAGACACTAAAATAGATTTTAAAGTGGTAGATGCCATCATTATAGATCCTAATTTAAAACTTTCGGAGTTGACTGCTTTAGCCGAAAAACAAAATCCGCAACTCGAAACCCAAATTATCAATAAACGAGTGGCAGAGCTTCAGTTGAAACAAATAAAAGCAGGTCGTTATCCGACAGTAAAAGTAAATTCAGGTTATAATTTTTCTGAAAGCCACTCCAGTTTGGGATTCACAACGCAATCATCCTCAAGAGGATTGAACTATGGTTTTAGTGCTTCTTTGAATTTATTTGATGGCTTGACACAAAATAGAAATGAAAAAATTGCGGCCATTCAAATAGAAAATTCCCAAATGCAAATTGACCAACAGAATACGGTGTTACAATCACAATTGGCAACTTCTTTTCAAACCTATTTGACCAATTTAGAACTCATTACTTTAGAAGAAAAAAACGCCGCCATTGCCAAACAAAACTTAGACATCACACTCGATAAATTTCATATAGGAACCATCACCACATTAGAATTCAGAACGGCCCAACTTAATTATGTAAATGCCAAAGTTCGTTACAGCAATGCACAATTTCAAGCTAAATTATCCGAAATTGCTCTAAAAGAATTGGCAGGAAATCTTAGCTACTGATCTAATTGTACATAAATATCAAATCATGATTTCATATAACACTAAAGACTGGTTTACTTTTATTTTTCGATTTACAAAAGCAGATACCTTCAGAACATTATTTCCGTTGATGTGCGCCATAGGAATATATTCGGGTATTATTGGCTATTTAGAAGTGGAATATTGGAAAATTGCAGAGGACAGTTATGTAAAAAACATTACCATAATGCACGGAATGTTGGGTTTTGTCATCTCTTTATTACTTGTTTTCAGAACCAATACGGCTTATGACCGCTGGTGGGAAGGACGCAAAATGTGGGGCAGTTTGGTAAACAACAGCCGAAATTTAGCTTTAAAACTGTCTGCAATCCTGAAAGAGGAAAAAGATTTGGCCTTTTTTAGAAAAGGGATTCCAAGTTACGCTTTTGTATTGAATAAACATTTAAAAGACGAAGAGACAGGAATGCAATTGTTTGACGATGTCGATTTAGAAATAGACCACCATAAACACAGACCCAATCAGGTAGCTAAAATAATGATCCAAAAAATAAACGACTTGTATGTTTCAAACAAGATAACGGGAGACCAGTTAATCATTTTAAATTCCGAAATACAGTCATTTACAGAAATTTGTGGCGCCTGTGAGCGAATTAAAAACACACCAATCCCCTATTCTTACAGTGCATTCCTTAAAAAATTCATCTTTTTTTATGTGATGACACTGCCTTTTGGCTATTCGTTTAGTTTAGGGTATTATGTGGCGCCGGTGGTTGTATTCATTTTTTATGTTTTAGCGAGTTTAGAATTGATTGCTGAAGAAATTGAAGACCCTTTTGGCAATGATACTAATGATTTACCGACAAAAAAAATCGCTGATAACATAAAAAAACATATCGAGGAATTGTTATAGTTTCAAAAAAATTAAGGAATAAATTACCATTAATATATTTATTTTCAGTAAGTTTATATTTATTCTTTATTTTTTTTTAGACTTATGAATGCAAATCGTGCTCTTATACATCCGCCTCGTTTATCCAATGAGAAATCGTTAAAGACATTGGTTGAAAACAGAACGGTATATAATTTAAACCATTGCGAACTTAATCTTTTTGAAACCTACGAATCTTCACAATTGGTTCCATTAAAATTCAATGATTTAGTAGTTACGAGCATGCTTAGGGGGAAAAAAGTAATGCATCTTTTTGACGACCCTGAATTTGTGTATCTGCCGGGGGAAACGGTCGTTATTCCTTCAAACACCGAAATGAAAATTGATTTCCCGGAAGCGACAAAAAACAATCCGACACAATGTTTAGCTTTGGCAATCGATCAAACCAAAATTACGGAAACCTTACATTTCCTGAATGAACGATACCCGAAAGAAGGCACTTCACAATTTTGGAATTTGAACTACCAGAATTATTTCTTTTACAATAATGTGGAGTTGGCAGCCACTATCAATAAATTAATCAAAGAATGCATGAGTACTGCTGTAACCAAAGACGTATTGGCAGATTTGACTTTACAGGAATTATTAATCCGGATTATTCAGACCCAAACCACAAAAGCCATAAATGACGGCTTGTTTATTGATCCAAATACACCTATCACGCAGGTAATTGAATACATCCGATTGAATATCAAAGAAAATATAAGCTTGAAAAACCTGAGTGAAAAAGCCTGTATGAGCACCACTTCTTTCTATCGTTTTTTCAAAAGAGAATTAGGTATGAGTCCTATTGAATTTGTAATCAGTGAAAAAATTAAATGTGCCAAACAACTCTTAAAGAATCCCATGATTCAGATTAATGAAGTATGCTACATGTCTGGATTTGATGATTGTAATTATTTTATCCGTATATTTAAAAAACACGAAGGGATAACCCCTAAACAATATCAATTACTATCTGTAAATTAAATTATTCAATATACCGCAAAGGTTCCAGATTTTCCTCTTCTTCTTTAGTGAAAATACGATATTGAATTTGAAATGTTTTTTTCAAAGGCGTTTCCAATGAAAAGCCGCCTACCCCAAAACCATCCATTACATCTAAGGTAAAACAGGCATGTTTCCAATACTCAAATAAGTCTTTGTCAACCCAAAATTCAGTGTTTTCAACAGTTCCAATACAAACATCTCCCATCCGTTGATAAAACCCGCCTTTTTCAAAACATTGCGGCTGAGTCCCTTCACAGCATCCTCCTGCCTGATAAAACATTAAATCGCCGTGTTTTTCCTGTAAAATTTTAATCAACTCAATTGCTTTTTCAGTTGCTGCAAGTCTTGTTATCATCTTTTAAATTTTAAAATGAAATCTGGCAAATTACAGGAATCTGCCAGGTTTACCATTAACCAAAAACCATTACCAACTAAAAGAAACCTAATTTCTTTTTATCATAAGAAATCAGCATATTTTTAGTTTGACGATAATGTCCTAACATCATTTTATGATTTTCCCTTCCTATACCGGATTGTTTATATCCTCCAAACGGAGCCCCAGCCGGATACGAATGATATTGATTTACCCAAACACGACCTGCTTGTATCGCCCTTGGTACTTGATAAATTTCATGTGCATCACGTGTCCATACCCCTGCTCCCAATCCGTACATCGTATCATTGGCAATAGCGATTGCTTCTTCGGTGGTTTTGAAAGTAGTTACCGCCAATACCGGTCCGAAAATTTCTTCCTGAAAAATTCTCATCTTGTTATTACCTTTAAAAATAGTTGGTTTGATGTAATACCCTTTATCGAGTCCTTCCCCTAAGTTATTTGCTTCACCTCCTATTAAAACCTCGGCTCCTTCTTCTTTCCCTAATTTGATATACCCAAGAATTTTTTCTTTTTGCACTATAGAGGCCTGTGCTCCCATCATAACGGTCTTATCCAAAGGATTACCTAGTTTGATTGCCGCTGTCCTTTCTAAAACTTTTGCAATGAATTGATCGTAAATATCTTCATGCACTAATAATCTCGACGGACAAGTACAAATTTCCCCTTGATTTAAGGCAAATAATACCGCGCCTTCTATCGCCTTATCAAAGAAATCATCATCAGCATCAGCAACTGATTTCATAAATATATTGGGTGATTTCCCTCCTAACTCTAAGGTAACAGGAATAATATTTTCGGTAGCATATTGCATGACCAGGCGGCCGGTTGCCGTAGAACCTGTAAAAGCTGCTTTTGAAACCTTTTTATTAGTCACTAAAGCCCTTCCCAGTTCGGCACCAAATCCATTGACAATATTTACTACTCCAGGAGGTAAAATATCACCAATCAATTCCATTAAAACCATAATTGAAATTGGTGTACTTTCGGCAGGTTTCAAAACCACCGTATTTCCTGCGGCTAATGCCGGCGCCAATTTCCATACAGCCATCAAAATAGGAAAATTCCATGGGATAATTTGTGCTATAACGCCCAAAGGTTCACTTAAAGCAATCGAAACCGTTTGAGAATCCAATTCAGCTATTGAACTTTCCTCAGCGCGAATGACACTGGCAAAATACCGGAAGTGATCAATCGCCAACGGAATATCGGCCGCCAAGGTTTCCCTGATGGCTTTCCCGTTATCAATGGTTTCAACTGTTGCAATGTATTCTAAATTATCCTCAATCACTTGGGCAATTTTATTCAATAAAATGCTTCGCTCCGTAACGGAAGTTTTTCCCCAACTCTCAAAAGCGCTGTAGGCAGCATCAACAGCAAAATCTAAATCTTCTTTGGCAGAATGTGCCGCCTGTGTAAATACTTTCCCGTCTATTGGAGAAACGACATCAAAATATTTTCCCGTCACAGAAGGTACAAATTTGCCTCCAATATAATTATCATACTTTGCCTTAAATTCAGGTCTTTGTGCTATGTTACTCATGTTTTAAAGTTTTAATTTTTCCAAATGTAGACCGATATATTTCATTGCAATAGCACAATTATTCCAACTAATAGCATTTATTTTTCATATTCATTTTTTATTTCATAAAAAATTATACTTCCAATAAAAAAACAACCTTTTTCAATACTAAATCACCAATTTGATAACTTTACAAATAAGCCCTTTCAACAACAAAAAACAAAAAAAATTGTTTCTTACTACAAACAGCAATCCTTATATTTGCAACCTTATTAAAATTTACAGATGAAAATATCTTACAACTGGTTAAAACAATTCATAAAAACAGACTGGAATTCTGAAGAAACAGCTGCTTTACTAACAGACTTAGGACTTGAAGTAGAAGTGGTTGAAAAATATCAATCGGTAAAAGGAGGTTTAGAAGGTATTGTCGTAGGACATGTTCTTAGTTGCGTTCCGCATCCTGATGCAGACCGATTAAAAGTAACTACTGTAGATTTAGGAAATGGAGCTCCGGTGCAAATTGTATGCGGCGCCAGTAATGTTGATGCCGGTCAAAAAGTTCCTGTAGCTACAATCGGGACTGTGTTATATGACAAAGAAGGAACTTCATTTACCATAAAAAAAGGAAAAATCAGAGGACAGGAAAGCCACGGTATGATTTGCGCTGAAGACGAATTAGGACTTGGTACCAGCCATGACGGAATCATGATTCTGGATGAAGCTCTTGCTCCGGGTACTCCTGCTGCAAAAGTTTTCAAAATTGAGAATGATGAGGTTTTTGAAATTGGATTAACTCCCAATCGTGCTGATGCGATGAGTCATTTGGGAACAGCTCGTGATTTAAGAGCCGGACTTTTACAAAATGGCGTGAGTGTTGAATTAATCACTCCTTCCATAAGTAATTTTAGAGTTGACATGAGAACCCTAAAAATTGACGTTAATGTTGAAGAAAAAAAATTAGCGCCTCGCTATTGCGGCGTTACTATTTCAGGTATTACCGTAAAACCATCTCCTGCCTGGCTGCAAGACCGATTAAAAGCGATTGGCTTAACACCAAAAAACAATATTGTAGACGTAACTAATTATGTGCTTCATGATTTAGGACAGCCTTTACATGCTTTTGATGCCGCTAAAGTCAATGGAAAAATAAACGTTAAAACACTTCCTGCAGGTACAAAATTTACCACATTAGACGATGTTGAAAGAACATTACATGAAGAGGATTTGATGATTTGTGACGAAAAAGGACCGTTATGTATTGCAGGGGTTTTTGGAGGTAAAAATTCCGGGGTATCAGACAGTACAACGGCTATTTTTCTGGAAAGTGCTTATTTCAATCCTGTAAGCGTTCGAAAAACAGCAAAAAGACACCAATTGAATACCGATGCTTCTTTCCGTTTTGAAAGAGGAATTGACCCTACAATAACCGCATACGCACTAAAACGTGCAGCATTATTAATCAAAGAAGTGGCCGGAGGAATCGTAACTTCCGACTTGATTGATATCTACCAAAAGAAAATTGAAGACTTTACGGTCTTTTTAAATTTTGCCAATGTCGCCAAAATCATTGGTCAGGAAATCCCTAAAGACACTATTAAGAAAATCTTAGTTTCTTTAGATATTAAAGTAAACAGTGTATCTGAATCCGGATTAGGCCTAACCATCCCGGCATACCGTGTCGATGTACAAAGAGAAATCGATGTCATCGAAGAAATCCTTAGAGTTTACGGTTACAATAAAATTGGTTTTTCTAATAAACTGAATGCTACCGTTAGTAATTCACCAAGAAACGAAGATTATAAAATTCAAAATATTATTGCCGCCCAATTGAATTCACAAGGATTTCATGAAATGATGGCAAATTCTCTGACCACTGCTTCCTACATCAAACTTTCAGAACAATTAAAAGAAGAACATAATGTAACGATGTTAAATCCTTTAAGCAATGATTTGGCAAGCATGCGCCAATCCTTGTTATTTTCAGGCTTAGAAGCAATTTCATACAACATCAATCGTAAGAATAGCGATTTAAGATTGTTTGAATTTGGAAAATCGTATCATAAATTCCTTTCCGGTTTCGAAGAGCACAAACATCTTACTTTATTTCTTACCGGAAACAAAAATCAGGAAAGCTGGACGAATCCACAAAAACCATCCGATTTCTTTTTATTTAAAGGATATGTAGATGCCGTTCTTTCTCGTTTTGGCATTCAGAAAACTCAAAACAGCCCGGTAACTTCAGATGTTTTCTCTGAAGGAATAGCTATAGGAAGCGGCCATAATGCATTAGTTGAATTTGGAGTGGTTAAAAAATCCATTTTAAAACATTTCGGAATCAAGCAAGAAGTATTTTATGCTGATTTCAATTGGGACTTGCTATTAAAAGCAATATCAGGCAAAATTAAATTTACTGAAATCCCAAAATATCCTGAAGTTCGCAGGGATTTAGCCTTATTGATTGATCAAAATGTGACTTACGATAATATCTATGCGATTGCAAGACAAACAGAAAAATCACTGTTGAAAGATATCAATTTATTTGATGTTTACGAAGGTAAAAACCTTCCTGAAGGTAAAAAATCATATGCTTTAAGTTTTACGATTCAAGATAGTTCAAAAACATTAACTGATGCTCAAATTGATAAAATCATGAGTAAATTGCAAAAGAATTTTGAAACTGAACTGGGAGCCACCTTAAGATAAAGAATGTTTCAAACGCTATATAAAAAATCCTATTCGCCGAACGAATAGGATTTTTTTGTTCAAAATGTCCCGTCCTGAAATAACGCTACAATTAGAATTGGGGTTTACAAAATAACTTTTGCATGTTTTTAAAAGCCCGCAAACAGAATGCCTATAAATGAAAATAAAAAGACAATACCATACAATGAAAACAGTATCAATGCCAAAATGCCCATAAACTTATAATGCGATTTCAAAAATTCGAAAGAGTCATTTAATTTTTCATTATCGTTATAAGTAAATGCGGTTTTTGCTTTCGACGCAAATTGAAATAAATAATACACTGGAAAAAAATAAATGGCAGCAAAAACCAAATATATCCCCGTTATAAATCCACCTCCCATCATCCCAAATCTACCAGAATTCCCGCCAAAAACGCCAAGTTTAGAAAAAATGGTTCCCATAAAAAGAGCCAATAAAACCATAATCCCGACCCCTACAAACCCAAGTATTGATAAAAAATAAGCCCACTTAGCGGTTTCCTTTAAAAACGACTGTGATGTTGCCGTTAATTGTAAATTTGAATTTCCTGATGTTGTCATTTCTTCCATAAGATTTAGTTATAAGTTAGTTTATAAATATAATGAAAAAATTAACAAGAAAAATACATATGCAAAAAAAGCCCCACATCGCTGTGGGGCTTTACTATTTAAGAAAATCAGAAATTATTTTTTCTCTGATTTTTCCATTTTAGCTTTCAATGCAGCCAATACATCATTGTTATCTCCTAAAGTTGCAGCTGGTGCATTTGTAGTAGAAGCAGATGAAGTATTTTCAGTTGCAGCTTTCACATTTTTCTCTTCTTCTTCACGGAAGATGTTAGTATGAGAAGCAACTACTCTTTTGAATTCTTTGTTGAACTCAATTACTTTGAAATCGGCAACTTCACCTTTTTTCAATTTTTTCCCGTCTTCTTTTTCTAAGTGACGTGTTGGAATAAAGGCTACGATATC
>JACCDQ010323569.1_pt1 | contig 17795 bp, 19 predicted proteins | sample 7446031 | NCBI WGS metagenome assembly JACCDQ01 (sample SAMN15323442, study PRJNA562643) | freshwater metagenome | isolation source: river surface water | place: USA:Blue River Watershed | collected 2017-08-17
AAGGGATATAAGTCCGCCGGATAACTTGTTATAGGGCAACTGATCTGATTATGAGCGCACCGACTTCAAATTCCAAGCCGACCGCTGCCGCCCCCGGCAGCATCGACGCGCTGGTCACGGACGAGGCCACCCTGGCTCGCCGTTACGTGCGCATCACCGATCGGCAACCTAACGGCATCGTCGCCTTCGAGTTCTCCGTCGGCTGGCCGGACATGAGCGTCGAGCTGGCACTGCCAGAGGCCATGTTCAACGAGTTTTGTTCAAAAAATAACGTGCAATTCCTCGCCGATCCGGTGGGAGAAAAGCTGGGAGACCATCATGACGAGCATTGATCTGCAGGCGAAGGAAATCAAGCCGGCGCGCAATACCTACACCCATGTGGCGAAGTACATCGGCGGCGACAAGCCGGCGACGCGCTATCAGGAAGCGACCTTCGGCGCCCAGCCGACGCAGAACTTCCACTACCGTCCGACCTGGGATCCGCAGCATGAACTGTTCGACGCCTCGCGCTCGGCCATCAAGCTGGCCGATTGGTATGTCCTGAAGGACCCTCGTCAGTATTACTACGCCACCTGGACCATTACCCGCGCGCGCCAGCATGAAGCGGTCGAGGCCAACTATCAGTTCGTCGATTCGCGCGGCCTGCTCTCGCGCATGACCGACGAAGTGCGCGAGAGCGCCTGCCGCGTGCTGATGCCGCTGCGCCATGTAGCGTGGGCCGGCAACATGAACAACACCTTCATCTGCGCATACGGCTACGGCACCGCGCTGACGGCCGCCGCCAACTTCCACGCGATGGACCATCTGGGCATCGCGCAATACCTGACCCGCTTCGGCCTGGCGGTCGATGAGCCGGGCGTGCTCGACGCCGGCAAGAACGACTGGCTGAACGACCCGCGCTGGCAAGTGCTGCGCCGGCTGGTCGAGGACACGCTGGTCATCAAGGACCCGATGGAAATGTTCGTCGCGCAGAACCTCGCGGTCGACGGCATGGTGTACCCGCTGATCTACGGCGCCTATATCGATGAATACCTGACGCTCAAAGGCGGCACCGCCGTCGCGATGCTGACCTCGTTCATGCCCGAATGGCACGACGAATGCGCACGCTGGGTCGATGCGGTGGTCAAGGCAGCCGCCGCCGAATCGGACGAGAACAAGCAGATCGTCACCGGCTGGATCAGTGACTGGGCCGACCGCGTGCAGGCCGCGCTGGCGCCGGTGGCCGAGATCGCGCTCGGCGAGCACGGCCAGGAAGCGCTGGCTGAGACGCGCACCGCCTTCAACGCGCGCGTGGCCAAGATCGGCATCGCTCTGCCGGCAGCGGCCGCCGCCGCGTAAACAACATAAGACCAATCATATTCAAGGGGAAGACATGTCCAACGTATTCATCGCGTTCCAGGCCAATGAGGAATCGCGGCCGCTGGTCGACGCCATCGTCGCCGATAACCCGGACGCGCAGGTGGTGTATTCGCCGGGCCTGGTGAAGATCGACGCGCCGGGACGCCTGGTGATCAAGCGCGAGACGGTGGAAGAGATCATCGGCCGCCGCTATGACCTGCAGGAGCTGCAGATCAACCTGGTCACGCTGTCGGGCAACCTCGACGAGGACGATGACCAGTTCGTGCTGAGCTGGAAGCACTGATCCCCTCACCCACGCGAGCCTGCCATGGACAAGCGAGTCGAGAGAAAGAAGCCGGACATCGCCGCGCGCTACGCGACGATGACGCAGGACCTGTGCTGGGAGCCAAGCTACCAGTCGCAGGAGAAGGTGTTCCCGCATGCGCGCTATGAAGGCATCTGCGTGCATCACTGGGATCAATGGTCCGATCCGTTCCGCATGACCATCGATGTCTGGTGGCGACAGCAAGGCGAGAAAGACAAGCGGCTGTATGCCGTGATGGACGCGTTCGCGCAGAACAATGGGCAGCTGGGCGTGTCCGATGCGCGCTATATCAACGCCGTGAAGCTGGTACTGCAGGCCTTCGCGCCGCTGAAGTACACGCTGCACCGCGCACTCGCGCATGCCAGCCGCCAGATCGGCGGCGACGCACTGCGCATCGCCGCCCAGCTGCAGGCCAGCGACGAGCTGCGCCACTCGCAGGGCCAGACCCACGCGGCGTCGATCTACAACAAATACTTCAACGGCCTGCATTCCGCGCCGCAGTGGTTCGACCATGCGTGGTACCTGGCACCGGTAAAGAGCTTTGCGGAAGACGTGGCCAGCGCCGGCCCGTTCGAGGCGCTGATCGCGACCAGCTTCGGTTTCGATGCGCTGCTGTCGGACCTGCTGTTCGTGCCCTTCATGTCGGGCGCCGCGCACAACGGTGATCTGTCTCTGGTGCCGGCCAGCTTTTCTGCACAGGCCGACACCGCGCGCCACAAGGCGCTGGGCATCGCCACCGTGCGCTTCCTCGCGCAGCAAGACCCGCAGAACCTGCCGATCCTGCAACGCTGGATCGACAAATGGTTCTGGCGCAGCTTCCGGCTGATGCCACTGGTAGCAATGATGCAGGACTACATGCTGCCCAAGCGGATGGCGAGCTTCAAGGAAGCATGGCAGACCTATGTCGAGGCGCCGGTGACGGCGCTGTTCGACGAGCTGGCGCCGCTGGGCATCCGCCGCCCGGCCGGCTGGAAGGATGCCTGCGCAGCGCGAGAGCATCTGAGCCATCAGGCATGGAACGCATTCTATGGCTGGGGCGATGCCGTCGCCTTCCACACCTGGGTGCCCGGCGCCGACGAGCTGGCCTGGCTTGACCGCAAGTATCCGGACAGTTTCGACCGCTGGTACCAGCCGCGGCTGGCCTACTACGCGCAGCGCGAGGCTGCCGGCCACCGCTATTACAACCGCGCGCTGCCCATGCAGTGCCAGGTCTGCCAGCAGCCGATGGTCTTCACCGAGCCGGGCAGCCCGCGCTGGATCGCCTATCGCGAAAGCACGCATAACGGCGAGACCTTCCATTGCTGCAGCGACCACTGCGCCGACATCTTCGCGCACGAGCCGGCGAAATATGTGCAGGCAAAGCTGCCGTCGCACGAAGCGCTGCACCTGCACCGCGACAAGGCCGGTATCGACAGCGTGGTCGCCGGCCTGCCGAAAGCCTCAGCGGCGGAGTGCGGCATCGACACCGCGCGCGACGGCGGCGAATTCCACCATTCCGAGGACGCGATGAATTTCGCCACCTGGGGCGGCGGCCAGGACATGAAGGAGGCCCAGCTGTGAGCATGACCACTCTTGGCAATGAACACGCGGCGTCGCATGACAGCGCCGCCCGCTTCAGCCAGCCGCTGCTCTACATCGGCTGGGACGAACACATGATGTTCGCAGCGCCTGCGGTACTGCCGTTGTCGCCCGACACCAGCTTCGCGCAGCTGCGCGAGCAGGTGCTGCCGAAGCTGTATGGCGAACATCCGGAATTTGCGCAGATCGACTGGTCGCGCGTGCAATGGTTTCGCGGCGACGTGATGTTCACGCCGCGCGCCGACGGCACGCTGGCCGCGCATGGCTTCAGCCACAAGTCGGTGCTGCGCTTCAGGACTCCCGGGTTGGAGGGATTGCGCGGTTCCTGCGGCTGACGCAGGCGCAGTGCGGCGTGGCGCAGCCTTTACGGTCCGGCTGCGCCGCGTGGCGGTTACGGGACCGGCAGCAAAAAAACACGATAACGGAGACAGCAACAGATGAACAAGACCACCATTCTCGGCGGCGCCGTTGCCGCAGCGCTCAGCCTCGCTGCCAGCGGTGCGATGGCCAATGACAAGTGCGGACTCGGCAACGGCAAGAAGGCCAGCGGCGAGCCGATCCAGATCGGCGCCATCGTCGGCAAGACCGGCCCGGAAGACTTCTCGTCGTCGGCGCGCGCAGCGCAGGCCTACTTCAGCTGCGTGAACGCCAACGGCGGCATCAACGGCCGTCCGGTCCAGTACACCGTGCAGGACGACACCTGGAACCCGGAAGTGGCCTCGCAGGCCGCCAACAAGCTGGTGAAAGATACCAAGGTCGTCGCGATGGCCGGCTCGTCGTCCTTCGTCGAATGCGGCGCGAACAATAACCTGTATGCGCAGGAAGGCGTCGCCGCCGTGTCCGGCGTGGGCGTGCCGCGTGCCTGCTTCTTCGGCAAGAACTACATCTCTTTCAACCAGGGCCCGCGCCAGTCGACGCTGGGTGCTGCGCAGTACATCACCGAGACCTTCAAGCTGAAGAGCCTGACCTGCGTCGCGCCGGGCATCCCCGGCTTTGGCGACTGGGTGTGCGGTGGCGTCGAATCGTATGGCAAGGCTAACAAGATCCCGGTGAAGACCGTGATCTTCGATCCGGGCCAGCTCGACGGCAATGCGATCGCGCTGCAGATCGCCGCAGCGAAAAGCGAAGGCGTGGTGCTCGGCATGCCGCGCGGGATGATGCTGCCCATCCTCACTGCCGCCGAACAGCAAGACCTCGGCAAGAGCGTCAAGTGGGGCCTGCCGACGTCCGCCTATCACGCCGATATGCCGAAGGCCGTGGGCAAGTACTGGCATGACAAGCTGCACGTGCACATGGAGCTCGAGCCGATGGACGGCACCGGTCCGGACAACACGAACTGGAAGGCCATCATGGACAAGTACGGCGACAAGAAAGACCCGCGCGACACCTTCTCGCAGGCCGGCTTCCTGGCGGCGAAAGTCGTCACCGATGCGCTGTTGACCGTCAAGGGCAATGTCGACCGCAAGTCGGCCTATCAGGCGATTGCGAATACGAAGAACTACAAGAGCGACATGATGTGCGCGCCCTGGTACTTCGGCCCTGGCGAGCGCCATCAGCCGAACCACAAAGGCCGTGCCGCGCTGCTGGTCAAGGGCGGCTTCAAGACCCTGACCGACTGCTACCAGTCGAAGGACGCCGAGCTCGAGGACGTGCTGAAGCTCGAGGCCAAGGGCGGCCTGGTCAACTAAGCGACGATCCTTCAACGCGAACCGGGTAGATCATGGAAACACTGCTCCCTTTTATTGTCGTCGGCATCAGCGTCGGCGCGGTGTATGCGCTGTCAGGCGTGGGCCTGGTGGTGCTGTACCGCGCCAGCGGGGTCGTCAACTTTGCGTTCGGCGCGCTCGGCGGGCTGGCTGCGATGGTGTGCTGGCAGGTGCTCGACCTCGAGTATGACGACTGGATGGGCTGGGTGGCCGGCGTGGGCGCCGCGACCCTGTTGTCGTGGGCGTACGGCCGCTTCATCGCGCCGTCGCTCACGCATCAGGACCGCGTGGTGCGCGCGATGGCCACGCTCGGCTTCGCGTTGATGATCATGGGCATCGCCCAGTGGTACTGGGGCGATGACCCGCGCCGGCTGGTGCTGCCGACAGACTCGGAAGGCATCGAGTTCGACGGCCGCCGGCTGATCAGCCACACCCGTGTCGCCGCGCTGCTGTTCGCGGCCGGCGCCACGGTCGGCATGCTGTGGCTGCTGGCGAAAACGCCGCTGGGCCTGCGCATGCGGGCGCTGCAAAGCAACCGCGTGCTGGCCGCGCTGGTGGGCGTGCGCGTCAAGCGCGTCGACACCTGGGCGTGGACGCTGGCGGGCCTGCTGGCCGGCATCAGCGGCCTCTTCATGGGCAACATGGTGCGGCTCAACCCGACCGTGCTGACCTTCCTCGTGATCCCCGCCATGGCCGCGGCCATGGTTGGACGGATGAATTCCCTGACGGCGACGGTGATCGGCGGACTGGCGATCGGTGTGATCGAGTCCCTGCTGAACCTCGTTCCCGACGTGCAGCGCTACGGCTCCGCCACCGCCTTCGTGGTCGCGATCAGCGTGGTGCTGTGGCAGCAGCGGCATGGCATCGGCCTGTCGCGTGACAACAGTCATCTGGAGTAAGACGTCATGGCTCGCAACAAGGACAAACCTGATATTCCGCCGGGCTCGCCATTCCAGCGCGTGCGCCCGATGCTGATCACCTTCTTCGTCGTCGCGCTGATCGGCCCCTGGCTGTTCTCGTCGTACTGGCTGAACACCTTCTCGACGGTCGCCTGTCTGACGCTGGCGGCCGGCACGGTGTCGCTGCTGTACGGGCAGCTCGGCATGGTCTCGCTGGCGCAGTTTGCGCTCTCCGGCGTGGGCGGCTGGTTCTGCCTGCGCCTGATTCACGGCATCGGCCTGCCGTTTGAGCTGGCACTGGTACTGGGCGCGCTGATCGCCGGGCTGTTCGGCCTGATCCTCGGCCTGCCGGCGCTGCGCATGCGCGGCCTGTACCTGGCGCTGCTGACGCTGATGATCGCCGCCGCCGTGCAAGTGGTGGTGAACGTGATCGGCTTTCCTGACGGCGGCGCCGGCTGGACCGGCAAGGTCGTCAATGGCCAGCGCCTGATGATCGAGCGGCCGTGGATCGCCACCAGCGACGCCGGCTACTTCCGCTATGCGATGTTCTGGCTGGCGGTCGGCATGGGCCTGATCGAATGGGCGCGCACCACCCTGCCCGGCCGGGCCTGGGGCCTGATCCGCAAGAGTGAGGCCGCAGCCATCGCCGCCGGCGTGTCGGTAGTCAGATACAAGGCGCTGGCATTCGGCATGGCCGGCGCGCTCGCCGGTCTGGCCGGTGGCCTGCTGGCCGGTCTGAACGGCCAGCTCGACAACACCGGCTTTCCGGTCAGCCAGTCGATCCTGCTGTATGCACTGACCATCGTCGGCGGTGCGTATCACTGGATGGGCGCGGTGTTTGCCGGCCTGCTGATCCGCGCGCTGCCGGCGCTGCTGAACGACCACGGCGTCGATGGCAACCTGGCCAATGCGTTCTACGGCTTCGCGCTGCTGGTGTCGCTGATCCAGGGCCGCAAGGGCCTGGCCGGACAGCTGGCCGACTTCTACAAATTCGTGCGCATGAGCCGCATCGTCGAAGGCTCCGTGATCTGGGGAGTGATCTCCGTGGGACTGGCCATCGTCGCCGCCAAAACGGAAGCGATGGGCTTTGCCGGCGCGCTGTTCCTCGCGCTGGTGGCGCTGCTGTTCCGGCAGGCGATCCCCGGCGTCTGCTGGCTGCTGCTGGGCTTCTTCGGCAAGCGTGTGCAGGACGGCGCGGAAGACCTCGAGGCCTGGCTGTCGCTGCGCGTGGCGCGGGTGGCCGAGGCCTTCGGCCTGCTGCCTGACCATCGCATCCTGAAGCGCGCGCTGAATGTGCTCTTCATCGGCGGCTTCGTCGGCTGGGTGGTCCAGGGCGTGTTCGATGTCGACTTCATGGTAGCGCTGGCGATCCTGTGGGGCGCAATTGCGCTGCGCTTCCTGATCGAGCTGTCGCTGTATCCGGCGATCCTGCCGCTGCGGCAGAAAATCGATGAAAAATATCCGAAGCCTTTCGCGGCCTATCGCTGACCGGGAGCCGACATGATTGAAATTCACGACCTCTGTGTGCAGTTCGGCGGCGTCAAGCCGATCGATGGCCTGACCGTCACGCTGAACCGCCCCATCGTCGGCCTGATCGGCCCTAACGGCGCCGGCAAGACCACGCTGCTGAACGTGCTGTCCGGCTTCGTGACGCCGCGCCGCGGCTGGGTCAAGCTGAACGGCGAGCTGATCACCGACGTGCCGGCACATCGCCGTGCCGAACTCGGCCTGCGCCGCACCTTCCAGACCGACCAGATCGCCGAAGACCTGACGCTGCTGGAAAACGTGCAGGCCATCGCCGACCACGCGCACTTCGAGAACCGCGACGCCGAAAAGAAGGCCGTGCTGGGCGCGATCGACTTCGTCGGCCTGTCGCACCGGCTGCACCGCAAGGGCAGCGACCTGTCGACTGAAGAGCGCCATCTGGCCGAGATTGCGAAGGCCCTGATCGGCAACCCGAAGCTGGTGATGCTGGACGAGCCGGGCGCCGGCATGAGCGAGACCGAATCCGAGCACCTGCAGAAAGTCATCAAGGGCATTCCCGGCTACTGCAAGGCGCAGGTATTCCTGATCGACCATGACGTCGACCTGATCTCGGCCTGCTGCCACGAGACGATGGTGCTCGATTTCGGCAAGCTGCTCGCGCTGGGACCGACGCTGGAAGTGCTGAAAAAACCCGAAGTGCAACAGGCCTACCTGGGCAACTTCGATGACCTGGAGGTGGCCGCATGAGCGCCAAGACACCCCCCGCCAACCTGCGCCCGGGCTGGCTTGAAGTCCGCAATCTGGTGATGGTGCGCGGCACCAAGGCCGTCACGCAGGCGATCGAGCTGCGCATCGCGCCCGGCAAGATCACCGCACTGGCCGGTGCGAACGGCGCCGGCAAGACCAGCACCGTGCTCGGCATTGCCGGCGTGGTCGAACCGGCCTTCGGCGAGATCTGGCTCGACGGCCACGATCTGGTCGGCCTGGATGCCGACGAGATCCGTCGCCGTGGCATCGCCACGGTGCCGGAAGGCCATCAGGTGCTGCGCGAACTGACGGTGCGCGACAACCTGCTGGTCGCGTCCGGCGGGCTGTCGCGCGGCGAAATGAATGCATCGATCGAGCGCGTGCTCGGCCTCTTCCCTGAACTGAAAGAAAAGCTGCAGCAACCGGCCGGCGATCTCTCCGGCGGCCAGCAGCAGATGGTCGCGATCGCGCAGGCGCTGATCGTCGAGCCGCGTTTCCTCGTGATCGACGAACTGTCGTTCGGCCTGGCGCCGACCATCGTCGCGCGGCTGGTGCCGATCATCCGCAAGATCGCAGACAGCGGCATCGGCGTGCTGCTGATCGAGCAGTTCACGCAGCTCGCACTGGCGCTGGCCCACCATGTGTACGTGATGTCGCGCGGCGGCGTCTCGTATGACGGCGAGCCCGGCAAGCTGCGCGACGACCCTGAGATTCTGCATCGGGCCTACTTCCCTGTCAGCGACCGGGAAGCGGTGGGACTGTAGAACGCATCACAACGCCAATAAGAGAGCTGTAGCTCCGGACACTGAATACCTCACCCGAAAATCATCCTACGCGGAGACAACCGATGGACACTCGAGTAGTCAAGAAAAAACTGGGACTGAAAGAACGCTACGCCGCCATGACCCGCGGCCTGCACTGGGATACCACCTATCAGCCGATGGACAAGGTCTTCCCGTACGATAAGTACGAAGGCATCATCGTGCACGACTGGGACAAGTGGGAAGACCCGTTCCGGCTGACGATGGAAGCCTATTGGAAGTATCAGGGCGAGAAGGAGAAAAAGCTCTACGCGGTGATCGAGGCCTTCGCGCAGAACCACGGTGAGCTGGGCGTCACCGACGCCCGCTACATCAATGCGCTGAAGCTGTTCATCCAGGGCGTCACGCCGCTGGAGTACTACGCGCACCGCGGCTTCGCGCATGCAGGTCGCCAATTCACCGGTGCCGGCGCGCGCGTGGCCGCGCAGATGCAGGCCGTGGACGAGTTGCGCCACTTCCAGACCGAGACGCACGCGATCTCGCACTACAACAAGTACTACAACGGCATGCACAACGCGAACCACTGGTTCGACAATGTCTGGTACCTGTCCGTGCCGAAAAGCTTCTTCGAAGATGCCTTCAGCGGCGGCCCGTTCGAGTTCCTCACCGCCGTCAGCTTCTCGTTCGAATACGTGCTGACCAACCTGCTGTTCGTGCCCTTCATGTCGGGCGCCGCGCACAACGGCGACCTGTCGACCGTGACCTTCGGCTTCTCCGCGCAGTCGGACGAATCGCGCCATATGACGCTGGGCATTGAGTGCATCAAGTTCATGCTCGAGCAAGACCCGAAGAACGTGCCCATCGTGCAGCGCTGGATGGACAAATGGTTCTGGCGCGGCTACCGCCTGCTGACGCTGGTGGCGATGATGCAGGACTACATGCTGCCCAAGCGCGTGATGAGCTGGAAAGAAGCGTGGGAGATGTATGCCGAGTCGAACGGCGGCGCACTGTTCGCCGACCTCGCGCGCTATGGCATCCGCAAGCCGAAAGGCTGGGACCAGGCGTGCGAAGGCAAGGACCACATCAGCCATCAGGCCTGGGCGACCTTCTATCAGTACGGCCATGCGGCGGCCTTCCATACCTGGGTGCCGAGCAAGGATGAAATGGACTGGCTGTCATCGAAATATCCGGACACCTTCGACCGTTACTACCGCCCGCGCCTCGAACATTGGGGCAAGCAGGCCGAAGGCAAAGATGGCCGCTGGTATAACCAGGTGCTGCCGATGCTGTGCCAGGTGTGCCAGGTGCCGATGCTGTTCACCGAGCATAATGACCCGACGCAGATCTGCTTCCGCGAGACCAGCTACCACGGCATGAAGTATCACTTCTGCAGCGACCACTGCTGCGAGATCTTCGAGCAGGAGCCGAAGAAGTATTCGCAGGCCTGGCTGCCGGTGCACCAGATCTATCAGGGCAGCTGCTATCCGGAAGACATCAACCCGGCGTCGCCCGGCGACAGCCCGGTGCGCGAAGTGATGCGCTACTACGGCATCCACGGCGGCGAAGACAACGGCGAATTCGCCACCAGCGAAGACCGCCAGCATTTCCGCCAATGGAGCGGCCGCCTGAAGCCGCAGGGGCTCGAGGAGGAATGACGATGGCCACTCAGGAAATGATGCCGCACCTCGGCGACTATCCGCTGATCCAGCGCGATACCGAAGACCAGTTCCACGGCAAGCACTTGCTCTACCTGTGCTGGGACAACCACCTGATGTTCGCGTCGCCGCTGTGCATTCCGGTGCCGGGCGCGCTGCCGTTCGGCGCGCTGATCCGCGATGTGCTGCCGGAGCTGTATGGCGAACATCCGGAGTTCGAGGACATCGACTGGAAGCGCACGCAGTGGTTCGACTCGAACAAGCGCTTCATCCCGGACGTGGGCAAGTCGCTTGCCCACCACGGGATCGGCCACAAGAGCCTGATCCGTTTCCGCACCCCGGCGCTGGAAGGCATCCGCGCGCCGGCGGGCGCGGGCGGCAGCGGCTTCTGACCGGGGCCAATGAATATCAACGGCACATCGTCATTCATTTCATAGCAAACCTATGTCACAGCAACTGACCATCGAACCGCTCGGCGCGACCATCGACGTCGAGGAAGGACAGACCATCCTCGACGCTGCGCTGCGCCAGGGCATATACATTCCGCATGCGTGCGGCCACGGCCTGTGCGGCACCTGCAAGGTGCAGGTGACCGACGGCGAGGTCGATCACGGCGCGGCCAATCCGTTTGCGCTGATGGACTTCGAGCGCGACGAGGGCAAGACCCTCGCGTGCTGCGCGACGCTGATGGGCGACATTGCGATCGAGGCCGACATCGACGAAGACCCGGACGCCCGCATCATCCCGGTGACCGACTTCAACACCACCGTCAGCCGCATCGAAGCGCTGACGCCGACGATCAAGGCGATCTGGCTGAAGCTGGACAAGCCGATCGACTTCCAGGCCGGCCAGTATGTGCAGATCGCGCTGCCCGGCATTGAAGGCGACCGGCCGTTCTCGATCGCCAATTCGCCGGAAGAGATCGCGCGCACCGGCGAGCTGGAGATCAATGTGCGCATCATCGCCGGCGGCGCCGGCACCACCTATCTGCACGAGCAGCTGAAGGTCGGCGACAAGCTGCATGTGACCGGCCCGTATGGCCGCTTCTTCGTGCGCACGTCGGCCAACGCGCCGATGATCTTCATGGCCGGCGGCTCCGGCCTGTCGAGCCCGCGCTCGATGATCCTCGACCTGCTGGCCAATGGCTGCACGCAGCCGATCACGCTGGTCTACGGCCAGCGCAACCTCGCCGAGCTGTATTACGACGCCGAGTTCAAGGCGCTTGCGCAACAACATCCGAACTTCACCTACGTGCCGGCGCTGTCGGACGACTCCGCTGGCTTCGACGGTTTCAAGGGCTTCGTGCATGAGGCGGCCGTCAAGCATTTCAATGGCGACTTCTCGGGACAGAAAGCCTACCTGTGCGGTCCGCCGCTGATGATCGAGGCCTGCCTCGGTGCACTGATGCAGGGCCGGCTGTACGAGCGCGACATCTACGCGGAAAAATTCATCACCGCGGCCGATGCGTCGAAGCCGCGCAGCGCGCTCTTCAAGCGGGTGTAAGGAGCGCGCCATGTTCGACTTTCGTCCGAAGAAGCAGGTGACGATCGTGCAGACCGGTGAGACCTATGCCTGCGCGATCGGCGAGAACCTGCTGAAGGGCATGACCCTGCTGGGCCGCAAGGGCATACCGGTGGGCTGCGTGAATGGCGGCTGTGGCGTGTGCAAGGTAAAGATCGTGCAGGGCACGGTCGAGACCCTGGGCCCGGTCAGCCGCGCCCATGTGACGCACGAAGAAGAATGTCAGGGCTTTACCCTGGCCTGCCGGGTCGGCCCCACGTCGGAGGTGGTGCTGGAAGTCGCAGGCAAGTTTGTCAAACCGTTTACCAAGGGGTTTCAAGCGCAGGTCACCCCACCTGCAACCGTCAAATAAGGAGATTACGATGGGTGTTATGCGCATCGGGCACGTCAGCCTGAAGGTCATGGACATGGCCGCGGCCGTGAAGCACTACACGGAAGTGCTGGGCATGAAGGTCACCATGGAAGACAAGGCCGGCAATGTGTACCTGAAATGCTGGGACGAATGGGATCGCTACTCGATCATTCTGACGCCGTCGGATCAGGCTGGCATGAACCATGTCGCCTACAAGTGCGAGAAAGACGCCGACCTCGATGCGTTCAAGGGCCGCATCGAGCAGCACGGCATCAAGGTCACCGAGCTGGCCGAAGGCGCGCTGCCGGCCACCGGCCGCATGCTGCAGTTCAAGCTGCCCAGCGGCCATGAGATGCGCCTGTACGCGCAGAAGGAATATGTCGGCACTGAAGTCGGCACCACCAACCCCGATCCGTGGCCGGACAACATCACCGGCGCCGGCGCACACTGGCTCGACCACTGCCTGCTGATGTGCGAGCTGAACCCGGAGACCGGCGTGAACAAGGTCGCCGAGAACACCGAGTTCATGAAGAACGTGCTGGACTTCTATCTGGTCGAGCAAGTGCTGGTCGGCCCGGGCGGCGCGATCCAGGCAGCCACCTGGCTGACCCGCACCAACACGCCGCACGACATCGCTTTCGTCGGCGGCCCGAAAGCCGGCATTCACCATGTGTCGTTCTTCCTCGACAGCTGGCATGACGTGCTGAAGGCAGCCGACGTGATGGCGAAGAAGAAGGTGAAGATCGACGTCGCGCCGACCCGCCACGGCATCACGCGCGGCGAGACCATTTATTTCTTCGACCCGAGCGGCAACCGCAACGAGACCTTCGCGGGCCTCGGCTATCTGGCGCAACCGGACCGTCCGGTGACGACCTGGACCGAAGACAAGCTGTGGACCGGCATCTTCTATCACACCGGCGATGCAGTGCCGTCGTTCACGGATGTGTACACCTGATTGACAGACCTCGGCGTCAGCGGTCCCGGCCTGTGCCGGGAGGCCGCGCCCAAGGCTGGTTGGTTTCCTGTCGTCGTCCCTGCGCCGGCCGGCCCCTCCCGCACAACGGGGGTGGCCGCTGCCTCGCACCGCCGCGACCCGATCAGGACCGCCGCTTCGCTTTGCCCGCAGCGCTGGCAGCGAATTCGCGCACCACAGACACAAAGGCGGCCAGCACCGGCGAGTCATCCGACCTCCGGTACAGGCAGCTCAATTCGATCTCACGCAAATGTTTACTGACGAGCGGACGATAGACCACCCCGGGCAGCTGCAGGCTGGCCGTGGAGGCGGTCGTCACGCAGACGCCGAAGCCGCCGGCCACCAGCGCCACGGCGGTCAGTACGTCCTCGACTTCCTGCTCGACACGCAGCACCGATTTCTCCCGGTTGAAGGCCTGCATCACCAACTGCGCCAGGCCGGCGATCGGCAAGCGCGGATACAGGATCAACGGCAGGCCAGACAGGTCTGGAATGCTGACCGACGTCGACCGGGCCAGCGGATGCCGCGCCGGCAGCGCCACCGTCATGCTCTCGCGCAGCACCTCTTCGACCATCAGATCGTCGTCCGGCGGCACCAGCCGGTTGAAGCCGACGCTGATGCGGCGCTCGCGCAGCGCCTGCACCTGTTCATGCTTGGTCAGGCTGTGCAGCACGATGCGCACCTCCGGCCGATCGGCATGGAATCTGGCGAGGATGCGCGGTATCGCATCCAGCACGCCGGAGCCGAAGATGCCGATGTCGAGCCGTCCGCTCTGCCCTTCGCTGGCCAGCACCGCGCGCTCTTTCGCGCGCTGCGCCAGCGCCAGCAGATTCGGCACTTCGTCCAGCAAGGCCTGGCCGGCCTCGGTCAGCGCGACGCCGCGCGCGCTGCGCACGAACAGCGGCGCGCCGATGTCTTCTTCCAGCGCCTGGATCTGCCTCGTCAGCGGCGGCTGCGCCATGTGCAGCCGCTCGGCCGCACGGGTGAAATTGCGCTCTTCGGCAACCGCCAGGAAGTAGCGCATCTGCTTCAGGTCCATCGTTTGGCGCCTTTTTTAGAAATACCGAAAAGGTATTGTGATCCAAAAATTCAGTATTGGACAGTATTGCAAGCCCCACCTATCCTCTTTGCTATGCGGTCCGTTTTCTGACGAAAGCCATCATGAATTCTTTACCCTCTTTTCCTGTCAGCGTCAGCCAGGCAGTGATCTCCGCGGAGGCCACCCAGCAGGCGCTGGCCGCTGCGGTCGCGCATGCGCGCACGCTGGGCATCGCGATCAATGTCGCCATGACCGACAGCGCCGGCGTGCTGGCCGGTTTCCTGCGCATGCCGGGCGCCTTCCTGCACTCGATCGATATCGCCATCGACAAGGCCTACACCTCGGCCAGCTTCGGCTTCCCGACGGCGATGTGGAAAGAGATCCTCGCCAATGACGAGATGCTCCGCGCCGGCCTGGCCGAGCGGCCGCGGCTGGTGATCTTCGGCGGCGGGCTGCCGGTGGTGGCCGACGGTGTGCGCATTGGCGGCATCGGCGTCTCCGGCGGCTCGGCCGAGCAGGACGAGGAATGCGCGCGCGCCGGCCTGACGGCCATTGGCCTCGCGTAAGCCCGGCATCGATTCACGTATTCACTTCTCTACGGAAGACACCATGAAACAGTTCCTGAACTTTATTAACGGCGAATTTGTCGCCACCGGCAAAACCTTCGAAGACCGCGCGCCGGCCGACAACAGCGTGATCGGCCTGGTGCATGAGGCTGGCCAGGCGGAAGTCGACGCCGCCGTCAAGGCCGCGCGCGCCGCACTGAACGGCGAGTGGGGCAAGATGAGCGTGGTAAAGCGGGTCGAGCTGCTGAATGCGGTGGCCGACGAAATCAACAACCGCTTCGACGATTTCCTCGCGGCCGAACTGGCCGACACCGGCAAGCCGCATTCGCTGGCCTCGCACATCGACATCCCGCGCGGCGCGGCCAATTTCAAGATCTTCGCCGACATCGTCAAGAACGCACCGACCGAGAGCTTCCAGATGACGACGCCGGACGGCGGCACGGCGATCAGCTACGGCGTGCGCGTGCCGCTGGGCGTGGTCGGCGTGATCTGCCCGTGGAACCTGCCGCTGCTGCTGATGACCTGGAAGGTCGGCCCGGCACTGGCCTGCGGCAATGCCGTGATCGTCAAGCCGTCGGAAGAGACCCCGGCCACGGCAACGCTGCTGGGCGAAGTGATGAACAAGGTCGGCATTCCGAAGGGCGTGTACAACGTGGTGCACGGCTTCGGGCCGAACTCGGCCGGCGAATTCCTGACCCGCCATCCGGACGTGGACGGCATCACCTTCACTGGCGAGACCCGCACCGGCGAAGCGATCATGGCCGCAGCCGCGAAAGGCGTGCGCCCGGTGTCGTTCGAGCTGGGCGGCAAGAATGCCGCCGTCGTGTTCGCCGACGCCGACTTCGACAAGGCCGTGGCCGGCGTGACCCGCTCGGCGTTTGAGAACTGCGGCCAGGTTTGCCTGGGCACCGAGCGCGTGTATGTCCAGCGCCCGATCTTCGAGAAATTCGTGAATGCGCTGAAGGCCAAGGCCGAAGGCCTGAAGATCGGCCACTCGCATGAGCCGGGCGTGGGCATGGGCCCGCTGATCTCGGCCGAGCACAAGGCCAAGGTGCTGTCGTACTACGAGAAGGCGAAGGCCGAAGGTGCGACCGTGGTGACCGGCGGCGGCGTGCCGGCGATGGAAGGCCCGTATGCGAACGGCCACTTCGTGCAGCCGACCATCTGGACCGGCCTGCCGGAATCCTCGCCCATCATCCGCGAGGAGATCTTCGGGCCGTGCTGCCACATCGCACCGTTCGACACCGAAGAAGAAGCAGTTGCGCTGGCCAATGACACGCCGTATGGTCTGGCCACGTCGATCTGGACGTCCGACCTGTCGACCGCGACGCGGATGGCGAACTCGGTGCACGTCGGCCTGTGCTGGATCAACAGCTGGTTCCTGCGCGACCTGCGCACGCCGTTCGGCGGATCGAAGGCCTCGGGCATCGGCCGCGAAGGCGGCGTGCACTCGCTCGAGTTCTATACCGATCTGCGCAACGTAATGATCAAGATCTGATTACCCGGAGACCCGAAAAAATGGCCATGAATGCCCTGAAAATCCAGCAGTACGGCGACGAGCTGTATGAATCGCTGGTGTCACGCGTGCCGGTCGAGCCGCTGACCAACCGCGAGGCGGACATCAGCATCGACGACGCCTACCAGATCCAGCTGCGCATGATCGAGCGTCAGCTGCAGACCGGCCAGACCGTGGTCGGCAAAAAGATCGGCGTGACCAGCAAGATCGTGATGGACATGCTGGGCGTGAACCAGCCCGACTTCGGCCACCTGCTGTCAGGCATGGTGTTCAACGAAGGCGAGGCGGTCGATACCAGCAAGATGATCGCGCCGAAGGCCGAGGCCGAAGTGGCGTTCATCCTGGCGCGCGACCTGACCGGCCCGGGCGTGACCGCCGCCGATGTGCTGCGCGCGACCGACTGCGTGATGCCCTGCTTCGAGATCGTCGACTCGCGCATCCGCGACTGGAAGATCAAGATCCAGGACACCGTGGCCGACAACGCCTCGTGCGGCGTGTTCACGCTGGGCGGCACGCGCAAGAGCCCGCGCGACCTCGACCTCGCACTGGCCGGCATGGTGCTGGACAAGAACGGCGAGATCATCAGCACCTCGTGCGGCGCCTCGGTACAGGGCTCGCCGGTGAACGCGGTGGCCTGGCTGGCCAATACGCTGGGGCGGCTCGGCATTTCGCTCAAGGCGGGCGACGTGATCCTGTCCGGCTCGCAGTCGCCGCTGGTGCCGGTGAAGGCCGGCGACAGCCTGCACTGCTCGGTGGGCGGGCTCGGCAGCACTTCGGTGCGCTTCATCTGATTGCGGGGACAAGAACATGCAACTCGACAAGGCAACGATTGACAAGCTGGCGGTCCATCTCGAGACCGCCGAACTGGAAGCGCGCGACGTACTGAAAATCACCGACGATTATCCTCAGATGGATTTCGAGGATGCGTACGCGATCCAGGACGCGATCCGCGCGCGCAAGGAAGCGCGCGGCAACAAAACCGTCGGCCTGAAGGCCGGCCTGACCTCGTTCGCGAAGATGAAGCAGATGGGCGTGGACGTGCCCGTGTTCGGCTTCGTTTCCGACTACATGTCGTGCCCGGACGCCAGCGAGATCAAGACTTCCGAGCTGATCCATCCGAAAGTGGAGGCTGAGATCTGCGTGGTCACCAAGGCGCCGCTGAAGGGTCCGGGCTGCCATGTGGGCGCGGTGATGGCAGCGATCGACTTTGTGATCCCGGCGGTGGAGATCATCGACAGCCGCTATCGCGACTTCAAGTTCGACCTGAAGAGCGTGGTGGCGGACAACACCTCGGCCTCACGCTTCGTGATCGGCGGCCGCTCGCGCAATGTGGA
>JACCDQ010908341.1_pt1 | contig 17795 bp, 16 predicted proteins | sample 7446031 | NCBI WGS metagenome assembly JACCDQ01 (sample SAMN15323442, study PRJNA562643) | freshwater metagenome | isolation source: river surface water | place: USA:Blue River Watershed | collected 2017-08-17
CGTCGCAAGCGGCAATCATCACCCAGCGTCCATCGGCGCATTGCGCGAGCGCCGGCAGCGGTGTGTTTTGCAATCGATCGATCCGGACCGGCGATCGGCTGGCCTTCAGGCCGAGCTTGCGGGCCGCCAGCAGCAGCCGGTCGCCGTCCAGGGTCTCCGATCCCGACAGTCCGAGCTGGTGTGCCAGCGTATCGGGATCGGCCGCAATGTGATGCAGACAGGCGATGAGGCAGAGCAGCTGCAGCGCATCTGCGGGTACGCCGCTCCTTCCACGGGTATCGGCGCCCGCAGGAATTTCGATATGCATCCGAGACCAATCTACACGTCAAAGCGCGAGATGGTCTGGCCGATGCCGACACAGCGTCAACCTGCAACGCCGCGATCAAATCGGCTTCGGTGTCGAGTGGATTCGAATGGAATTCAAGTGTCGTTTTTTTCCGTCAACACCAGTTCGGATGTGAATCAACCGACTTGTGAACGAACGACGCGTCCGGACTTCAGTGAAGAGATCACGCCCTCACATCCACCGTCCCGCCGGTGATCATCGAGTAGCGGTCATCATGCTCGCGCTTCACGCGCGACGGCGGCGCGTACAACTCATGCAGCACCCTGATCGGCGTGGCCGCTTCACGGGGCGCAGCAGCAACGGCCTGCTTCGTGCTTGCCTTCGGCGGCTCGACCTGCCCCTGAACCTGACGCCGCTCGACCACGGCCGCCTTCGCCTTTTCTTCGGAGCGCTGCGTCATCGCGTCGGCCAGCGTCGGTGCGGCCGTGTTCCTCCGGTAGGTGGTCAGCGCCGGATCGCGATGCTGGTACTGGTCGGACGAGGTGCCAATGGCGGGCATGGGACGGCTCCGTAACAGGGGCAAGGCCTGCATTATCGATGAAGAGGCGCAGCCGTAACAGCGGTAACGGCGACTGCCGCGCACTCGGAGGAAGCCGGGCCGCTGCCTTATAATCGGGACAAAGTTTCAACCCTTATCAATCCTGCATCATCGACCCGGAGGATGCCATGCACATCCTTTCGCTTTCCGACATACAGCTGGTCGTCGAACTCTTCGAGACCCAGGAAGCGCTGGCCAACGTCGACGGACGCGAGCGCCAGATCGACAACCTGATCCGCATGGGCTACCTGCGTCCGCTGCGCTCGACCTATGTGCTGACCGAGCTCGGCGAGAAGACTGCGCGCTCGCTGCAGGTGCGGCAGTTCGTGCCGACGAGGTCGCTGCCGGCCGCCGCTACGGCGGAAACGACGACGGATACCGCAGCCCAGCCTCCGGCCCTGGAGCAGGCTTAGCCTCTTCTTCGGCTTCCGTTGCGGCCAGCTGCTCGAACGGCATCGGCTCCTTCACCAGCACCACGGTGCACGGCGCGTGCATCGCCACCTTGATCGGCACCGTCGCGACGAAGCGCTGCATCGACAGCCCGTGCGTGGCCGCACCCATGATGATCAGGCTGACGCTGTTCCCCTCCGCATAGCGCAGCAGCGCCTGCGCGACATCGCCCGACTCCAGCACATGGAACGACACCTGGTGGCCTGACAGGTCGAGGCCCTCGGCCCATTTGCGGAAGCTGGTCAGGTGATGCCGCATCAGCCAGGTCTCGCTGCGATCCTTGCCGCTGCTGTTGAAGCTGGAATTCACCACCGTCACCACCGCCAGCCGCGCGCCGGGACGCGTGCCCAGCGAGCGCGCCGTCGCCTGCCGCAGCGCAACCATCGCGAAATCGCTGACATCATGGTTCGGCACCGCGACCATCACGATAGGCACTTCGGAGATCTGCTCCGACGGCAGCGGGCTCGGCTCGTACTGCATGCCGGCCGCGCGCAGCCAGCGCTTGAAATGCCACCAGAAGCCGCGTCCCCTGCTCTTGCGACCGCGCTCGGTGATGCTGACCTGCTCCGGATTGCGCAGGTCGAATGCAAGGTGCGCGGCCGACGGATAGCGCTGCCCGGCCTGCGGCTCGAGACAGCGCAGGATGATCTCCTGCAGCCATTCGGGCAGTTCGGGCCGCCACGCGCGCGGCGGCCTCGGGCTCATCCACAGCCGCTGCCGCAAGCCGCCCTGCGTGTTCGGAAAGCCGAACGGCAGCTCGCCGGTCGCCATCTCGTACAGGATGACGCCGATCGCAAACACGTCGGAACGCGGGTCGCCGCGCACGCCGACCACCTGCTCCGGCGCGATCCATGCCGGCGAGCCGACGGCCTTGCGGAATTCCTCGGCCAGCAGGTCCGGATAGTCGGCATGGCATGACAGGCCGAAGTCGAGCAGCACGATGCGGTCGTCGTCGGTCATCATCGCGTTCGCCGGCTTCAGGTCGAGATGGCAGACGTTCTGCTGGTGCAGGCTGTGCACCGCCAGCGCCAGCTTGGCACCGACGCGCGCAATCGCCTCGGCCGGCGGCTTGTCGCCCGCATCGGTAAAAGTCTTCAGCCATGCCTCGAGCGTGATGCCCTTCAGCTCTTCCATCACCAGGTAAGGCACGCGGTCGAGGTCGCCGGCGGCGACGAAGCGCGGCACGTTCGGGCCGTGCAGCACCTGCAGCAGCCGGTGCTCGACCTCGAAGCCGACGATGTTCTCGCTGCCGTCGCCGTCGCGCATCAGCGGCACCTTCATCACCATCGGGAACGGCGATTCGCGGCCGTCTGCATAGCTGACTTCATAGATGCGCGCCATCGCGCCCGCATGCAGGCAGGCGCCGATGCGGAAGCCGTCAAGCTCGCTGCCCTGCTCCAGCCGCTTCATCGCCCGCTCTCCAGCCGCGAGGCCAATACCTCGGGCAGGCCGGCGGTGCGGATGTCACGTACCACCGACAGGTGATCGTAGGCGACGCGATGGAAGGTCAGGGTCTTCGCGCCGAGGTCGAGCAGCGCATAGTTCGCGCGCGTGTCGCCATCGCGCGGCTGGCCGACCGAGCCGACGGTCGCCACCCAGCGCCGGTGCGTGCTGACCGGAATCGCGACGCCGGCGCGCGGCACGAAAGGCATCAGGTGCTGGCCGCTGCCACGGTAGTACAGCGATTGCTGGTGCACATGGCCGCCGAACACATAGCGGATATCCGGATTGCGGGCTGCGGCGTCGAGGCTGCGCTCGGCCATGCGCTCGTCGGTCAGGTAATGCCATTTGTCCGGCGCCTCTGCCGTCGCATGCACGAGGAACACGCTGCCCTGTGTCGCGGTCAGCGGCAGGTGCGCCAGCCATTCGCGCTGCAGGTCGTCCAGATGCTTGAAGGTCCAGGCCGAGGTCATGTCGGCCCAGGTCGATCCGGTCAGCACCGGATTGACCGGCAGCACGTCATGGTTGCCGCGCAGGACGGTCGCGCCCTGCTGCTGCAGTTCGCGGCAGCGTTCGACCACTTCGGACGGATGCGGGCCATAGCCGACGATGTCGCCAAGGATCGCGAAGCTGTCGGCTCGCTGCGCGCGCGCATGCGCAAGGCAGGCATCGAGCGCCGGCAGGTTCGCGTGTAGATCCGACAGCAGCGCGAGTTTCAACGAGGGCTCCGTGACAGGGCGGGCAGTTCAGGCCGCGCGGTTGCGGCCCCGATGGGCCAGATGATAAAGCAGCGGCAGCACCAGCAGCGTGAGCGCGGTCGACGACAAAATGCCGCCGATCACGACGGTGGCCAGCGGCCGCTGCACCTCGGCGCCGGTGCCGGTCGCGATCGCCATCGGCACGAAACCGAGCGAGGCCACCAGCGCCGTCATCAGCACCGGACGCAGCCGCGTCAGCGTGCCTTCGCGCACCGCGTCGTCCAGCGTGTGGCCGCGCTCGACCAGGCTGCGGATGAAGCTGATCAGCACCAGCCCGTTGAGCACCGCGACGCCGGACAGCGCGATGAAACCGATCGCCGCCGAGATCGACAGCGGTATGCCGCGCAGCCACAGCGCGAGCACGCCGCCGGTCAGCGCGAACGGAATGCCGGTGAACACCAGCAGGCCATCCTTCAGGTTGCCGAACACCGCGTACAGCAAGGCGAACACCAGCAGCAGCGCGGCCGGCACCAGCAGCTGCAGCCGCTGCGCGGCCGACTGCAGGTTCTCGAAGCTGCCGCCCCAGCTCATCCAGTAGCCGGTCGGCAGCCTGACATCGGCAATCGCCTGTTCGGCCTCGGCAACAAAGGAACCGATGTCGCGACCGCGCACGTTCGCGGTCACCACCACGCGCCGTTTGCCATTCTCGCGGCTGATCTGGTTCGGGCCCGGCGCGAGCTCGAGGTCGGCGACTTCGGACAGGCGGATGAAACCGCTGCGACCATTGCCTGCGGCTGGCAGCGTGACCGGCAGGCGACGGATGGCGTCGATGTCGGTGCGCAGCGTCTCCGGCAGGCGCACCACGATGTCGAAACGGCGGTCGCCGTCGAACAGCGTGCCGGCGCGGCTGCCGCCGACTGCGGCCGCGACTACCTCCTGGATGTCGGTCACGTTCAGCCCGTAGCGTGCCGCCTTCTGGCGGTCGATCACTACCGACAGCATCGGCAGGCCGCTGGTCTGCTCGACCTTCACTTCGGAAGCGCCGTCCACGCGCGCGATGCGGGTGGCGATGTCGGTGCCGAGCCGGTGCAGCTGCTCCATTTCGTCGCCGAACACTTTCACCGCGACATCGCTGCGCACGCCGGAGATCAGTTCATTGAAGCGCAGCTGTATCGGCTGCGAGAAATCGTAGTTGTTGCCGGGGATCGCCATCACGGTGTCGCTGATCGCCTTCAGCAATTCGTCGCGCGTCTTGCGCGGCTCGGGCCACTGGTCGATCGGCTTGAGCATGAGATAGGCGTCCGACAGGCTGGGCGGCATCGGGTCGGTCGCAATCTCGGCGGTGCCGATGCGCGTGAACACGCGGTCGATCTCGGGGAATTTCCTCACCAGCGTGGTCTCGATCTGCTTCTGCATCTCGACCGCCTGCGTCAGGCTGACACCCGGCGCGCGTATGGTCTGCATCGCGAGGTCGCCTTCGTTCAGGTTCGGCACGAATTCGCTGCCGAGCCGCGTCATCAGCAGCGCGCACAGCACGACCAGCACGCCGGCCACCGTCAGCACCAGCGCCTTCGCATTCATCACCGCATCGAACAGCGGCAGGTACAGGCGGCGCGCCGCGCGCATCAGCGCGTTTTCCTTTTCCTCGACGCGGCCACCGACGAACAGCGCGACCGCCGCCGGCACGAAGCTCACCGACAGCAGCATCGCGCCGAGCAGCGCGGCGACCACGGTGAAGGCCATCGGATGGAACATCTTGCCCTCGACGCCGGACAGCGCAAAGATCGGCAGGTAGACCACCATGATGATGAACTGCCCGAACAGCAGCGGGCGGCGCGATTCGCGCGCGGCTTCGAACACCTCTTCAAAGCGCTCTTCGCGCGTCAGCAGCCCGCCCTTCGCGTGCTGCGCATGGGCGAGCCGCCGTATGCAGTTCTCGACGATGACCACGGCGCCGTCGACGATGATGCCGAAGTCGAGCGCGCCGAGGCTCATCAGGTTCGCGCTCACCTTGTACTGCACCATGCCGGTCAGCGTGAACAGCATCGCCAGCGGAATCACCGAGGCGGTCACGATCGCGGCGCGCAGGTTGCCGAGGAAGACGAACAGCACGGCGATCACCAGGATCGCGCCTTCGAGCAGGTTCTTCTGCACGGTGGCGATCGCCTTGTCGACCAGCACCGTGCGGTCATACACCGTGACGGCCCTGATGCCCTTCGGCAGGTTGCGGTTGATCTCGGCCATCTTGCGATCCACCGCCTGCGATACTTCGCGGCTGTTCTGCCCGATCAGCATGAACACCGTGCCGAGCACGGTCTCGCGGCCGTTCAGCGTGACTGCGCCGGTGCGCAGTTCGCGGCCGATACCGACCTCGGCCACATCGCGCACGCGCACCGGCACGCCGGCCGCGCTCTTGACGATCACGTCGCGAATGTCTTCCTCGCTCTTCAGCTGCCCCGGCACGCGCACCAGGTACTGTTCGCCGCGCTTCTCGATGTAGCCGGCGCCGGCGTTCTGGTTGTTGCGGTCGACCGCTGCGACCAGCTCGGCCAGCGACACGCCGACCGCGGCCAGTCGGTCCGGGTTCGGTGCGACCTGGTATTCCTTCACGTAGCCGCCCATCGAATTGATGTCGGTGACGCCCGGCACATTGCGCAGCTGCGGCCGGATCACCCAGTCCTCGATCTCGCGCAGGTCGGTCTCGCTGTAGGGCGTGCCGTCGGGCTTTCTCGCGGCCTTGTCGGCCTCCACCGTCCACAGGTAAATCTCGCCGAGTCCGGTAGCGATCGGCGCCAGCGCCGGCGCGATGCCGGCCGGCAGCCGCTCGCGCGCCTGCGCGATGCGCTCGCCGACCAGCTGCCGCGCAAAGAACAGATCGGTGTCGTCACTGAAGATCACCGTCACCTGCGACAGCCCGTAGCGCGACAGCGAGCGCGTCTGCTGCAGGCCCGGCAGGCCGGCCATCACGGTCTCGAGCGGAAAGGTGATGCGCTGCTCCGCTTCCAGCGGCGAATAGCCGGGCGCATAGGTATTGACCTGCACCTGCACGTTGGTGATGTCGGGCACCGCGTCGATCGGCAGCCGCAGGTAGCTGTAAGCGCCGAGCACCACCAGCATCAGCACGCCGAACATCACCAGCACGCGCTGCGCGATGGAAAACCGGATCAGTTTTTCGAACATGGCAGTATTCGCTTACTGTCCGTCTTCGCCGCTGTGCTTCGCCAGCTCGGACTTGATCACATAGCTGTTGCGCGTCGCATAGCGGGTACCCGGCGGCAGGCCCTGCGCGATCTCGACCTCGTTGCCGCCGCGGCGGCCCGGCGTGACCGGATGCGCGACGAACTCCCTGCCTTCGCGCACGAAGACCACCGTCTGCGTGCCCAGCATCTGCAGCGCGTCGGCCTTCACCGCGACCGGCACCTCGGCATCGGCGGCGCTGACCTCGACATTCACGAACAGGCCGGGCCGCCAGGTGCCCTTCGGATTCGGCACCACGATGCGCGCGCGCGCCATCCGTGTCTGCTCGCCGACCAGCGCACCGATGAAGGCGACCGTACCGGTGGTCTGCGCGTCGAACGCAGTCGCGCGCACGGTGACGCGGTCGCCGACCTTCAGCAGCGGCAGGTCTTTCGCCGGCACCGACACCTCGACCCAGACCGTGCCCATGTCGGCGATCGTGAAGATCGGCGTGTCTTCCTTCACTGCCTCGCCGATCGACAGGCTGCGCTCGACCACCAGCCCGTCATACGGCGCGCGCAGCTCGAAACGGTTGAGCGCGCCGTCGCCGCCGGACACGCCGAGCGCGCGCAGCTTCTGCCGCGCATTCTCGAGCGCGATTTCGGCCTCCTCGACCGCATGCTGCGCCATCAGGTAATCCTGCTCGGCGCTGACGCGCTGCTCCCAGAGCCGCTTCTCGCGCTGGTACACCATCTTCTCGTGTTCCAGATGCTTCTCCGCCGTCTGCAGCGCGCTGCGCTGCTCGGAGATCAGCTGCGACGAGAAGATCGCCAGCAGCTGGCCCCTGCGCACCGTCTGCCCGGTCGACACCGCCACCGATTCGGCGATGCCGGCCACGCGCGGCACCACATGCACGGTGCGGTCGTCATTGAGCATCACTTCGCCCGGGTACTGGACGACGGCCGCAATGCGCGCCGGCCCGGCGGTATCGATGTCGATGCCGGCCGCGCGCGCCTGCGCGTCATCTATCGTCACGCGATCGACCGGCGCCTTCGCTGCCGCCGGCGTGGCGGCCGGCGGTGCCTTGCCCTGTTCCGAGCGCAGGATCAATGCGCCGAGCACGACGCCGACGACGAGCACGGCGGCAATGGCGACGACGGAGGACTTGCCCTGGTTCTTTTCCGGTGATGGATTCATTCGGGTTCTCTGGTGTTACCGCGCAGCGCCGACCAGACCGTCGAGCTCGGCCAGCGCGCGATGGAAATTGGCGACGGAATTCAGGTATTGCGATTGCGCGGCGACCAGCGTGCGCTGCGCATCGAGCACTTCGAGAAAGCTGAACTTGCCGTTCTCGAAGCCGATCACCGCGGCGTCATAGGCGCTGCGCGCGCCGGGCAATACGTCGTTGCGCAGCAGCTCGGCTTCCTGCCGCCGCGCGGCGATGCGCTCGAGCGCCTGCAGCGCGGCGCTTGCGAGGCCGACCCGCGCCGCCTGCAGCTCGTCGCGCGCCTTGTCTTCGCGGCGCAGCGCCTCGAGCAAATTGCCCTGGTTGCGATTGCTGACCGGCAGCGGCACTTTGAAGCCCAGCAGCGCCGTCTGGCCGGGCACTTCGATGCTGCGCTTGACGCCGAGGTTCAGCGTCACGTCGGGCACGGTGCGGCTGCGCTCGACATCAACCAGCGAGGTCCGCCGCTCGAGCTCGCGCTGCGCGCGCAGCAGCTGCGGCGACGCAGCCAGCCGCTGCTCGACCTCGGCCGCCGACGGCAGCGCCGGCAGCTCGCCGAGCTCGCCGCTGGCCTCCGTGAAAGCAGGCGAGGGATTGCCCCACAGGCTGGACAGCCGGCGGCGCGCATTGCGCAGTTCGCTGTCGGCCTGCGTGAGCGCCACGCGCGCATTCGCTTCGGCCACGCGCGCGCGCGTCTCCTCGACCGGCGATACCTTGCCGGCCGCGACGCGCTTGCTGGTGACATCGGTCGCGCGCTGCGCGAGCCGCAGGCTGTCTTCGGCGTTCGCGCGCAGTTCCTGCGCGGCCAGCACATCGAAGAACGCGCTGACGACGGCAGCGCGCAGTCGCAGTTCGACGCCGCCCAGCTCGGCCTGCGCCACTTCGCGGCCGAGGCCGGCCGCGCGCACGCGGGCGTCGCGCTTGCCGCCGGTTTCGAACGGCAGGCCGAGCTCGAAGGTGGACGAGCGCGCCGCGCGGCTCGCATCGTCGGCCTGGTAGATGAATTCCGGATTCGGGCGCAGCGATCCCTGCAGCAGCTGCCCTTCGGTTGCCTCGACTTCGCGGCGCGCGGCCGACAAGGGCGGATTGGCCTCGAGCGCGAGGCGGGTCGCCTGCTCGAGCGTCAGCGGCGCGGCCGCGTCCTGCGCCTGTGCGCCGGCCGACAGCAGCCAGGCGGCGGCCAGCAAGCTGCGGCGGAAATTCGGTGAAAACATTCGGGCTCCCGGCGCGAGGATCAGGATGCCGGAGCGGCCGCGCGCCGCGCTGGCGGCGCGAAAAGCACCGGGCCGGCGGACGCGTCGACGCAACCCTTGCGCCTCGCAAAACCCCCCGAGTTTATCAGCCCCGCCTGTTGCCGGCCTTACATCGGCGCCACTGCACGCTATCAATTCAATAACGGAAGCCAAATTTGTTACGGGGCGTTAAGCGCGGAGACTGCACGCGAAGCGCGGCATATAAACGATACCGGGACAACAACCCAGGAGTTCGAATGACCCCGCAAGAACAGCAGCAGCTGGATGACTTCCTGATCCGGCTTACGCACGTCGGCTATGTCAACAAGGATCCGATGGCGGCACAGGCCATTGCCGCCGCCTTCTCGCGGCAGCCGGATGCGCCCTACCTGACCGTGCAGCGCTGCCTGCAGCTGGAACAGGCGCTGGCCGCTGCGAATGCGCGCATCGCGCAACTCGAGAAGCAGCAGCCTGCAGCGGGCAGCTTCATCGACACCAACGGCTGGGGCCGGCCGGCACCGACGCCAGCACCTGCACCGGCAGCGGCAGCCGCATCCGACGGCTTCATGAACAGCCGCGCCGGCAGCTGGCTGGGCAGCGCGGCAGCGACGGCCGCAGGCGTTGCCGGCGGCGCCCTGCTGGCGCAGGGCATCAGCCACATGTTCAACCCCGGCCATGGCGGCTGGCTGTCGAGTGGCGCCGGCGCACCGGTTGAATACACGACGGTGAACAATTATTTCGTCGACGACGACGCGCCGCCGCAGGACGATTACTCGACCACGTCGTGGATGTGACGGGCAGCATCGCCTGGGGCGATGCGTGCTTCACTCGTCTTCGGGGAAATGAATGGTGTCCGCCAGATGGGCGGGCGCCTTCAGCGCCGTAGTGCTGCAGACCAGCGTGGGCCACGGCGAGTAATCGGGCCAGGGCGTGCGGCAGTCGGTGAACAGCAGCAGGCAATCGGGCGCGAGGCCTTCGCGCTCGACATGGTCGAACACTTCGCGCAGGTCGGTGCCGCCGCCGCCCTCGGGACGCGCCTTCAGCGGAAAGTCTTCGGCCGCATAGTGGTCGACGCGCTGCACCCGCGTATCGCAATAGATCATCGTCACGCATTCGGGTCGGCAGGTCTCGGCGATGTCGTTGACTTCCTTCACGAACGTCGACAGCGCGCTGTCTTCGATCGACCCTGACGTGTCGATGCCGATCACCACGCGCCCCATCCTTGTCTCCGCACTCACCGATGGCAAATAAATGCCCTGCGCGACGAAGCGCTTGTTCGGCCGCCGCCACGCGACTTCATCGCGCGCGCAGCGCACCATGAAGCGTTCCAGCATGTCCTGCCACGCCATTTTCGACGACAGCACGTCGTCCACCACGCGCTCCAGCGACGCCGGCATGCGGCCGCGACGGCGCGCTTCCTGCGCCGCATAACCGACCAGCATCTTGATCGACGCTTCGTTCTCGCGCCGCGCGGCATCGCCCTGTCGCGGATCGTCGATCAGGTCATCGCCGAAACCGTTGTCCCAGCCCTGGTTGTCCGCATCGTCGCCGCGACCGCCGTCGGCCTGCGCTCCCTTGCGCTTGCCGCCGCTGTGCTCCGGCAGCGATTCATAGATCTCGTCAACCGAGCGCAGCCGCGAGCCCGGCATGTGCACGGTGCCGTCCACCGCCTCGCCGACGCCGGCATGGCGCAGCGTGTCGTTGATCCACGCATCGGCCGCATAGATCCAGCGCTTGCGGTCGCGCCGCCCGCGCCGCAGCGCATGGCGGCCGATCACATGCAGCACCTCATGGCAGAGGGCGAATACGGCTTCGTCGGTCGACAGCCGCATCACGAACTGCGCGTTGTAGTAGATGTTGCCTTCGACGTCGACCGCCAGCGTCGGATGGCGGTCACTCTCGGTCAGCGCGCGCCGCAACAGGATGGCGGAAAAGAACGGATGGTCGAGCAGGATGCGGGTGCGCGCCTTGTGCAGGCGCTCCGCCGCACATGACGACGCCGAATCCGGGGCCACAGGCTTCACAAGCTTCACTCTTCCATCCTTGCCATCAGCAGGGCCAATGCCATCGCGCGCTCGAGCGTGCTGGCCGAGTACTCGTGCGTGAACACGAAGCCGGACACGTCGGCCGGCTCGGCGCGGAACACTTTCCACGACATGCCGGGGAAATGCCTGAGCTCGGCGACCAGCCGGTGATGTTCGAGGTCATGCAGCCGGTAGCGCTGTATCAGCGAAGTCATCGGCCATTTGCGCCACTGGTATCGGCTCATGATTCCAGCAGGCTCGCGTTGTCCATCGCCCAGCGCAGGTAACTGCGCGACTGCCGCAGCGACGGGCAGCGCTTCAAGGCATCGCGCACCAGCATCACGCCGAACTCCGGCGGCAGCCTGCGCAGGTAGAGCGCGACCTGGTCGAAGTTCTCTGCATCACAGACCTCGGCCAGCGCGCCGACATACGCATACAGCAGCGCCGGGTCGCGCGGTATCGGCGCACGCTGCGGAGTGCGCAGCACGTCGCCGGTGTCGGGCAGGTGGCCGATGATCTCGCGAAAGCCGAGGTATTCGGCGGCCGCGCCCTCGCCGACCAGCCCGGACAGCAGCTCGATGTAGCAGCCGCGCTCCAGCGTGGTCGGTATGCGCGACACCTTTTCCCACTGGCGCGGCGTCGGGCTCGATTCCATGTCGGGGTCGAATGCGTTCAGCAGCGCCGGCCGAAAGCGCAGGAAGCGGATCAGCAGCGGATCGATGCCGGCGTCCTGTGCCCAGTCGATCCAGTCGTCGAGGTCGGCGTCGAACTGCAGGTTCAGCGTGCGGTTCGACAGCTTCGACACCACCCGATTCGCGCCCGACTTGTCGCGCGTGCGGTTGCCCGTGGCGATCAGGTAGACGTCCGGCGAGAACACGACGCGGCCGACCTGGCGGTCGAAGATCAGGCCGCACATCACGTTCTGCACCGACACCGACGCATCCGACAGTTCGTCGATCAGTACGCCCCAGCGGCCGTGCTGCAGCTGGTGGATCTCGGCCGGCGGGCTCCACTGCGACACCGTGCCCACGACTTGCGGCACGCCGAGGAAATCGACCGACTCGCGCAGCGAAGGCCGCAGCACGAGGATGCGCTCGTCATCGATGTCGAGCGATCGGAAGATATCGATGGCCAGCGCCGTCTTGCCGGTGCCGGGCGAGCCCTTGATGAACGGAACGATGGAGGCGGTCTGTCCGAAGATGGACAGTACGGATTGCTTGATGTCGGAATACTTCACGCTGTGGCCTGCCTGAAAGGTGGCGGTCGCGGCATCCTGCAGGTGCGCAAGCCCGCCCGATGCCCTGTTTGGCTTGACCCCGTGCCGAAAATTCAGGCGCATGGGTTTACGTCAAAGCGTGCGCAAATAAGTCCTGCAACGAAGAACTTCATCCACGCTGCGCGCGCCGAACCGGTCAGATGCTTACCCCGCTGAAATCGCTGGCGCGCTGGCTGGCGCACACTTTCGTGTTCTTCGGAGCAGCCCGCGTTGCGCGCTTCGCTGCCGCCGTCACGCAGGCTCGCTCCACGGCGGCGGCCACGCCGGTGCCGCAATTCGAAGGCGGCCGCCGCAAGCTGCTGCTGATCGGCGACAGCGTCGGCGTCGGCATCGGTGCGGCCGGACCGGACGGCACGCTGGCCGGCCAGCTGGCCGCCGAGTTTGCCGGCTTCGGCGTCGAATGCGAAGCCGCTTCCGGCGCACGCGCCTGCGACCTGCCGGCGCAACTGCAGCGCGCCGCGCAGCGCCGCTATGCAGCCATCATCGTCAGCATCGGCGGCAACGATATCGTGCATGCGACGCCGGTCGACGACTTCGGCCGCCAGCTGTCGCGCGCGCTGGCGCTGTGCCGCCGCCGGACCCGCCATGTGATCGTCGCCAATTGCGCGAACCTCGGCGGCGCGCCGCTGTTCTTCTGGCCATGGAGCCGCTGGCTCGACCGCCGGTCGCTGCGCATACGCGAGACCATGGCACGGCACTGTGCAGTGCATCACGCCCAGTTCGTGAATTTCTGCCTGGAACCCGAGCGCGACATTTTCCGCCGCCATCCCGAGCGCTACTTCGGCGCCGACGGTATCCATCCCAGCCCGTACGCCTACCGGCTCGCCTACCTGCACCTGACGCAAACGACACAGTTGCGACGTCGCCTGCGCCACCGGCAGTTCGTTTAAAGACTATTTCATACTATTTGTTGAATTCGGTTATCGCTTTTGCCACTCACATTCCGGACCGCGGGGTCGAGAATTTTCCGGAGATGAAGATGGACAGCGAACACTACGCGCGCGTGATCAGTGAATGGTGCGCCGCAACCGGCATGGCCGCATGGCGTCCTGATGAAGACCGGCACATCGAGATCGACGACACCCTGGTCGGCCTGATACCGGGCGGCCCCGATGCGCCGGATGCGCTGCACATCTTTATCGACCTCGGCCGCTACGACGCGCCGGCCCTGTGGCCCGGCCTGCTCGAGGCCAATGTGCCGCTCGATGACGATCCCGGCTGCTTCGGACTGCATCCGCTGACGCAGTCCGTGGTCTACCGCACCTGGCGGCAGCTCGACGCGCGCACCGACGGCGCTCGACTGCCCCGGGAAATCGCCTCCCTGATCGACGCGGCGCGGCGCAAGTTCGACGCTGCGATCGCAGCCTGACACGGAGGCCGGCATGAGAACCGATTCCATCGCGCGCAGCGCCTCTCCGCAATCGCTTCCCGCAACGCCGCCGGAATCGGCGGCCACGGGCAGCGCACGCAGCGATTTCAAGCACGTGGGCCGACCGGTCGGCCCCGCCGACGATGCCGCGCGGCCGGCACCGGAGTTGCGCGAGCATGCGGGCGCACCGCTGTTCCGCGCCGACTTCAGCCGCAGCTTCGCACGTGCCTACGAGGCGGCGCGCGCCGCGCTGCATGAGCCCGGCAACGTCGAGCATGTCGATGCGACCGGACGTCTGGCGCCGGCCGCGCGCGACGCGATCTACCGGCTGGTGTCAATCGTCGCGCTGAAATCTTCCGATGACCATGCGTCGGTCGCGGCACGCTGGGCGTTCTCGGAAAACCGCCTGACGCCGCCGGAGCAGGCGGCATGGATGGATTTCTGCAGCCGCCTGCCCGCCTCCTTCGCCGCCGAGGCGCCGCCGTCGGCCTCATGGAAGGCGGTTGATGAAGGCGAGTTGCGCGCGGCGCTCGCGCAGGATTCGGCGCTCGCGCAGTTCATCGACCAGCCCGACGGCCGCCGCTTCGTCGCCGAGTTCGCGCAGGCACTGAACGCGAAGTCGGCCGAGATGAAGTTCAGCGACAAGGGCTTCGCGTTCACGATGCAGTTCGCACATGCGTATGGCGTGGTCAACCACATCGCCGGCGGCTCGGTCTGGCGCGCGCCGGACGGAACGCTGCAGCTGAAGCTGATCCATCAGGAGAGCTTCCCGCCGACGAAGGACACCGGCAACATTGCGGTCGGCCGCGTGTACGACCGGCTCGACACCGGCAGCGACCATCCTGAAAAACGCTCAACGATGGTCGAGTCGATGAAGCTGGCCGGAATGCCGACGGTGAACCTCTACCCCTGCCCTGCGCCGGATGTGCTGGTGCCTTTCACGCAGTTGCTGATGGCGGTCGGCCATCATCCGTACGGCCCGACGGCCGACTGGAACGGCGGCAACCGCGGCAAGCTGCCGCCGCAGCGCGCGTTCGAATGCTGTTTCGACGTCACCGTGCGCGCCATGTATGTGATGCACAACCTGATGGCCGAGCGCGTCCACCTGCTGCCCGACAACCTGGAACGCATGCGCCATTACGCGAGCAATGCGCCCGGCCAGTTCGCCAGCGTGTCGATCGAGGCCGGCAAGGGGCGCCAGACGGTGAAGATGGGAGACATGCGCCAGCTCGACTTCCGGGGGCAGTACGCGGTGTTCAAGGAAGTCGGTTCGCAATGGGGACGCACGATGCCGTGGGACGTAAACCGCCAGACCGACAGCACGATCCGACGCCTGCCGCTGCAGCCCGGCCAGCAGGGCATCGCGCTCGATGACGGACAGCGCTTCAAGTTCATCGACCGCGTGCCGGGGCTGATGCTGGACGGCGCCAGGGTCGGGCCGGAGCGCGCTTACACCGCCGACGAAGCGCGGCGCATGACCTATGCGGGGGAAAAGCCGCTGAACGCGACCGTGGTCATCACCACGCCGCGTTCGGCGATGCAGGCGAAACTGTAAGCGGCCGCACGCCCGGCACACCGGGCGTGCAAAGGCTTCAGACGAAGCTGCAGCCGACGCGGCCGAGCTTTCTGAAATCCGCTTCGACGCGGTCGCCGGGCTTGACTGTGACCGGCACGCGGCAGGTGCCGGTGGTGACCACCTGCCCCGCCTCGGCCGCGATGCCGAGCGCCGACAATTCATTCACCAGCCATGCGAGCGCAACGCGCGGATCGCCGAGTACGTTGCGGCCGAAGCCGGACGCCGTCGGTTCGCCGTTCAGCGTCACATGGATTTCCGCATTCAGGTAATCGAAGTCGCGCCAGTCGTCGGCGCGCGGGCCGAGCACGAACAGGTTCGCGCAGGCATTGTCGGCGATCAGCTGCGGCGCGCCGGCGCCGACGAAGTCTTCATAGCGCGAGTCCGGTACTTCGATCGACGGATGCACGCAGGCGACTGCGTCGAGCACTTCGTCGACCGTATACGGCGTGCTGCGCGGCTGCAGCGTACGGCCGAAGCGGAAAGCGAACTCGATCTCGGCCACCCTCATCAGGTTGCCTTCCAGCGGCACGGTGGCGCCATCGCGCAGCACGCGGTCGGTGTACAGCCGGCCGCCGAGCGGGCCGTCGACATTGATGTGCTTCTGGCCTTCGACGCTGGTGGCAGCAATCTTCCAGCCGAACAGTGCATGCGACTGCAGGTCCGACAGCGCGGCCTGCACCGCATAGCCGTCGACGCGCGAAGCGGGACGCACCGACGCCGGCATCGCATCGCAGCGGCCGCGCGACTGCCACAGGGGGAACAGGAAACGGGCACCGTCCCGCATCGAAGCATTCATGGTCATCTCAGTATCCTTGTTATGCGCTGCGCGCTGGCAGCAGGCGTTTTACGGCCACCAGCGCGATCGCGCTGATCAGGGCCATCGTCGACAGGTAATAGCCGACGAACTGCAGTCCGTAGCTGGTTGCAAGCGACGTCGCGATATACGGCGCAAACGACGCGCCGAGAATGCCGGACAGGTTGAAAGCCAGCGAGGCGCCCGTATAGCGCACCTCGACCGGGAACAATTCGGACATCAGCGTGCCCAGCGGGCCGAAGCACAGGCCCATCAGCAGCATGCCGATCGACAGCGCGAGCACGGTGGTGACGCTGCCGGCCTGCAGCAGCGGGCCGAGCACGAGACCGAGCACGACGATGCCGAGCGAACCCAGCAGCAGCGCCGACGTGCGGCCGCGATTGTCGGAAAGCTTTGCCGCCATCGGAATGCCGATCGCGAAGAACACCACCGCGATCAGCTGCAGCTTCAGGAAGTCCGGCCGCGTGTAGCCCAGCGAACTCGTCGCCCAGCTCAATGTGAACACCGTGATCAGGTAGAACAGCACGAACTGGCCCATGCCCGACAGCGTGCCCAGCACGAGCGACAGCGGATGTTTGGTCACGACCGCGATCACCGGCACGCGTACGCGCTCATGCTGCTCGAGCACTTTGCGGAATTCCGGCGTCTCGGTGATGTTCAGGCGAACATACAAACCGACGATGACCAGCAGTGCGCTGGAGACGAACGGAATGCGCCAGCCCCAGTCGAGGAACTCGGCCTCCGGCAAGTGCGTGGTCAGGTAGAGAAAGGCGCTGCCCGAGAGGAAGAAGCCGACGGGCCCGCCCAGCTGCGGGAACATGCCGTACCACGCACGCTTGTTCGGCGGCGCATTCTCGGTCGCCAGCAGCACCGCGCCGCCCCATTCGCCGCCAAGGCCCAGCCCTTGTCCGAAACGCAGCACCGCAAGAATGATCGGAGCCGCAATGCCAATCGATGCATACGAGGGCAGCAAGCCGATCAGCACGGTCGACAGGCCCATCGTCAGCAATGACGCCACCAGCGTGGCCTTGCGTCCGATGCGATCACCAAAGTGGCCGAACAATGCCGAGCCTACGGGGCGAGCGACGAACGCGAGGCCGAAGGTCGCCAGCGACTGCAGCGTGGCCATCGTCGCATCCGACGACGGGAAGAACAGCTTCGGGAAGACCAGCACGGCGGCGGTGCCGAAGATGTAGAAATCGAAGTATTCGATCGCGGTGCCGATCAGGCTGGCGAACAGAATCCTCGTTGCGGAATTGACCGGCACCGCGGGGTCGGCGGCAAGGTCGGTCGTGGCGGTTGGCTCACGCATGAATGTCTCTCGTTATGGTTATGTTTTGCGCGCGTGAAGGCGGCGTTCGGCCAGGTGAAATGCATTGTGCCGAATGCGCGCACAAAGCTATGATGCGCGCTCGCTCGGCGATCATGCCAGCGGGGTCTGGCGCAGTCAATTCGCAATCGGCGCGGCCCCCTTCAATAAAACCAAACGGAGACTCCATGTCGCTTTTCCCGGGCTTCACGCAGAAGCGCATCCGCACCAGCGGCGCGACCATCAACGTCGTCACCGCCGGACAGGGAGAGCCGGTGCTGCTGCTGCACGGCTATCCGCAGACGATGGCCTGCTGGCACC
>JACCDQ011040529.1_pt1 | contig 17792 bp, 12 predicted proteins | sample 7446031 | NCBI WGS metagenome assembly JACCDQ01 (sample SAMN15323442, study PRJNA562643) | freshwater metagenome | isolation source: river surface water | place: USA:Blue River Watershed | collected 2017-08-17
AACGGGTCGATAGCCACTACATATTTTCCGTTGTAGTTGTTGGTTTGGATAATGTCATCTTCTTCTTCCGACAAAATACCGCATACTTCGCCACCATTAATCAAGGCTCTTTTAAAGCGAATATTGGCAATCACATCCAGCTTTTGCTGACTTTCACCTTGTACATTTTCTCGTCCAAACGCTCCCGTAATATCGGTTAGCCCAGCACGGTTGATTTCTTTGCCGATGATTTTTGAGGCTAAAGCAATGTCTCGGAGCAATTGAGAAAGTTCGCCTTTGGCATAACCAAAGTTTTCTTGTTGACGCATGATAAAACGGTCGAGCGTCGTACCAACGGGTAGGGCAATGGCTGCTTCTGCTGTCATAGTTATTTGAGGATTTATCGTGATTATGTATTTCGCTTTGGGTATTTGTGCTATACAAAAGAAATCTTTTTTGCAACGCTACCGCAGCGTTTGCTATGCACAACTCTAAACTAAAAAGAGATGACCAAACAACTTTCCTAGTCCATCCTGTACAGCAGTTACTTTGTTTGGAATATTAGAAAAGTACAACAATAGACAAGAAACTGCTAATATTTTCACGGTTAGTCAACATTATCCCAAAAAGCTTCAAGGCGTTGTTTATATAAAATTGAAAAGGGCAAAACCTTGCAGTTGCCATGTTGAATATGGCAACTGCAAGCGTTGCGGCTACACTGATTTTATCAAAAAACAAAGCTAAACCTTTGGTTTATTTAATATATTTATGATAGTTTTCCTCAAATAATGTTTCTAAATACTTCGCTTTTTCGGTATAAGCTTGGGCATCACTCCAAGTATTGATGGGGTTCAACAAAGCCGTTGGTACATCGGGGCATTCGGTTGGTATTTCGATGCCAAAAATAGGATGTGCTTCAAACGGAATCGTTGCAAACTTGCCTTCTAAAGCCGCATGAATCATGGCACGGGTATATTTGAGTTTCATGCGAGAACCTACCCCATAAGGCCCGCCTGTCCAACCCGTATTGATGAGCCATACATTTACTTCGCCATTGTTGATTTTTTTACCCAACAACTCGGCATATTTGAGCGGATGTAAAGGCAAAAACGCTGCCCCAAAGCAAGCTGAGAATGTGGCTTGTGGTTCTTTTACGCCCATTTCGGTACCGGCTAATTTAGAAGTATAGCCCGATACAAAATAAAACATGGCTTGTTCTTTGTTCAAACGGGCAATGGGAGGCAATACGCCAAACGCATCCGCCGTAAGAAAAAAGATATTTTTAGGAGCACTGCCTATAGAAGGTTGTGCCACATTCGGAATATAATGAATCGGGTAAGCGGTACGGGTATTTTCTGTAACGCTTTGGTTGGTATAATCTACCGTTGCTGTACCTGCAATAAAACGGGTGTTTTCTAAAATAGAACCGTAACGAATAGCTCCAAAAATTTCGGGTTCTTGTTCTGGACTCAAATTGATAACCTTGGCATAGCAACCGCCTTCAAAGTTAAAAACCTCGTCGTCAGACCAGCCATGCTCGTCGTCGCCAATCAATTGGCGGTCGGGGTCGGCCGATAGCGTCGTTTTGCCAGTTCCCGACAACCCAAAGAACAAGGCGGTGTCGCCTGCTTGCCCGATATTAGCCGAGCAGTGCATCGACAGCACTTGTTTTTCTTGCGGTAAAATATAATTAAGTACCGTAAAAATGCCTTTTTTCATTTCGCCAGCATAGGCAGTACCACCTATCAAAATGATTTTTTTAGAAAAATCTATGATGGTAAAATTGCCTTGTCGAGTCCCATCAATTTCGGGAATTGCCTCAAAATCGGGTACGTCCAAAATCAACCATTCTGGTTCAAAGTTTTCTAACGCTTCTTGTTCTGGGCGTAAAAACAAATGGTTACAGAATAAGTTATGCCAAGCCAAAGTATTCACCACCAATACATTGAGGCGATGTGCAGGCGAAGCACAGGCATAAACATAACGAGCATACAATTGTTTATCTGCCACAAACGCAAGCATTTTTTGATACAAAGCCTCAAACTTTTCTGCATCAAAAGTATGATTGATGTCGCCCCACCAAACAGTATCGGCTGTTTTGTCGTCATATACGCAAAACTTGTCTTTGGGCGAGCGGCCTGTAAATTTACCCGTATCGCACATAAAAGCCCCTGTGTCGGTGAGTACACCTTCTTGATTTTTGAGTGCTTCTTCAATCAAGGCAGGTACGCTCAAATTGAGCTGAACATTGGTATGTAAACCAAACACAGGATGGTTTACGATAGGTTTGGCAGTTTTGCTGAGGTCGGCAGCAAGCAAATCGTTTCTCATATCAAATTCCGTTATGGTTATTAATGTACTGCTAAAGAGCGGTAAAGCCGCTAAAAAGTATAATAAAGCTAATTGTTACATTCTACGACTAAACTACTGTAAACCAACAGATTTCAACCTGATAAACGTTGGTTTGTTTACTGATTTTTGTGATGAATTATACAGCCCATAGATTGTCCTGCATTTTCTTAAATGCTTGATTTAATTATGAAAAAGCCTGCTTAAAAGCTCAAACAGGCTTTATTGAATGGACAAACTATTCACCTAAGATATGAAAGCTGAATTATGAGTGCTGAATTGTGAATCTAAAATACTATTGTTCAGGTACTTAACCCTAATTACAAAAGTGTAATTTTTTGAAAATCAAAACACTCATTCACAATTTTATATTAGTACTCAACTGAATTTACTGATTTCAGAAAATTTGAATCAATGAAATTGTTCTTCTTCTGTCGAGCCTTTCAAGGCGGCGGTAGAAGCCAAGCCACCTGTTACGGTATTTTGTACAGCATCGAAATAGCCTGTTCCTACAAAAGCTTGGTGTTTGACAGCTTTGAAACCTTTGCTTTGCAACGCAAATTCTCGTTGCTGTAACTCAGAGAAGCCAGCCATGCCACGCTGTACGTAGGCACTCGACAACTCAAACATGGCGGTATTCAAAGCATGGAAACCAGCCAAAGTAATAAACTGAAACTTATAACCCATATCGGCCAATTCCTCTCTGAACGTTTCCATTTTTTTCTCATCCATAAACTTCGCCCAGTTGAAAGAAGGCGAACAGTTGTAGGCAAGCATTTTATTAGGATATTTTTCATGGATGCCTTGGGCAAATTCACGAGCCATGCCCAAATCGGGGTTGCCAGTTTCCATCCAAATCATATCGGCATAAGGAGCATAGCTCAATCCACGGTCGATGCCTTGCTCTAGCCCATTTTTTACGTAGAAAAATCCTTCTGAAGTACGCCCTTTGTTGGCTTGGATAAACTTCGCATCACGCTCATCCACATCTGCCGTAAGCAAGTTGGCTGCTTCGGCATCGGTACGAGCCACCAAAACGGTTGGTGTACCCATTACGTCGGCTGCCAAGCGAGCCGCCACCAATTTATTAATCGCTTCTTGCGTAGGTACTAACACTTTGCCGCCCAAGTGTCCGCATTTTTTTGCCGACGAAAGTTGGTCTTCAAAATGTACGCCCGAAGCCCCTGCTTCAATCATCCATTTCATCAATTCAAAGGCATTCAAATTACCGCCAAAACCTGCTTCGGCATCTGCCACGATGGGCACCATCCAATGAATATTGCCATCTTGGTTTACACTCTGAATCTGGTCGGCACGCATCAAGGCGTTGTTGATGCGGCGTACCACTGCGGGTACGCTGTCGGCCGGATAAAGGCTTTGGTCGGGGTACATATTGCCCGAAAGGTTGGCATCGGCCGCCACTTGCCATCCCGACAAATAAATGGCCTTCATGCCTGCTTGTACTTCTTGCACGGCTTGGTTGCCTGTCAAAGCTCCTAAGCCAGCAACCCATTTATCGGTGGTCAACAATTGCCAAAGACGCTCTGCACCCATGCGAGCAATGCTGTAATCGAGCTTATAACTACCTGCCAAACGAGCTACTTCTTCGGCTGTATAAGGTCTTTCAATACCTGCCCAACGTGGGTTTGTCGTCCAATCAGTTGTCAACTGCTGGATTCTTTCTTCTTGTGTAATTTTCATGGTTTCTAAAGTTTTGTTTTGTTATAATTTGGGTAATTTGAAAATTTGAAACTGCAATTTGAAAATTTGATGATTTGAAAATTTGAACTGCAATTTGAAAATTTGAACTGCAATTTGAAAAGTTAATCAAAATCACTAACTCACTCATTCGCAATCAACTAACTCACCATTTCTTCTTGTGTCAATAATAATTTATACGCATCAGTGGTGAGGAAGTAATCAAAATTTTCTTGGGTAACGAGTTTATCAAATAATGCAATAGCCTCTGTAAATTTGCCTTCTTCAAAGCGTTTTTCGCCTACCAAGGACTTGATTTTTTCAATTTCGCCCTTGCATAAATCTTCGTAATAGGCTTGGTCGATAAGCCTGCCTTCATTCGTACTGGCTTGGTGGTGAAGCCATTGCCATACTTGTGCTCGTGATATTTCGGCGGTGGCGGCATCTTCCATCAAGTTGTGTATGGCTGCTGCTCCAATGCCTCTCAACCACGATTCTATATACAAAATACCTACCTGAATATTCATGCAAATACCTGCTTCGGTAATAGCTCCATTCGGAATCGTGAAATCTATCAAAGCGGCATCGCTGATGTGTTCGTCAGCCAATAGTTTATCTTTTTGATGCGGTTGTTGTCCTAATGCTGCATCAAAAGGCCCTAAAGCTACCGCTACCAAATCGGGATGGGCTACCCAAGTGCCATCAAAGCCCGTACTTGCTTCCAATTCTTTGTCGGCACGCACCCGCTCAAACGCTTGTTTATTGACCTGTTCATCCTTACGGTTGGGTATAAACGCCGACATCCCCCCAATGGCATGTGCCTTGCGTTTATGGCAAGTTTGCACCAACAATTTGGCATACGCCCGCATAAATGGCACAGCCATTGTCACCTGCGACCTATCGGGCAATATACAATCGCTGAACTGATGGAATTTTTTGATACAACTAAAGATATAATCCCAACGCCCAGCGTTGAGGGCGGCAATATGGTCACGGAGGGCATAAAGGATTTCCTCCATTTCAAAAGCGGCCAATATCGTTTCAATCAGTACTGTCACCTTAATTGTGCCCATAGGCATTTCGATGGCTTCTTGAGCGGCTACAAAAATATCGTTCCATAGTTGGGCTTCTTCAAAACGTTCCATTTTAGGAAGATAGAAATATGGGCCAGAGCCTCTTTTGACCAACGCCCAAGCGTTATGAAAAAAGTACAAACCAAAATCGAAAATCGAAGCCGAAATTGCTTCTCCGTCAATCAGCACGTGGTTTTCTTCCATGTGCCAACCCCTAGGACGAACCTTTAGCACGGCAACGCTCGGATTCAAAGCATAATGTTTGCCATTGTCGGCGGTAAAATCAATTTGCTTACGAATGGCATCAAACAGGTTGATTTGTCCTTCTATCACATTTTTCCACGAAGGCGTATTGGCATCTTCAAAATCGGCCATAAAGACTTTCGCACCCGAATTGAGGGCATTGATAACCATGCGGCGGTCAACTGGCCCTGTAATTTCAACCCGACGGTCTTGTAAATCGGCCGGAATGGGTGCTACAGCCCAAGCTCCTTCACGGATAACCCCTGTGCTGCTCAGGAACGTAGGCTTTTCGCCAGCGTTGATTTGTTGTTGGCGTGCCACTCTTTTTTCTAATAACTCAATCCTTCTTTTCTGAAACATCCGATGCAAATCTCTTACAAAAGTGAGGGCTTCGGGTGTAATAATTGCCTGGTATGGAGGCGAAATTTCTCCAAGAATTTCTACGCCTGTGATAGTTTGATGCTGCATTGTATTGGTGGTTTTGTTTTGTTCGAGTACTTGTGTTTATTGATACTGCATTGGGTTTATTTTAAAAGTAGTTGGTTAAATGCTTACACAAACGCTTTTTTGCCTCGTTTTTAGGCCCTAACAAAATAGGTACAAAACAAACTTGCCCTACACCCGCTAATTACTATTTACCAACTAGCCAACCGCCTTCGTTTGATGAAACAAAATTATATTTGCGAAAATTAAAAAACAAGCGAAATTTCGCTAAATTTTTATATTTCGTTGTTTTCTTTAAAAATTTATATGTAATTTTGAAAAAACAACAATCACTATGAGTACAAACAGCGACAAAGTCAAAATTATTTTTGGACTAAAAATCAGGCAATTACGTCTCGACCAAAAGTTTTCGCTCAGTGAAGTAGCTGAGAAGTCGGGGCTTTCTATCTCTTATTTGAATGAGATTGAGAAAGGAAAGAAGTATCCTAAGACAGAAAAAATCATGTCTTTGGCCGAAGCTTTGCATACCGATTACGATTCGCTGGTATCACTCAAGTTGAGTAAACAGCTCGAACCTATTGCCGAATTGCTCAATTCCAACATTCTTACGGAGCTTCCTTTAGAAATTTTTGGCGTAGAGCCAGCCGATTTTATCGAATTGATGTCGGAAGCACCCGCCAAAATCAGTGCTTTTATTAGTACGATTATCGAAATTAGTCGTAACTATGATATGCGTGTCGAGCAGTTTTATTTCTCGGTGTTGCGTTCGTACCAAGAAATGTACGACAACTATTTTCCCGATATTGAAGAATCCGCTCAACAGTTCAGGAAGCTGTTTGATATTTCGGCCATCACATCGCCCAATGCCACGCTATTAGCCGATATTTTGCAAAATTTTTATGGCTATCATATCGAAGAATTTACGTCTGAAACGCATCCCGACTTAATCACCATTCGCTCGGTGTATAACCCCAAAACGTCGAAACTGATGGTCAATGGCGATTTGAGTCCCGAGCAACTCGCCTTTACTTTTGGGCGTGAAATTGGCTACCAATTTTTGCACCTCAAAAACCGCCCTTATATCTCGTCGGTGTTAGAGGTAAACTCTTTCGAGCAGGTACTCAACAATTTCAAAGCCTCGTATTTTGCAGGAGCAATTTTGATCAATAAAAACGTCTTAATCGACCGACTTACCTACTTTTTTGCTAGTCCTAAATGGGACGGCGACATGATGCTCAACATCATGCGGTTGTTTAATGCTACGCCAGAGATGTTTTTCCATCGCTTGTCGAATCTGATGACCAGTCATTTCAAAATCAATAATTTATTCTTTTTGCGTTTCAATAACCAGGTAGAAGACGATTTGTTTTATTTGACCAAAGAAATGCACTTAGCCAAATTGCACACGCCACATGGCACAGCACTCAACGAGCATTATTGTCGGCGTTGGGTATCGCTCACGATTTTGAAAGACCTCGAAAAACTACAAAAAGAAGAAGGCTATCATAGTGAGAAAGTGCTTTGTAAAGCCCAAATTTCGGAATACATTGATACGGGCAATCATTATTTTGTGATGTCGCTTGCCAAGCCCTCGCCTCCCAACAAACGCATGAATAGCAGTGTTACGATTGGCTTTGCCATCGACGATAACCTCAAAGGCATGGCCCAGTTTCTCAACGACCCTGCCCTTGCTCGTCGCAAGGTAAACGAAACCTGCGAACGTTGCGGTGCAATTGATTGCTTGGAAAGGAAAAAACCACCGCTTGTCTTGACCCAAAAAATAGCGAGAGAACGCATCAAGAAAGCCATTGCAAGCCTTGAAGCCTAACGCTTGTTGTTCCAAATAGTAGCACTAAACCACTGGTTATCATGCGTTCATGGCATCGAAAAGACAGCATCTTGAAAAAATGATAAAAGTCATTATGTAACGAAAGTGATTTTTTTCAAGTCAATAAAAACTTCGTTTTGTACAATGATTTAGGATTCTTGTTGGACAAAACAAATAAAATTTCGATAATTTTTATATTTCAAAATAAAATTTTGAGTAAAAAGGCTTTTGCCTTGTATTTTAACAAAAAAATTAGTTTTGAAAAGTTTTTATTTTGTTGCTCAAATGATATATATTTGCTAACAGTAATATATCACAAAAAAATCTATGAAAAACCCAAATTGCCCCAAATGTGACTCAACGTTGGTTACAAAAAGCGGAGTTATCAAGGATAAACAACGCTATAAGTGCAAATCTTGCAATTATAATTTTACCGTAGAAAAACTCGGTAAAGGTATTTCGCAATACTATGTCATCAAGGCATTGCAATTGTACATAGAAGGGGTTACGTATCGTGAAATAGAAAGGCTTTTAGGCGTTTCGCACGTGTCGGTAATGAACTGGGTAAAAAAGTATCAAATCAAAGTACCCAAGGGTAACGAATACAGACCTACCTATAAAATACTGAATCACAAAGAATTAGCAGAATTTTATGCCAATCGTGAAAACCTCAAAGGAGCGGGTATGATTGTAACGGAGCTAGGCGACAAGTTTATGCTCATTAAATGGGAACGCTTAAAACACTAATGTATTACCTTGGGGACAATTATCTGAGCATTATATATTATCCAATAAAAAATGCAATTTGAAGACTATTTTGACAGAAAATAATTAGAAAAAACTATATAAAAATTGCAAAACTATACCACTGCTATTGTTGGTATAGTTTTTTTTATGAGGTTTGTATCATCAAATGTGCAAAAAAAGCACAGAATATTACAAAAAAGAGTTTTTAAAATATACCATTGCTTGGCTTTGGTCTTTCAAAAGAGAAAGAAAAAATCAGCAATACACACTCGGTAAACCAAGCGAGTGATTTGATACATAACTTAAATATAACAAAACAAAACCACAAAACCATTCCTGTCATGAAAAACAAAGTACTTTGTTTGTTAGGTGGCGTATTGGGTAGCATCAACGCTATCGCTCAAACAGCACCAGCTACGGCTACTGCATCAGTTGCGACAACTCAACCAGCGGAACAGAAAGTTTCCTTGTATGGGTTTGTACGAAATGATATTTATCTCAACTCTCGCAGAAACTTAGATTTGAGAGATGGAGTATTGGATGTTTATCCATTGGATGCCACCAATTTAGCAACACGTACTGGGACAAGCCTAACCGACAACCCCAACGAAGATGCCAACGCCATGTCGCAACTAGGCTATTCGGCTATTGTTACACGTTTGGGTATAAAATTTGGAGGCGTGTCGGCGTTTGGAGCAAAAGCCAGTGGAACGCTAGAAACCGATTTCTTTGGTATTACAAACGGAGCGGCTGGAACTTCGGGCGGTGGAACAGAAAACTTATTGCGTTTGCGTCATGCGTATGTGTCGTTGGATTGGGCAAAAACGCAGTTGTTGGTTGGACAATATTGGAATCCTAATTTTATTCCAAAATGTTTTCCGGGTACAGCCAACTTCAATACAGGTATTCCGTTCAACCCGTTCTCGTTTATTCCGCAGGTACGCCTAACGCATAAATTATCCTCAACGGTGTCGTTTACAGGGATGATTTTCGGATACAACCTAGCAGGCTTTAGTCCAGCAGGAACTTTTGCTTCGGGTACAGGCGTTGATGCACAAAAATTTTCGGGAACACCTTCTTTTGCGGCACAAATTGGCGTTGAAAACAAAAAATTCTTAGCTGCTTTTGGGCTAGAAGGCAATACCCTCAGACCTAGAATTACAGATACCCAAAACCCTACTACAGGCGTATGGGGTGGTACGGGTAGCCCTAATGTACAAAAAAATATTTCAACTAATTTATTTACTCTAAACTTACTAGCGTATGCAAAACTTACAACCAACACAACTACCCTCAAGCTACACACTACGTATGGACAAAGCTATACGCAATACGTAGGCTTAGGCGGATTTGCCGAATACCGAGATGCCACGACTGGCACTTGGAAATATGTAGCTCAAAATCAGTGGAATATCTGGGGAGAATGGATTTCGACTAAATCTAAAACCCTACAACCAGCCGTATTTGTGGGCTACTTACAAAATTTAGGCTTATCGACTGCAATCAACAAAAGCGATGTATCTGGCTCAACGCTTGCTTTCCAAGGCAGAGGTATCAACACCTCAACAGGGCGTACTTTCGACAATATGTTGCGTATTTCGCCACGCCTTGATTTTTACTCGGGCAAAATGAAGTTCTCTGTAGAGTACGAATATGCCGTAATGAAATGGGCCGACATCGACGGCACTGTGCCTAATATCGACGGAACACTGCCTAGTACAGTGTCGTTCAAGCCAGCTACAGGCAATTTAGCACGTGGCTTCAGTGCCACCAACGGCCGCTTGGGCTTATTGATGGTCTATAATTTTTAAATAGCAAATAAACACATTTCATAACCTCGGGACGACCTTTTCTTTCCCGAGGTTCAACAAAGAATCTTTTTTTCAAAAATCAATTTCTTAAACCCTTTTTTAACCATTAGTAACTATGTCTGAAAAGAAATCTACCGCTGGATTAGCCTCTATTATCGGAGCGTCGTCAGTGGGTACCCTCATCGAATGGTACGACTTTTATATTTTTGGTAGCTTGGCAACCATTATTTCAACGCAATTTTTTCCTAAAGATAATCCTACCGCAGCGTTTTTATCAACTTTAGCAACCTTTGCGGCTGGCTTTGTGGTGCGTCCGTTTGGGGCCTTGTTCTTTGGTCGTTTAGGCGATTTGATTGGCCGTAAATATACTTTCATGGTAACGCTCGTCTTGATGGGTGGTGCTACTTTTGCTATCGGCTGTATTCCGGGCTACGAAACCATTGGCTTTTTTGCTCCGTTGCTTGTATTGGTGTTGCGTTTGTTGCAAGGCCTTGCACTTGGTGGCGAATACGGCGGTGCCGCTACGTATGTGGCCGAACACGCACCAGCCAACGAAAAGGGCTTTTGGACATCATGGATTCAGATTACCGCTACAGCAGGTTTATTTATTTCATTGGCGGTAATTTTGATTACACAGTCGTCGATGGGCAAAGAAAAATTTGAAGATTGGGGCTGGCGTGTACCGTTTTGGGTATCTATTGTGATGGTATATGTGTCGGTGTTGATTCGTAAAAATATGCACGAGTCACCTTTGTTTGCCAAAGCCAAAGCCGAAGGAAAAACTTCTACGAATCCATTGAAAGAATCGTTTGGTAATAAACTCAACTTCAAATATGTATTGTTGGCATTGTTTGGAGCAACGATGGGCCAAGGGGTTGTTTGGTACACAGGTCAGTTTTATGCCCAAACATTCTTGCTTAAAATTTGTAACGTCGATTTCCAACAAGCCAATACCCTGTTGATTATCGCCTTGATGATGGGTACGCCGTTCTTCGTATTCTTCGGTTGGCTTTCGGATAGAATTGGTCGTAAAGGTATTATGCTCACGGGGATGTTGTTGGGGGTACTTTGCTATCGTCCGATTTATGAGAAAATTTACCAAACAACCAATGTAAAAAACAAGCAAGAAATTACGGAAAAAACAACCAAAGAGGTGACAAGAGCCTTGGTTGCCAACTCTACGACCGACTCCTTGATTACGACTACCATCACTAAAGAATATACCGATGGTACGAAATACAAAGAAGTGAAAAAAGAAACCTTCTTGGCTGATGCTTCAAAAGAAGCCCCTAAGCCAGATGTAGTAAAAACCGTAAAAATCAACGAAGGCGACAAATGGACCTTGATTTGGATGGTATTTGTGCAGTTGCTTTTTGTAACAATGGCGTATGGCCCAATTGCAGCTTTCTTGGTTGAGATGTTCCCTGTAAAAATTCGCTACACATCTATGTCGTTGCCTTACCACATCGGAAACGGGGTATTTGGTGGATTGATGCCAGCCATTGCTACTTACTTAGTATCGAAAGCAAAAGATGCCAACGAAGCCGCCGAAAAAGCAGGGCAGGCAGTTGTAAACACACAACCATACCTCGAAGGTTTGAAATACCCGATATTGGTAGCAGCCGTGTGCTTTGTGATTGGGTTGTTGTATATCAAAGAAAAGAAAACAGCCGAATAATAGCCAACAAGAGCAATAATAATTTTTAAAGACTTTTATTCATTCAAAAATAAACAACCATGGACGGAATTAAAAAAATATTAGGCATTGTCTGGATTATACTCGGACTTGCAACAGCTTGGTTTGGTATCAAAGAACTGGGCATTCCAAAGCTTTCAAGCGGTAAACAAGACGACCTTGTATTTGGTATCATTATCATGTTTATTCTTACGCCCATCATCACTGGAGGCTTGCTTATTTTCGGTAAGTATGCTTTAGAAGGAGAGTTTGGTAGCGACAAAGAATAAAACAAAAAGGGCAAAAAACAACTTTCTGCAAAATTGCTATAGCTCATCGTTGTTTTGCCCTCTTGGATAGGCAATTTGCTTGGTAACTAGGTTTTATTTGACAAATTGCCTTTGTTTTTATTAAGTTACAAACATAGTTTTTAGGGATAGATGAGTCAAGTAATGTATGTCATTGAAGTCTTTTTGGCTCATGGCATACATTCTTACTTTAAAAGAGGCTAAGTTTTATAGGATTTTTCAATTATCAACATTACCAACTTAGCTAAGTAATTGCAATTTTTTATCAAATAAATCTAATTTGTTAGTATTTTGCCCATTACTAAAGTTTTCCTTAAAAACATGAAAGAAACCTTAAAAGAGCAAAAGTTACTAATCATCAGTTGTCTGTTTTTATTGCTATTCAATTCTCCTATTTTGTCTATTTTCAATATCGAGCGATTGGTTGCAGGCGTTCCAGCACTTTTTTTATACGTTTTTGCACTTTGGGGTATCCTTATCATAGTGATATTTTTCAATGTCAGAGAGCTAAATCATAAACAACAAGATTCTTCCAAGAAAGATGAATAGCCTTATTTTAGTTTTGGCATCTTTGCTATATCTGGCATTCCTATTTGGGGTAGCATACTGGGCTGAAAAACGTTCTGCACGAGGCAACAGTCTAGTTACCAACCCTTATATCTATGCACTTTCTTTAGCCATTTATTGTACCGCTTGGACTTTCTACGGGTCTGTGGGCAGGGCTGTGGGGCAGGGCATCGAATATTTGTCGGTGTATATTGGCCCAACCCTCATGATGCCTTTGTGGGCTATTGTGATTCGGAAAATCATCAGGATTTGTAAAGTTTACCGCATCACGTCGATTGCCGATTTTATTTCGGCTCGTTATGGCAAAAATATCTCCTTGGGTGTCATTGTCACGCTGGTATGTCTTATTGGTGTACTGCCTTACATTGCCATCCAACTCAAAGCTATTTCGAGTAGTTTCAAAATCCTAACACGCCAAGATGTAGTTACAACCAAGCATATTTTTTTAGATGATTTGACATTCTATATTGCTGTGGGCTTGGGCATTTTTACCATTATTTTTGGTACTCGCAAAATTGACTCAACCGAACGCCACGAAGGGATGGTTACGGCTATTGCCTTCGAGTCGTTGGTCAAAGCCTTGGCTTTTACAGTCGTGGGGGTGTTTGTCACCTATAGTATTTTCGATGGTTTTGGCGATATTTTTAGCAAAGCTGCACAAATCCCAAGCCTCAAAGCTCAGTTTACCCTCGAAGAACACCAAGGCGAATACGCTTCTTGGTTCTGGCATACAGTGCTGTCGATGGGGGCTATCATGTTTTTGCCTCGCCAATTTCAAGTAGCGGTTGTCGAAAATGTCAACGAAAAGCATCTCAATAAAGCCATGTGGCTTTTTCCTTTGTACTTATTGATTATCAATATTTTCGTGTTGCCTATTGCCTTTGGCGGGCAGTTGTTGTTTCCCGATGGCAGTGTCAACCCCGACAATTACCTATTGTCTATCCCCTTGAAATTCAACCAGAAAGCATTAGCATTGGTAGCTTTTATCGGGGGCTTTTCGGCGGCTACCAGTATGATTATCGTCGAAACGATTGCACTCAGTATCATGGTTTCAAACAGCTTGGTCATGCCTTTGTTGCTTAATTTCCCGAAGGTTATTGCCAAGTATGAGAAAAACCTTAGTCAATTGGTCAATAACATTCGTCGTGTGGCGATTATTGTCATTTTGTTGCTTTCATACATTTATGCCAAAGCCATTGCCCAATATTTTTCGTTGGTATCCATAGGCATGATTTCTTTTGCAGCCGTAGCCCAGTTTGTACCTGCCATTATTGGAGGAATTTATTGGAAAGAAGGTTCTCGCAAAGGAGCTATTGCGGGCATTTTATTGGGTACACTGGTCTGGTTTTATACTTTGGTATTGCCTTCGTTGATTGGGGCAGGGCTTTTTCCGCAGTCGATTCTCGACGAAGGACTTGGCGGTATTCATGCCCTTCGGCCTTTGGCATTGTTTGGCTTGAAAGGCATGGACGACATTTCGCATAGCCTTTTTTGGAGTATGTTTTTCAACGTAGGAGCTTATGTGTCGTTGTCGCTTATCACCAAAGCAACTTCTATCGAACTGAATCAGGCGGTTACGTTTGTCGATATTTTTAGCCATGCCAAACTCAGCGACCATACTACGATTTGGCGTGGCACGGCGTACCATCAGGATATTAGAAATTTACTACGCAACTTTTTTGGAGAAAAACGAACCGACAGGGTTTTACGGCTTTTTGCCCAAAAGCACAACCTTAATCTCGAAAACCGCCGAGCCGACCCCAAGCTTGTCACGTATGCCGAAAAGCTGTTGGCAGGTGTGGTAGGGGCAGCCTCCGCTCGGATGATGGTGTCGTCGGTTTCAAAAGAAGAAAACATTTCGATGGAAGAAGTGATTAGTATTCTTAAAACGTCGCAAGAGTTGATGGTCAATAACAAAGAACTTCGGAAAAAATCAATAGAACTGGAAAAAGCAACGTCTGAGCTAAAAGAAGCCAACGAAATACTAAAACGAACCGATAAGCTCAAAGACGATTTTTTATCAACCGTTGCCCACGAAATTCGTACCCCGCTCACTTCGATAAGGGCTTTGTCGGAAATTGTGTATGACAATCCCGACATGGATGTAGAAGAAAGAGAACATTTTTTAAGTACAGTCGTGAAAGAATCAGACCGCCTGAGCCGTTTGATAAACCAAGTATTAGACCTTGAAAAATACGAGTCGGGGCGACAAAATATTTTAAAAGAAATGGTTGATATACAAGACATTATCAAAGATTCTATCGAGACGCTGTATCAGCAAGCCAAGGAAAAAGGGATTGATATTACCTTTACGCCAGACCGATTTGCCCCCAAGTTTGAAGCCGACCGAGATAAGTTGATTCAAGTGGTGGTTAATTTGGTATCAAATGCCATCAAATACTGCGAACCCGACCGAGGCGAAATCAACATTGCGACGCATTACGTAGAAGGATGTATTTATACCAGTGTGCAAGACAATGGCACAGGCATAGCCAAGGAATTTCAACGCCTGATATTTGATAAGTTTTTTCAAGCAGAAGACCAAACCATCAAAAAACCCAAAGGGAGTGGCTTGGGTTTGGCCATTTCAAAAAAGATTGTAGAATTACACCAAGGACAAATCTGGGTAGAAAGCGAAGTAGGGCATGGCTCTAAATTTACTTTTATGCTACCTGTTGTGTAAGGTTGTATTTTCCCCAAAGCACTATAAAACGATGAAAGAGAAATTAAAAGTATTAGTAGTTGACGATGAGCCAGGCATTTTGATGTCGCTTGAATTTCTCATGAAAAAAGAGGGATACCAAGTTTTTATCGCCCGTGATGGCGAGGAGGCTCTTGATATAATTGAAAGAGAAATTCCTTCGATTATTTTGCTCGATATTATGATGCCCAATGTAGATGGCTATGAAGTATGTCATTTTGTAAAGAAAACCCTCAAATTGAACCATATAAAAATTGTGTTTTTAAGTGCCAAAAACAAAGAATCAGATATGGAAAAGGGCTACTCGCTCGGTGCTGACTTATATGTACCCAAACCCTTTTCTACACGTACCTTGGTTGCCAAAGTGAACACCTTGGCCTTGGGTATTGCAACTAGCTAAATTTAGCTAAGTTCTGCCATTTTTGAATGGGATTTCAGCCATTTGTATGTAAATTAGTATTGATAAAATTGTATTCTTTGGAGTTGGCACTCCGCTTTCGTTGGAGTTTTCTCCAACGAAACGAGCCTAAGCAACTCGCCAAAACTAAAGTATTATATTGGTTCGTTGTTTACGCATATCTTGTTGGAAAAAACGCCAACAAGGACGTAAAAGAAACCCAAGCAATGCTTATCAAGATTATAACAAAACAAAACTATAAGATTATAAACCAATGTCTTACGCAGAAAAATACCAGTTCAGCATAGAAAATCGTGAAGATTTCTGGGCTGAACAAGCCACTCATATTGAGTGGTTTGAAGCCCCCAAACAAATTCTTTCAACAGACGAAAAGGGCTTTTATCGTTGGTTTAAAGGTGGTAAACTCAACACCGCTTATTTGGCACTCGACCACCATATTGCCTGTGGCAGAGGCGAACAAACAGCCCTTATTTATGATTCTCCCGTTACTAAAACGGTCAAAAAGTATAGCTATTTAGCTCTAAAAGAGGAAGTTGCCAAGTTGGCAGGTGGTTTGTTGCAATTGGGCGTACAACATGGCGATACCGTGGTGATTTATATGCCCATGATTCCGCAGGCAGCCATGGCGATGTTGGCTTGTGCCCGCATCGGTGCGGTGCATTCGGTGGTGTTTGGCGGATTCGCTCCGCACGAACTAGCCGTGCGTATCGACGATGCCAAACCCAAAGTGATTATCTCGGCTTCGTGTGGTATCGAATTTGAAAAGGTATTGCCTTACAAACCCTTGCTCGATGAGGCGATTGATACCGCCACACACAAGCCCGATTATTGTATTATTTTTCAACGAGAACAAAACCATGCTACTTTACAAACAGGCAGAGATATAGACTACGCTACCTTGGTGGCACAAGCCCCCGAAGCTCCCTGCACGCCTGTCGATGCCACCGACCCTTTGTATATTCTTTACACTTCTGGTACAACTGGCAAGCCCAAGGGCATTGTACGTGACAATGGCGGTCATGCCGTGGCAATGCACTATTCTATGCGTAGCATTTATAATGTAGAACCTGGCGATGTGTATTGGGCGGCTTCCGATGTAGGTTGGGTGGTTGGTCACTCATACATTGTGTATGCACCGCTCATTTATGGTTGTACAACCATTCTTTTTGAAGGAAAGCCCATCCGCACGCCCGATGCTGGTACGTTTTGGCGTGTGATAGAAGAACACCAAGTAAAATGCTTTTTTACTGCCCCAACGGCTTTTAGGGCAATCAAAAAAGAAGACCCAGACGCTACTTTTTTGACTAAATACGACATTAGCTCACTCAAGGCTATTTTCTTGGCTGGCGAACGATGCGACCCCCCAACGCTCGAATGGCTACAACAAATCACACAATTGCCCATTTTAGACCACTGGTGGCAAACCGAAACAGGCTGGGGCATTGTGGGCAATATGTCTGGGCTAGAGCAATTTCCCGTAAAACCCGGTTCGGCTACTAAGCCCGTATGTGGCTTTGAACTCAAGATTTTGAACGAAGCAGGCGACGAACTACCGCCCAACCAAGATGGCTACGTATGTATCAAATTGCCGATGCCTCCGGGTTGTTTGCCTACGCTTTGGAACGATGACGAGCGTTTTCGTTCATCCTATCTCAGCACCTTCGATGGCTATTACCTCACAGGCGATGGCGGTTTTATCGACGATGAGGGCTATGTGTTTATCATGGGACGCATCGACGACGTGATTAATGTGGCAGGGCATCGCCTTTCAACAGGAGCAATGGAAGAAATTATTGCCTCGCATCCTGCCATTGCCGAATGTGCCGTGGTGGGTATTGCCGACGAGTTACGAGGACAGCGACCTGTCGGTTTTGTGGTGCTAAAAGACGGACAAAACATCGACGAAGTAAGCTTAGAACAACAAACCCTAGGACTCATCCGTGACCAAATC
>JACCDQ010728371.1_pt1 | contig 17791 bp, 24 predicted proteins | sample 7446031 | NCBI WGS metagenome assembly JACCDQ01 (sample SAMN15323442, study PRJNA562643) | freshwater metagenome | isolation source: river surface water | place: USA:Blue River Watershed | collected 2017-08-17
GGTAAACCATTGGAATCAGACTTTTTTGATAAATATTTAAATCATTATTCAGGTAAATTTTATAGAAAATTTGCTAATAGAATTACTAGAATTAGAGTTAAAGATTGGTTAAAAAGAGGATTAAAAGATAATGAAATTTTTTATGAATCTTTTCATAAATCACATTCATTAGAAAAAAGTATCGCTTGGGCCATTTCTTAAAATGGTCCTTTTTAAAATTAAATAAAAAGGTTTTTATGAAAAATAAAATTTTAAATCAATTAGAAGAACAAACATTATTTCAAATAAAAATAAAAGAAGGATTTATTCTTGTTAACCCATTAAATCAAGCTGCTATTAATGAATTAATTGGATTTTCTAAATTATTAAATGAGATCTACACAAAACTTATATCTAAGCATTCAAATGTTTCAAAACAATTAAAAACAGAAATAGACCTTTTAGTAGAACAAACAAATATTACAGGTAAAGAATTTTTATTGTTAGATCAAAAAGTTTTTGCTAATCAAACATTTTTTATAAAAAGTTTTTTATATGAAAAAAAGATTTTAAAAAAATTAAAAGTTAAAAAACTTCCAAAAGAGATAAAACATTCAATTGAATCATTACATTCTATTATGAATAATATTCTTATTTATTCTAATGAATAATTAATATTCATTATGATAATATTAAAATAAAAAAAATTAAGGAGAGATTGTGTTAACAACATTAGTTTGTAAAGAATTTACTGACGAAGAAAAAACAAAAAAAGCTTTTGGTAGATTTATTGAGTCAGGTATAGAAAAATTAGCTAACTTACCAAAAGGTATTCCATACTTTTGTAAAAAAGAATCTTTATTCTACGTAGAAGACAAAAATGCTGTAGAAACTACTTATACATTAATGAATGTTTTTAATGTTGAATTTGCTTCAACTTTAACTTATTTAATTCCTTTTATAGATTTACCTTGGAGTAATATTGAAGGTAGTAATTTACCTAATGCTTTACAACAAGATTTAATTAAATGTCAATTAGAATCATTGTATGAATCAGAAAATGATATTTTTATTTTAAAAGAAGGATTTCAAAATTCTTATAATAAATTATTTTCTTTAATGATTGATAAAAAAAATGAATTGCAAAAAAAAGATCTTGGTTTATTATACATTCCATGTTTTGATATTAAATCTGATTACAAACAATCTTTATTTCATTATATTGCTATGAATACTTTTTTTAGTAAACCATTATTATATTTGAAAGAAAAATCTCTTATTATAAAAATTGATTCTGATTTAACAGATATATATGAAAAAGGAATGAAAATGAATTATTTGTCATTTTCTATAGAATGTTTAGAATGTAATCAAAATAACGCATATTTTTTAGTTAATTAAAGATTGTTTTAAGAATTATTACGTTAAAATTAAAATAAAAAAAAGAGGTTTAAATGGAAGATAAAGAAACAACTCCTGTTATTTCTGGAGAATATGGAGCTAGTAATATTAAAGTTCTAAAAGGTTTAGAAGCTGTTAGAAAAAGACCTGGTATGTATATTGGTGATACATTTGAAAAAGGTTTGCACCATATTATTTGGGAAGTTGTTGATAACTCAGTAGACGAAGCTTGTGCAGGTTATGGATCAAAAATCATTGTTGAAAAAAATAAAGATAATGTTATTACTGTAGTTGACGAAGGTAGAGGTATCCCTGTTGAAATGCACGCTGAAGGAATTCCTACAGTTCAAGTTATTTTTACTATCTTACATGCTGGTGGTAAATTCGATCAAAATACATACAAAACTTCTGGTGGTTTACATGGTGTTGGTGCTTCTGTAACAAATGCTTTATCAGATTGGTTAACAGTTGAAGTTTCTAGAAATGGTAATGTTTATAAACAAACTTATGCTAAAGGTATTGTTCAAACAGATTTAGAAATCGTAGGTAAATCTACAAAAACTGGTACAAAAGTTTCTTTTAAAGCTGACGCAACAATTTTTAAAAATGGTGTTGTTTATAATGACGAAACTATTTTGACTAGATTACAAGAAATCGCTTTCTTAAATAAAGGTTTAGAATTTGTTTTCAGAAGTGAAAATGAAGCTGGTGAATGGACTGAATATTCATACAAATATGATAATGGTTTAGTTGATTTTATTAATCATGAAGCTAGTACAGATTCTTTAATTTTTGAACCTCTATATTTTTCAGGTTTTGAATTCGATACAACTGTTGAAGTTGCTTTTGCTTATAAAAAAGAAGCTTATGATACAACATTAAAAAGCTTTGTTAACAATATTAAAACTATTGAAGCTGGATCTCATGAAACTGGAACTTTAAATGCTATTCATGCTGCATTAACAGGACATATGAAAGAAAAAAATATTAAAAACTTTGACGATATTAAAATTGACGATATTAAAGAAGGTTTAATTAATGTTGTTTCTGTAAGAGTTGTTGATCCTGAATTTGAAGGACAAACAAAAGGTAAATTAAATGATTCAAATGCTAGAAAAGCAACATATAAAATTGTAAAAGATAAATTTAGTATTTGGTTAGAAGAAAATCCTGCTTTAGTTAAAAATATTGTATCAAAAATTTTAACAGCTCAAAAAGCTAGAGAAGCAGCTAAAAAAAGTAGAGAATTAGTTAGAAAAACTGAATTAGATAAAAATATTGGTATTTTACCTTCTAAATTAGCTGATTGTCAATCAAGAGATCCTGAAGAATGTGAAATTTTCTTAGTTGAGGGAGATTCTGCTGGTGGTTCTGCTAAACAAGGTAGAAATAGAAAAACACAAGCAATTTTACCATTAAAAGGAAAAGTTTTAAATGCTATGAAATCTGATTTAAGTGATATTTTAAAGCATACAGAAATCGGTTCTTTAATTACAGCTTTAGGTTGTGGTCATGGAGATAAAATTGATTTAGAAAAATTAAGATATCATAAAATTATCATTATGACTGACGCAGACGTTGACGGTGAGCATATTGCATTTTTATTATTCTTAGCATTATTTAAATTATTTAGAAAACTAATTTTAAATGGACATATTTATTTAGCTATTCCACCTTTATATAGAGCAAAAAAAGGTGATAAAGTTCTTTATTTTGCTGACGATAATGCTTTAGATAAATACTTTAGAGAATCTACTGGTGATACAGTATCTCCAAGAGAAGAATTAACTAAATCATGGACTATTACAAGATTTAAAGGGTTAGGTGAAATGAATCCTGAACAATTAGCTGAAACAGCTATGAATCCAGATACTAGAATTCTAGTTAAAATAGTATTACCTGAAGTTGACGAAGATTGTGACTTAGATAATATTACTACTGAACAAGTATTAGAATTACTAGGTGGAAAAGACACTGTCTTTAGACGTTGGTTCTTAATGAAATATACTGCGGAAGCAAATATTGATATCTAGAAAAAGGGCTCTGTTAAAAGAGCCTTTTTTTTTGCTTAAAAATATATATTACATGTTCTATAAAAAATTATTTAAACAAGGAGTTTATTATGCAGAGATATAAAATTTTAAATGGAAGAATGAAATTTCAAAAAATTGCCGTTGAGGTAGTTGAAAAAGTTCAAAATGTTATGCCAGACACATTTGTTACGGCAATTGGTTGTATTGAAAAAACTTATACAAAACAACCAAATGGAACTTATTTAATAAAAGAAAGATTAAATTTAGATCCAATTGATATTTCAGATATTTAAAAATAAACACTATATAAAAATAGTAAATATAAGTAATATTTAAGCAATTAAATGTTACTATTTTAAATATAAAGAGAACAAAAACAAAGGATAGAAAAATGAAAAAAATCTTATTAAAAGCTGTGTCAACTTTAATGTTAATTGCGTTTATTGTTGTTGGATTATCTAATCCTGAAAATACAGATAGTTATGAAATTTTGTTTCAAATTGGTTTAGGTTTTGTTGCTCTAAAAGTTTCTTTTTATGCTGCTATGTATTCACATAAAATAGAATCTTTATTAAGAGTTAATTTATTAAAAGTGCAATAATGCACTTTTAAATATGAGGTATCAAATGAAATTTTTAACTTATCTTCTTTTAGTTGTTAATCTATATGCTATAGACTATATGCCTTCTACTATTGATAATATAAAACAATTAAAAAAAGATAATATCCCAATTATTGATATACGTGATTCTGAAGATTGGGAGTCAATTGGTGTTATTCCAAATTCATACACTTTACATTTTTTTGATTCGAATAAAGAATTCAATACAACTATCTTTGCAGCTAAAATGCAATATCTTAAAATAGATCTCTCAAAAAAAATTGCTATTATAGATAAAGATAATAGTTATACAAAAATAGCTGCTCCTGCATTAGAAAAAGACTTAAATTTAAAAATTATTGTTTTAAAAGGTGGTTTTAATAAATTACATAAATAAAGTGTTATAACTTATCTAATTTTAAATTAAAAAAAAGGATAAATTATGAAAACTTTTATGGTTTCAATAGTTATGTTTTCTGTAATTGTATTATTACAGATTATTTTAGGTGTAGGTTTAGCGTTAAGCTATCAAACAATATATTTTGACATTTGTTTGTCAGTTATTATTGGGTTATTATTTTCTTCGTATAGTTTTCAAGAACAATTATTAGATATATCTAAAAATAAATTATTAGGTATATTCTTAATTATTGGTATAGCTATTATTAATTTAATAGTTAATTCAGGTGTTGTTAATTCTGAAAATAGATATGAGTTATTAAAAACTAAACCTATTGAATTAAAAGATATGACATTTAATTCTCATAGAACTGTTACTTTACAAATGGCTGAAAAAACAGCTAATAAAGTATTAGGTGAAGAATTTAATGGTGTTCAAATTAGTTCTCAATACCAATTAAATGTTGAGCAGAGTTCTATTCAAAAAGTAAATGGTGAATTATTATGGGTTTTACCATTAGATTACTCAGGTTTTACTAAATGGATAAAACAAGATTTTGTACCAGGTTATGTTACAGTTTCTGCAACTAACCCGAATGCACAAGCAAAAATCACTTTAGATAAAAAAATGATTGTTTCTGATAATGGTTATTTCTTAAGTAATATTAATAGATTAGCTTATTTTCATTCAGGATTAAAAAAAGTTGAAACACATTTTGAAATTAATGATCAAGGTGTACCTTATTTTATTTCATTAATTTTAGAACCTTCAATTAAATTTCATGGATTTAAAACAACTCAAGTTATTGTAACAAATGCTGAAACTAAAAGTTATGAAATAATTGACGTCAAAGACGTTAAAGCTAAATATCCTTGGATTGACAATGTTGTTTCAGAAGATATTGCTTTAACACAAATTGAATGGAGAGGTTTATATTCACAAGGATATTTAAATACTATTTTTGGTGAAGAAAATGTTTTAGTTCCTGAAAAAATTAATAATAATGCTGATTTATTTATTGTTGAAATGAATAATGAAACATACTATTTTACAGGTTTAACTAGTGTTAATTCAAAAGATCATTCATTAGTAAAAGGTATTTTAGTTAATACAATCACTAATGAGGCATTAGAATTCTCTTTAAATGGTGTTATGAGCAATTTAGGGGCATTATCTGTAATAGACTCTGCTCTTGGTGCTGATTCATTAAAATGGGATCCTGTGATAGGTTTACCAGTTATAATTAATGGTGAATTTTATTGGGGTTCTTCGATTATTTCAAAACAATTTATTTTCCAAAAATTTGGTTTAGTAAATGGTTTAAATCAATCAAAAATTAATATTTCAAATGATATTGATAAAGCTATTAATTATTTTGAAAATGAACCAGTTAATTCAACTAGTTCTACAACTCAGTCAGAAGAAACTATAACTATAAATAAATCTAAATACTTAGAATTATTAAAAGCTATTGATAGAGTAAATGAGTTGAAAGAATCATTAAAATAGTCCTCCTCGGAGGATTATTTCTTATAGAAAATTTTTACTTTTTAATTTTTATTTGTTTTTCTAATTATAACTATTCATTAATTAATTTATAAAGGTGGATTTATGATAAAAAAATAAAAAGAGGGAGTATTCTTTTTGTCATGATATGGATTAATTATATTAAATGTGAATAAAGTTTTTTTATAAAAGATATTTATATTTTATTTATTTTGATATGGAATTTTAGAGTTTTTTTCCACCTACTCTATTTAATGCAATGATTGATTAACACAAAGGATATATAATGGTTACAATTTTTTTAATTTACAAAGTGTTGTTCAGAATTTCGGTTTTCCTTGAAGTAAAATTTGGTAGTAAAATAGAAACAATTAGATATTTTACTCAAACTATCTTTTCTTACTTCTTCGTAAATTTATTTACAAATTTCTATAAATTTATAGATAATTACAAAGGAGATTTTCACGCTGTGGAAATTATGAGTACATTTGCTGCTCAAAACCGATTAGGTATAATCATAGTATTAGTATGTGCAATTTTTAATAAAATGTTAGTTGATAGAAAGGGGGTTATGCTTCTTTTAATAGCTCTTATTATTAATATTGTTTTATTTATACTTGGGTTATAAAATTTTACTATGAACTAAACAAGCCCTCTGTTTAGTTCATTTTTATTTTTAATAAAATTTATTTTTTAGTTTTTTCGCTTTTAATCCCAATTTTTTTAGTTGATTCTTTTATAGCTTGATCTATAATTGTTACACTATCTTCAATAATGTAATTTTTTCTTTCACTTTTTAATCTTGTTTGATAAATTAAAGAACCTAACTCAGCATGAGATATTTTTTCTTTATCTTTGAAGTTTAAATCAAAAATATTTCTATCTAAATTATAAGATAACCAAATATTTAAAGATTCAGCATTTGTTAGCTCTCTAAAAGATAGTATATTAAACATTCTACCTGGTCTCATTAAAGCTTTATCTATTTCTTTACTAGTTCTATTAGAAGTAATGATAAACTTAGTTGAAGTAGCAACCATTCCGTCTGTATAAGATAATAATTGACTAATAAATTTAGATCTATCAATATCTATTCTAGAATCTACTTCTCTTGTTCTTGGTAATAACATATAATCAATATCGTCTAAGATAATAAAATCAAATCTTTTATTCTTAATTAAAGACCAAAATTGATCTGTAGCAAGAATATCTTCATTTTTTAAATATCCAACTCTAATTTCTTTTTCTTTTTCGTCTAAAGAACCTTCTCTATCACCATATTCGTCGTCTTCGTCTTCGTCATATACATTATTGAATTTAATCATATCTTCAATAAGATTATAATTTGATAAAGCATATTTTAATATTAAAGAAGAAAACTTAGTTTTACCAGTTCCAGTGTCTCCAGTTAAAACTAAAATGCTTTCTTGTCTTGTTAAAAATTCATGAATAAATAAATCCATGTTAACAAAAGGATAATATTTTTCAGAAATATAATCGTACGATTCTTTTTTAATTCTAGTTGAACTTTCTTGAACTTGATTTCCATTTAAAATAAAATCTGTAAAAGAAATAATTACTTCATTTTTCTTAATAAAATCTCTAACAGCTTTATCAAATAAAGTATTATAAATTAAATGCATTGCTTCTAATGTTTGAGCATAAATAGCAATTTCACAATCACCTTTCATATCTTTAATATCAACTAAAACCAATACATTTGTATTATCTACAGTCGAAAGACCAGAATAATAATTTGTTTGAGTTGATAAATTCCAAGGAAATATCATTTCATTTAATTTGAATTCGTCTTTTAGTACCTCTAAAGTTTTTACTTTATTAGCTTCATATATTTCAAAATTAATGTTAAAATTCTGAGATAAATATTGTTCAAATAACATTTGAGAAACACTATATGCTTCCTTAACAATACTTCCTGAATTTATAATTGGTTTAGCTTTTCCTTTTCCGTCCATTTGGCAATCTCCTGTATTTTTTTTAATTGTTTGTTATACGATTGAAACACAAAATATTATATCAAATAATTTTAATTTAAAGTTTTTCAATTTGAATAAAATCATTATTTAAATTTATTAAAATGACAAAGCTAAAACAGATTTTTTTATTAAAATTAGTTAAAATATCTACTTGCAAAAAATAACACAATATATAAAAAAGGAGAGTAAAATAATGAAAAAATTATTTGATAAAGATTGTCCAGTAGGAGTAACAACAACTAGTTTATTACATGGTAAGACTTCTGGAGTAATTAATTTAAATGGATTGAAATATCCTTGGGCCTATAATTTATGGGAACAAATGTTAGGTAACACATGGTTTCCTAAAGAAGTTGGTTTAACAGCTGATTCAAAAGAATATCATGTATTACTTCCTTCTGAGAAAAACCTTTATGATAAAGTTCTTGCTCAATTAATCTTTATGGACGGTGTTCAAACAAATAACACTCAAGATCATGTTAATCCTTGGATTACAGCTCCTGAAATTAATATGTGTTTAGCTAGACAAGCTATGGAAGAAGCTCTTCATTCTCAATCTTATGCTGTAATGGTTGATTCTATTTCAATTAATACTTCAGCTATTTATGAAATGTGGAGACAAGATTCTGAATTATTTGAAAAAAATAATTACATTGTATCTATTTATGAAAAATATGGTGCTCTAGCTCCAAGTGACGACGTTGCAAAACTTTATATGTTAGTTGCTAATCAATGTTTAGAAGGTATCTTCTTTTACAGTGGTTTTGCTGCAATGTATTCTTTAGCTAGAAATGGAAAAATGTTAGGATCTTCTCAAATGATTAAATTCATTCAAAGAGACGAAGTTACACATTTAAGTTTATTTAAAAATATATTCTTAAGTTCTGTTGCTGAATATCCTCATTTATTAACTCCTGAAGTAAAAGAAAATATTAAAAAAATATTTTTAGACGCTGTTGCATTAGAAGTTAAATGGGGTAAATATATTACAAGAGAAGGTGTTTTTGGTTTATCAGGAGATTTAATAGAATTATTTATTAAATTCTTAGCTAATGAAAGATACTTTGACTTATTTGGTGAATTGTTGTATCCAGAAGTTGGATATCAAGTAAAAGATTGTCCAATTAAGTGGTTCCATAGTTACAGTAAATTTAATGATCAAAGAACAAATTTCTTTGAAGGAAATGTTGTTAACTACTCAAAAGGTTCTTTAGATTTAGATAATTTCTAATTCTAAAGATTAAATAACACAAAAATGTTACAATTTAAATTAAATTAAAATAGGAGACTTAAAATGAGTGATAATATTAGCTTAGGTAAATGCCCTTTATGTGGTAGTGATATAATTGAAAAAGAAAAACTTTTCGTTTGTTCTACTGCTAGAAGAGTAAAAAATGAAACTAGTGGTGAATATGAAAATGAAGGTTGTACTTACAAGATTTTTAAAACAGCTTTAAGTAAATTAGGAAAAGATAATATTGAGGCTTCTGAAGTTTCAACTTTATTAAGTACAGGTTCAGTTGAAGTTAGTTTAATTTCTAAAAAAACAAGTAAACCATATACAGCAAATGCAATTGTTGATCCAACTTGGGGAATCAAAGTAGATTTTTCTCAATTCGAAAACAACAAATAATAATAGGGACCATGTGTCCCTGTTATTTCTTTTAAATTCTATTCAATTATTTAAAAAATATTACTGCAGCTGCAACAATAAAAATGATATCTTCAACAATTGATTCAGCGATTATAAAGCTTTTAATTTTATCAAATTTTACACTAAACATTGTATTTCCTTTCTTTCTAGATTAAATTATTATTAATTATTTCTTAATATTTAAAACACTAACATACTTTAACTTAATCTATTCTTAAAAAACATACTTTTTTCTATAAATTTTCAATATTTCTTATAATATTTTGGATTTCTATTGGATTTAGCTCAATTTCCTCGAAAAAACACTCTTCTTCAAACTTTTTAAGGTTATTTAAAAATTCAGATTTTATTAAGGTTTTATCATTCTTATTTATTAGATTTAAACTATCAAAAAGATCTTTTAAATTTCTAGTTCGAACAGTATCTCTTTCTTTTACGGCAAATTCAGATAGACTTAAAAAGTCTTTTATTTCACCCATATTTTTTATTAAAAATTTTAAATATAAATTATATGTTTGTTTATATTCATATTTAGATAATTCAATTGAAATAAATAATTTATAGCTGCTAGGTATTAAATTATATTCATTACTAGTTAATGCAGTTGTTAAATATTTATTAAATTCACTTTTTAAAAATATAGAATTTTCTTTTAAAAAATTTAAATTAATTGTATTTATTGTAAAACCAGTATCTTCAATATTTAAAGGTCCAAATATATATTCGTATTTAGATAAAATATATTTATTTTTTTCAGGATTAAAAAAGAAGTCTTCTACTGAAGATTCTTTTAAATGTAGTTTGAATTGTTCTCTTGCATAATTTAAAGCTAGGCCCCAAATTAGAGATTCTTTATTTTCTTGTGGTCTCAATCCTACAGAAATTAATTTTGATCTCTTTACATGAGAACTATCTTTATTTGAGATAATATCTATTCTAGCCATTGTTGATTATTTTAAGTAATTAGTAACTTCTTTCGCATTAACAGGAACTAAAAACTTACTAGCTTCTTCTTTAAAGCCAGCTGTTAATAAATTTCTAACTAAAGAACTAGAAACAAACATATTTTCTGGTTTTGGTGAGAAATAAATTGTTTCTAAATTACTATTTGTAGCTCTTGTAAATTGTTCTAATGAAAACTCATAACTTAAATCAATACTATCTCTAATACCTCTGATTAATAAATTAGCATTTAAATCCTTTGCTTTATTAGATACATATCCATTATTCAATGTAATTACTTCTACATTAGCTATATGTTTTGTAGCTTCAGAAACCATATTATATCTTTGAGCATTATCAAATAAATGTTTTTTATTATCATTATTTGCAACTATCACATATAATTTGTCACATAATTTTGCTGACTTTTCTATAATATCAAAATGTCCTATTGTTAACGGATCAAATGATCCTGGATAAATACCTATATTCATTTTAAATTACCACCTTTTTTAGATAATGAATAAATAATCATAACTACAAGATTATATGGCATTAATAATGCTACTATCATAGTTGAAACTATTTTTAATTTAGTGTCAGATAAAGACATAAAAGGATTGTTTTCATTATATTCATATAATGTACAAACTAAATCAAATAAGTCTTTAAAAACAGTGTTTTGACTAAAAAATAAATATATATTATTTACTAGATAATCAACTCCTACTCCTAGCCACATACATAAGCTTATCAATAAAGGTAATAATAACATTAATTCTATAAAAGAAGTTTCTTTTTTAATTTGTGTCATTGATATATCCTTTTAATTTGTAGTAAAGTAATTATGATATAAAAAGATTTAAAGTTAGTTTAAATAAGTGTAGATTTTTTATTTTTTTTGGAGCCCAATGTCAGAATCGAACTGACGATACAAGTTTTGCAGACGAGTGCTTTAACCACTTAGCTAATCGGGCATTTTTTGGCAGGGGCACAGAGAATCGAACTCTGATCTCTAGGGTTGGAATCTAGAATAATAGCCGTTATACGAAACCCCTATATAAGTCCTGTGTCACATACTTTGATTTGTGATATTAAAGTATATTTTCCATTAGTATCTTTTATTAAAGATAAACCTTTTGTGTGCATTCTACCTTCTAAAGGATAATTTCCATTAAAAGTATCTTCTGCATTTGCAAATAAAACTCTATTTGCTTCTTTTTCCATATCAGTAGAACTATTTTCATTATTCTTTAAAATTGATTTAAATTTAAAAAATAAGTAAAAACTTATCAGAGATAATGATAAAAAAAATATTGATATAAAATCCATTTTAAAATCCCATATTTAATTGGTCTAAATGGAGGGATTCGAACCCACATGTTCTTCTGTGTTAAAGAAGTGCCTAACCATTCGGCGTCACATTTAGATTTGGAGCGGATAGAGGGACTCGAACCCTCGTGGTTAGTTTGGAAGACTAATACAATAAACCTCTCTGCCATACCCGCATTATTTGGTGGACAATTAAGGGACTCGAACCCTTGACCGTAAGTTGCAAACCTACTGTTTTCCCTGTTAAACTAAACGCCCATTTGGTTGCTAACCCTACTTTATAGTCCTATTTACTTTACGATTAGCGACGGACTTTTTCTTAAATCATGAGTTTAAGAATAGATTGAATATTCATTTTTAAAATAAATAATCCTTACCTAAATTTATAAACTTAGTTTCATGAAGCGTATAATATCTTCACTACTAACACTCTAAACCACGTGAAGGTGTTTATTTTTAGAGCTGGAGTAAACAGGAATTGAACCTGCCACAAAAATATTGCTAATATTCTTCGCCACCCTTAGCATGCTACCCCAAATAAGAAGAGCTTTTCAACTCTTCTTTTATTTACTGCTTTCTTAAAAAGCATTACTATATAAGCTAGACAACTTATAAGCTAATTTTTTCTTGCACCCCTGCATGCAAATGAACGATACTTGTCACTTATAGATTCTAACCTCGTTCCACGGTGTTTGCGGGACCTTTACTGTCAACGAAACACTTATAAATAGTGTTTTCTTATTAAAAAGATTTCGTTGCATTCGTTTTTTATACTCTCATAGGCATAAGATAAGAGTGAACACGTAGATTTTATTAGCTTTTAACGTAAACCATTTCGAACTGGTGCTAATCAGGTATAACAAACTACGAACCTTTTTGAACTCGACTTAACAATAACTATAGTTTTGATCTACCTCTCGACTATATATTGGTCTCCCATTTTACATTTGGTAAATGAAATACGTATTTTTTTATGGATAACCCTTAATCAATTTCATTGAATTCGGAAAAATACTAAAACCATAAATGAATTATATCAAAAATAACTCATTTATAATTTTGGTGCCATAACCTGGATTCGAACCAGGAAAACAGACTTTATGAGAATCTATCGGTTAACCAGAACCTTATGGCTTTTATTGGAGCGGGTAGTGGGACTCGAACCCACGTACTTAGTTTGGAAGACTAATACAAATAAACCTCTCTGCCATACCCGCATATTATTTGGTGGACCGTAAGGGAATCGAACCCTCGTCTCTAGCTTGCAAGGCTAGCATTCTCCCATTAAACTAACAGCCCAAATATATTCTTTTCTTATTGGTGGACCATAGGGGAATTGAACCCCTAACACTAGCTTGCAAGGCTAGGATTTTCCCAATTAAACTAATAGCCCAATTTTGGTCTAAATGGAGGGATTTGAACCCACGTATTCTTCCGTGTAAAAGAAGTGCCTAACCACTCGGCGTCACATTTAGTTTTTAGCAGCTTTTATATAAAAATAAAAAACTATTACAAAATTACTTTTATATAATACCTGCCATTTTTTTTATTTCATTCAAATGATCTGTATTTTTCTTCAAATCAACAATTAGTTCTTTTAAAGATACTTCACTAAAAGAGCAGTGAATTACTGAATCTTTATGTTTATCGAAAATTGGTTTTAATTTTTTATTAAACTTCTCTTCAAAACTAATTCTTTCCATTTTTATACCTCTTCTTGAATTTTTAGACAAAAAAAAAGGTCAAGAGAAAAAATCTCCTGACCTTTATATCACTAAAAAATAAAACTTAATTTATTTTCCAATAATATCCCCAGGAGAATTTTTTGCACACGCAACTGCACCACATACCATGGCCCAGCCAGCAACACAAACAGTAGAAACAGTCATTGTTGATACATTTTTCATGTGAATTCTCCTAGATTTAATTTTTTATGACCGAATTATATCATGTATAAACTTAAATTAATATTAAATTAAAAAAGATTCTTTATTTATTTTTTAATCTTAAATTAAGAATAAATTGAATATAATAGTTATGATTAAAAAAACATTAATTGGAGTTATTATGAAAAAACTATTATCAAGTGTTCTATTAACAGCTATATCATTATTTGCAGCTGATAAAATGCCTATTATTGAACAAAAAGAATCTTATGTTAATTGTGTTCTTTCTAATTTAGAACAAGATAAAGATAAATTAAAAAACTTTATTTCAACTACACCTAAAGAGAAACTTACCTATCAAACATTAGTAACCTACTTTAAAGATTATCAAATAAATTTATTAAAAGAAGATACATGTTCTCAAGAATTTGATATTTATTTAGAATCAACTGTTGATTGGAATAAAAAACTAAGTTCTAATCCAGGGCATGAAAAACCTGCTGATTTTGATTTTGCAGCTGAAGGAAAAAATCTTATTATTGATTTAACTGCTAGTAGTATTTATTTTTCTCATTTGGTTAAAAATTAATTATGGAAGAGATAAAAAATTCATTAAAAAAAATGGAAAAGAAAGTTGAAAAATTTTTTAAAACTTCTTTTCCAACAGGTGTATTAGTTAAAGAATTTGCTAAAACAAATGTTGAATCTAGACCAGATTATGCATTATTTCTTCCAGATAGAATTATATATATTGAACTAAAAGGTTCTAGAGATAATGAATCTAGACTTGATAGACAAATGCATTTATATAAAAAATTAGCAGATCAAGTTATTTTAGTTCTTGATAAAAAATTTGATCCTAAAATAGCTGCAACTTATTCTAAAATGGGTATAGGTGTTATTTATTTTAGAAGTAAAAAACAAGATTTTGATTTTACTTATTTCAATTCTAAATTTGATCCATTTGAAGTTACTGATTCATTAAGACTTCTTTTTGCTGAAGAACTTAAATTTATTCTAAAATCATTTGAGAATTCAGAAGTTAAATTCAAAAATCAAGACGATAGAATAAAAGCAATTAATGCTATCTTTACAAGATTTGAAATTAAAAATATTGTTCAAAAAATATTATATAATAGATTTAAATATTGGGAATCTATTGGTAGACCAAAAGAGTATAATTATAAGCTTCATTTAAATAATTTTTCTTTTAAAATATTTGATATTGACGCTAAAAAAAATCTTTTTATTGACTTTATTAATAAATATTCAACTATTGATTTAAACAAAAAATTAACTATAGGAGTGATTGATACTTATGACACATTATACAGATAAAGAAGAACTTTTAGATTTATTAAGTAATGACGAAAATTACAAAAATAAATATTTAGCTTTAATTGAAAATCATTTAAATACTGGTTTAAATAAAACATTCTTAGATTTAGGTTGTGGACATGGATACTTTACTAAATATTTTTCTTCAAAATTTAAATTCTCTTTTGGTTTAGAACCTTATTTAAAAATAACCACTTCAAATGAAGATAATTTACATTTTTTTAAAATGGATATTTTTTCATTTACTGAAAAAGTTGATATTCTTTTAGGTAAAGAAATGATTCACCATATTAGTGATAAAAAAGAATTTTTCAATAAATTATTTGACACTATAAATGAAAAAGCTTTATTCGTTACAAGACCAAAACATATAGACATTCCATTTAATGAAAAGGCTTTAAAGTTATTTGCTGACTCACAACCTGATTTAGATACTATTTTAAAGGATATACCAAAAGATAAATTCCATTATAGAGTTTCACCTTATACATTAGAAATAACTCTTCAAAAGAGCGTTTTCATTAAGTTAATTAGATCTAGGTTTTGGAGCTGCTTTAGTTCATTTACAGATTTAGAAATTGGTAATGATATAAAAAGAATTGAAAATCAATTTAAAGATACAGATACAATAACATTTAAAGATAATTTATTATTCATTGAATTATTAAAGAAAAACTAGTAATTTAAGCTTTTTTTAATCAAACTTAAATTAAAATAAAAATAAAAAAGGAAATTTTTATGAATATATTATATATACCTTCTCATAATAAAGAAACAGCTTTAGATTCTTTTTTTAAAGAACATTACCCTGAGACATTAACTTGTAAATCACCAGATTTTATTCTTGTTTCTGGAGGTGACGGAAGTATGTTACATGCTATTCAAGATTATATTCATTTAAATGTACCTTTTTTTGGTATTGCTGCAGGAACTTTAAATTTCTTAATGAATAAAATTGAAAATCCTTCATTTATAAATCCATATCCTTCATTATCAACTGATAATGTTTTACCTGATCCTGATAGTGAAGTTTTTTCTTCTTTAAAAAATTTATCTAAATTTTTATTAAACTTAGAAATTATTAGAACAAATCTTTTAAATATAAAAATAGAAAGACAAAAAAGTAATAAAGAATGGTACACAGTATTTAAAGCTTTTGCTGCTAATGATATTGTTATTGGTAATTCAATAATGGACTTTAATGAATTTTTAGTTAAAAGAAAATTCATTGAAAGTATGGATAACCAAAATATTGATTTTTCAGAATTTTCATTTAAAGGAATGGCCCTTTGTATTTCAACTCCTTTAGGTTCAACTGCATTTCATTATAATAATGGTGGAAAAATTATTGAAAATTTAGATAAAAAAGAAATAGCTATATCTTCAGTTGTTGCTGAAAGAGATAAATCTTTTGAAGAAAAATTTATTTTAAAAAATAAACTTGTTGTAAAATTAATCTCTAATAGAGTTGAATCAGCTGTTTATATTGACGGTCAAACAAAAGTATTCAAAATTAGTTGTAATGACAAAATAGTTATAAAACAAGGTAATGAAGTAAAATTAGCTTTTATAAGCTCTAATGATTTTCTAAATAAAAGAAGAGGTATTCAATGTTAATATTAAAAACAACTCATAAAGAAGCTGTTCTAGCAAAATTTAATATGTTAGTTAAAATAGTAAAAAGTGTTCAAAGTGAAGATCAATTTAAATATATGGTTGAGCAATATCACCTTTATATAAATCTTATCTGTACACAGTTAAATAGATTAGGTGAAAAAGAAAAAGCTAGTAATTTAGGCTTTGCTTATGGACAATTAAGAAATCAATATTTAGGTGAAAAACAATGATACTTTTTAAAGCTAATGACGCTAATTCAACAAAAGAAGTTACAGGTTTTTTAATTGCTCCAAATAGAATTGAAAATCAAGAAAATTTATATAAATATAAGTGTCCTCGTTGTAAGCAAATATTTGAGACTATTGAAACAAAAGATATGGGTAATTACTTTGAAGAAATATGTCCTGATACGAAATGTGGTTATTCTGATATAACTAAAAGAGGTGTTTTTCTTATTACGTCTGGAGACGTATATGTTATTAAACCAGAAACATTGTCTTTATCGTTAGATAATGGCTTAACATGGCATTCTAACTTAGAAAATTTAAATATTATGTTGAGTTTATTAAAAAAACGAATTGATTAAAAATTACTTTTTTATTATAATTAAGGATTAAGAAAAAAAATAATAAGGATTTAATTTGGCAATTGATTTCAAAAAAATAACTCAAAAAGAATTTCTTCTTTTTAAACAAGATTTTATAAACTCAATTATAAAATCTGTTTCTGATCCTTCTTCTGAATATTTTAAGCATTCCTTCTTTTTTAAAAATAAAGCATTTAATATATTAAAATATATTGGTGCAGATAATTACAATTTATTAAAAAAATTCTTCGATCTTAATTATGATTTAAATAAAAATAATGTACAAAAAATATTTAAAGACGAATTAGCTTATAAATTAGATTATATTCTTATAAAAATTGTTTTAGATAATCCAGAAGAATTCATTTTAGATAAAAAATTATCTATATACTCAAAAAGAATATTAACTTTAAATAAAATAGAATCTAGAAAAGAAAATTACAAGTTTTTAACCTCTAATAAAAAGAATATAAATATTGTTTCATGTGTATCTGAAAGAATGGCTATTTATTCAAATAC
>JACCDQ011810432.1_pt1 | contig 17790 bp, 17 predicted proteins | sample 7446031 | NCBI WGS metagenome assembly JACCDQ01 (sample SAMN15323442, study PRJNA562643) | freshwater metagenome | isolation source: river surface water | place: USA:Blue River Watershed | collected 2017-08-17
GCCGTCGTTCGAGGTGCTGGACGACGTGATGTACAAGTCCATCGCCGTCGGCTTCGCTTTTTTCACCATCGCCACCGTGCTGGGCGCGCTGTGGGCGGCCGAGGCCTGGGGCGGCTACTGGAGCTGGGACCCGAAAGAAACCTGGGCCCTGATCGTGTGGCTGAACTACGCCGCCTGGCTGCACATGCGCCTGATGAAGGGCCTGCGCGGCACCGTGGCCGCCTGGTGGGCCCTGGTGGGCTTGGGCATCACGACCTTTGCTTTCCTGGGGGTCAACATGTTCCTGAGCGGCCTGCACAGCTACGGCACGCTCTGATCTGGCGTGGACAGGCCCCACCCGATTCAAGGGCCTGGGGTGTCGCTCAGCACGCGGTCGATCACGGCCAGCATTTCCCGGGTGTTGAAGGGCTTCCACAAGAAATGCACCGCGCCCGAGTCTTGGGCTGCCTGCGTTTCGTGCGGTTGACTCTCACCGCTCATGAAGATCACAGGCATCCGGTTGCCGCTGGCTTTCATGCGGGCGTTCAATGCCAGCCCGCTCATGCCCGGCATGCGCACATCGAGCAGCATCACATGGGGCGGCTGCGTGGCGGGCGCACTCAAAAAAGCAGCGCCGCTGTCGTGCACCTGAACGGTGTAGCCATGCGCTTCCAGAACCAAGGCCAGCATCTTGCGGATGTCGGCGTTGTCATCGACCACATGGATCAATCCTGTTTTTTTCATTTTCAACTGTGAAAATTGTATGAATTGATTTTACAGTTCGCGCCGGAACCGGCCCCGCTGGACCCGTCAGTTGCCGCAATCGCCGTCTTGGGGTCTGCTCAGGCGGATGCCTGGCCGGGTGTGGGCATCAGCCACAGTTGCAAAATTGCGCCGGATTCACCGTGCACCGCCAGGTTTTCCATCACGGTCTGTCCACCCCAAAGTCGCACCATGCTTTGGGTCAACAACAGGCTCAGACCCGAGCCTTGGGCTTTGCTGGACACCACAGGCCCGCTCAGCTGTTGCAAGAGGTCTTTGGGAAAGCCCGGGCCGTTGTCCTGAATTTGCAGAACCACCCAATCCTGCCCTTCCCGCTGGCGCTCCAGAAGTTCGATCAGGATGCGGGGGGGTGAACGCAAGGGCGTTGGCAGGCTGCTCATGGCGTCCATGGCATTGGCCGCCAGGTTGAACACGATCCGCTGCAGCATCACTTCGTTGGCCTGTACCTGCCGGGCGCTCGTCAGCTGGTTGATCCACTGAATGTCGATGCCCCGCTGGTTGGCTTCGCCTTGCAGGATCGGGAAAACAGACGCGATGGCCGACTGCAAATCGACCGGCTCCATCTGGTCCTGCCCCCGGATCATCAGCCGCCGCAAGCTGCTGACCATGTCGCTGGCTTTGCCCGACAAAACCATCAAGTCGTCAATGCGCGACTGCAACGCGGGCTTGTCTGGCGCGGTTTTGACCTGGCTTTGCAGGTCGTACAGGCCCAGCTCCAGGGCCTGCAGGGGTTGGCTGATGTCGTGCACCAGCATCGCCGAGAACGACGACAGGCTGCTCAGCGCAGACACGCGGGCGTTGAGCATCAGCAATTGGTCCCGCTCCTTGACCAAGTTGCGCATCGCGTCGCTTTCAGCCTGGGCTTGCAACTGACCTTCTTGGGCTGTGGTTGTCTCTTGGATGGAGCGTTCGAGGGCGAATCCCCAGTAGCCAAAACAGATCAGGATCATGGCCAGGATGGTCGACAAGGTCACCAGGTTGCTGACCCAAGAGAAAGAAAAAACGTTCAGGTAGTCGACGTTGCCAGTGACGAGATAGTGGTACATGCGGTTCAGGTAGGCCCCGGCATGGATGGCAAACGCCACCTGAATCATCATCAAGCTGCGGCTTTGGACCGTGCGCCGCAGTTGCCAGATCAGCCAGGACAGGACCGTGTTCAGCAGGATGAAGGTGGCCGAATAAACCAGCACGCCTGTGGTGTTCAGATCCTGGGTTTGGTACAGCCAGATCAGAAAAATGACCCAGGCACCCACCACTGCCCCCATGCCGGGCCAGCGCCAGGGTTTCAGTTGGAGTTCGCGCCGGAGCGCTTCGATCATGATCAGCCAGGATGCAAACACCCCGGACCACGCCATCAGATAAGACAGGTACTCGGAAACATAGGGCCTCAAGGCGATGGAGCACAGCGACAGGCTGTAAATCGAGATGCTGATGAACCACAGGCGTGTTTTGTCGTTGCGGCGGCCTGACAAGAGCAACCAGGTGCCCAAGGGCAGGGCGATGTGGACAGCGATCACGACCTGGATCAGCAAGCCAACGGCAGGATGCATGGGGGCTCCTTGGCAACAGAGGCCCTTTGGGCGAGGGTCTCTGAAAAAGTTCAGAATACACAGCTATTTTCCGCCTTCTGCAGGGACCTCCATGTTCATCCAGTCAGACACCTCCGGTTTTCAGCACCCCGTGCCCAGCGAAATCACACCCCAGTCGGTGTACCTGACGCGGCGCGACATCATCCGCCAGATGGCCACGGGCTCTGCGGGCTTGGCCCTGGCCGCTTGGGGCCTGCGTGAAGCCCACGCGCAAACCCCGCGCGCAGGCCAGTTGGCGGCGCTTGCAGCCGTGCCTTCGACCGTGCCCGGGGCGTTGACCATGGACCGGCTGACGGCCTACAAAGACGCGACAACCTACAACAATTTTTACGAATTTGGCACCGACAAATCCGACCCGGCCAAGCGTGCCCACACCTTGGTCACACAACCGTGGACGGTCGAGATCGAGGGTCTGGTGAAAAAGCCAGGCCGCGTGAACCTGGAAGACCTCATGAAATGGGGCGCCATGGAGGAGCGCATTTACCGCCTGCGCTGCGTGGAAGGCTGGTCGATGGTGATCCCATGGATCGGGTATTCGCTGGCCGAGCTGATCCGTCGCGTGGAGCCCCAGCCGGGCACCAAGTTTGTGGAGTTTGTGACCCTGGCGGACCCCAAAACCATGCCGGGCGTGCGGGGCGGGGCTCTGGATTGGCCTTATGTCGAGGCCTTGCGCATGGACGAAGCCATGCACCCGCTCACCCTCTTGGCTTTTGGCATGTACGGCGAAGTCATGCCCAAGCAAAACGGCGCGCCGCTGCGCCTGGTCGTGCCCTGGAAATACGGCTTCAAGAGCGGCAAAAGCCTGGTCAAGATCCGTTTCACCGACAAGCAGCCTGTGTCGTCATGGGAAAAAGCCGCGCCGCAGGAGTACGGTTTTTATTCCAACGTGAACCCGAATGTGGACCACCCCCGCTGGAGCCAGGCCACCGAGCGTCGCATTGGCGAAGACGGGCTGCTGGCCAAGAAGCGCAAGACGCTGATGTTCAACGGCTATGAAGCGCAGGTGGGGCAGCTGTACGCGGGCATGGATTTGAAAAAGTTCTTCTGATGTCGGCTTGCCTCAAGGGGGTGAAGGCATGAGGGCGGCGCTGCGCCACCCCGTCGCTTGGTGGGTCGTGCTGGTGCTCGGGTGCATGCCCTGGGCCTGGTTGCTCGCCCAAACCCTGCTGGACCAGCTGGGGCCCAATCCCGCCGAAACCCTGATCCGTTCGACCGGGGACTGGACACTGCGCAGCTTGTGCGTGGTGCTCGCCGTGAGCCCTTTGCGCAGCTGGCTGGGCTGGCCGGAGCTTTTGCGGTTTCGGCGCTTGTTGGGCTTGCTGGTGTTTGGCTATGCCAGCTTGCACCTGCTGTGCTACGCCTGGTTGGACATGGGCTTTGACCTGGCCGATACCTTGCAAGATCTCTTCAAGCGCCCCTTCATTTGGCTGGGCTTCAGCGCCTTTGTGATTCTGCTGGCGCTGGCGGCCACTTCGTTCAACCGGGCTGTGCGCTGGCTGGGCGGCAAGCGCTGGCAACTGCTGCACCGGGGCGTTTATGCGGTGGCCGTGCTCGCCGTGCTGCACTTTTGGTGGATGCGGGCGGGCAAACAGAATTTCACCGAAGTGCTGGTGTATGCGGGCATCTTGGCGGGCCTGTTGGGCTGGCGCTTGGTGCGGGCAGCACGGCGAACCTGAGCCCGCAGGAAGCGCTTGTGCAGCCGGTTCAGGCTGCACCGCCTGTTTCAGACCAGCTGCTCCAGCGCAAAGGTATCGAATGCCGACTCGCGCTGGCGGATCAAATGGGCCTTTGTGCCATCGACCAGGATCTCGGCGGCGCGGCCCCGGGTGTTGTAGTTGCTGGCCATGCTCATGCAGTAAGCGCCTGCCGACAGCACGGCGAGCACATCCCCGGCTTGAACCACCAGCTGGCGGTCACGGCCGATCCAGTCGCCGCTTTCGCACACCGGACCGACCACGTCGTACACCACACCATCACCAGAGTGCTGCGAAACCGGCACGATCTGGTGGAAGGCCTGGTACATGGCCGGGCGGGGCAGGTCGTTCATGGCCGCGTCGACGATGCAGAAGTTCTTTTGCTCGCCGGGCTTCAGGTACAGCACCTCGGTCAGGCACACGCCCGCGTTGCCTACCAAAGAGCGGCCTGGCTCGATCATCAGCTGGCGCTGGCCGTAACCCCGGGCATCGAGCTTGGCCAGCAGCTGCGCCCACAGCGCATCGGCCTCGGGCGGCGTGTCGCCGTTGTAGTTGATGCCCAGGCCACCACCAAAGTCGATGTGGTGGATGGCGATGCCCGCCGCTTCGATGTCGGCCACCAGGTCCAGCACGCGGTCCATGGCGTCCAGGTAGGGCGTGCTGTCGGTGATTTGCGAGCCGATGTGGCAGTCGATGCCCACCACCTTCAGGCCCGGCAGGCTGGCTGCGTGGCGGTAAGCGCGCAACGCGTCTTCGTGGGCGATGCCGAATTTGTTGCCCTTCAGACCGGTCGAGATGTAAGGGTGCGTCTTGGGGTCCACATTGGGGTTCACGCGCAGGCTGACCGGGGCCACCTTGCCCAGGTCTGCGGCCACGGCACTCAGCACATCGAGTTCGGCTTCGCTTTCGACGTTGAAGCAGCCAATGCCCACTTGCAGGGCTTGTTTCATCTCATGGCGGGTTTTGCCCCCGCCCGAAAAAATCACCTTGACCGGGTCGCCGCCGGCGGCCAGCACGCGGGCCAGCTCGCCACCCGAGACGATGTCAAAGCCGCAACCGGCATCGGCAAACACCTGCAACACGGCCAGGCTGGAATTGGCTTTCATGGCGTAGCAAATTTGCGCCTGACGGCCCGCAAAGCCCCGCTGGTAGGCGGCCAGGGCCGACAGCATGGCGGCTTTGGAATAGACGAACAGGGGCGTGCCGTGTTCGCGCGCCAGCTCGGACAGGCGAACGCCCTCGACATGCAGCTGATCGCCCGCATAGGCGACGTGGGGCTGGCCGGGCAGGCCTTGAGAAGTTGTGGGATCGTTCATGGTGGGGTGAGTTGGGGGGGCGTCGACGCCGGGGTGTTTGTCGTTGGGTCTGCCGGCACGGTGGTTGTAGCGGGCGCGGTTTTGGCGGGCCAGACCTTGAGCGTTTCGGGCAAGGTGGCGCGTCCGGCAGACTCGGGGGTGGTGGGCAAAAACAGGGGGCCTTTTTGACCGCATGCGCTCAGCATCGCCGCACCGCCGACAAGGGCATGCACCGTGACTAGAATCTTCAAGACCTTCAACATGCACCGATTGTAATGACCGACCTTGAATTTCTGGACCAAGCTGAACGCCTGCTGGCGGGCGTAGAGATCAGCAGTGACCGTTTGAACGACGACACCGACGCCGACATCGACAACCAGCGCGTGGGCGGCATGGTCACGCTCACCTTTCCCAACCGCAGCCAGATCGTGATCAACCTGCAAAAGCCCCTGCACGAGGTGTGGTTGGCGGCCCGTTGCGGTGGCTTTCATTACAAGTTTGATGGCACGCACTGGATGGACACCAAGGGTCAAGGGGAGTTCTGGGAGAGCCTGTCGCGCTATGCGTCCGAACAGGCGGGCCAAAACTTGTTGTTCAAGCCCTGACAAGACCAGAGCAGGTCGCTCCATCCAGGCCCCCGGCGCCAGGGGGGCCAGGGTTTTGCGGCCGCAACTCAGTTCCTGAACAAATCCAGAATCCGGTTGCGCTCTTCCCCCGGGGGCGTGGCGTTGGGGGACTTGCCTGAGCCCTCCTGGCCTGTGCCCAGTGTGCTGACGCCGCCTCCGCGGGCGTATTCTTCGTACACCCAGTCGCCACCCACGTTCACCAAACCTTCGGGTACAGGCGGCTCTGAAACCGGCATGCCGCGCAATGCGGTTTCCATGAAGCTGATCCACACGGGCAGACTCAGGCCGCCGCCAGTTTCGCGGTCGCCCAGTTTGCGCGGCGTGTCGTAGCCAACCCAGACCACAGCCGCCAGATTGGGCTGGTAGCCCGCAAACCAGGCGTCCATGGCGTCGTTGGTGGTGCCGGTTTTGCCGTAAATGTCCGGGCGACGCAGTGTGCCCTGCGCTCTGGCGGCGGTGCCGGAGCGCGTGACCTCTTGCAGCAAGCTGGTCATAACAAAGGCGTTGCGCGGCGGGATGGCCGGCGCTTCGCTCATTTGCACCACGGCGGGGCTGTCCACCAGCACCCGGTCCTTGAAATCGGTGATCCGCGTGATCAGGTGAGGCTGAACTTTGTAGCCGCCGTTGGCAAACACCGCATAGCCTGTGGCCATCTGCATGGGGGTGACGGACCCTGCGCCGAGCGCCATCGTCAAAAAGGCCGGGTGCTTGTCTTCGTCAAAGCCGAAACGGGTCACCCATTCCTGGGCGGGGCGAGGGCCGACCGCCTGCAAAACGCGAATGGACACCATGTTCTTGGACTTCGCCAAACCTGTGCGCAGGCTCATGGGGCCGTCAAACTTGCCGTCATAGTTCTTGGGCTCCCAAGGCTGACCGCCCGTCACGCCGCTGTCAAAAAACAAAGGCGCGTCGTTGACCACCGTGGCGGGCGTGAAGCCTTTTTCCAGTGCAGCCGAATAGATGAAGGGCTTGAAGCTGGAGCCCGGCTGACGCCAGGCCTGCGTTACATGGTTGAATTTGTTTTTGGCAAAGTCAAAGCCGCCCACCAAGGCCCGGATTGCGCCCGTCTGGGGCGTGATGGCCACCAATGCGCCTTCCACCTCGGGCAGCTGGGTGATCTCCCAAGCCCCTTTGGGGGTTTGGGTGATGCGGACCAGGGCACCTTTGCGCACTTGCTTGGCCGGAGGCGTTTTGTCGGACAGGCCCGATTGCGCTGGTTTGAGGCCGTCGCCCGTGATGGTGATTTGCTCGCCGTTCTGCCGAATCACCACCACCTTGCGGGGTGAGGCTTCCAGCACCACGGCCGACAGCACGTCGCCGTTGTCAGGGTGGTCTTCGAGCGCGTCGTCGATGGCGTCTTCCATCTTTTTGGGGTCTGCAGGCAGATCGATGAATTTCTCGGGGCCACGGTAAATCTGGCGGCGCTCAAAATCCATGATGCCCTGGCGCAAGGCTTTGTAGGCGGCCATTTGCTCGGCCGATTGCACGGTGGTGTACACATTCAGACCACGCGTGTAGGTCTCCTGGCCGTATTGGGCAAAGACCATTTGCCGCACGGTTTCGGCCACATATTCCGCGTGCAGGATTTTTTTGTCAGCAGCCGAGCGCAGTTTGAGCGGTTCGGCCTTGGCCGCCTTGGCCTGGGCGGCCGTGATGTACTTGTTGTCCTCCATCCGCTCGATGATGTAGAGCTGGCGTGAACGGGCGCGCTTGGGGTTGTTGATCGGGTTGTAGGCCGAAGGCGCTTTGGGCAAGCCTGCCAGCATGGCCGCTTCGGCAATGCTGATGTCCTTGAGCGGTTTGCCGAAATAAGTTTCGGCCGCCGAAGCAAAACCATAAGCCCGGTTGCCCAGAAAAATCTGGTTCATGTAGATCTCAAGGATCTGGTCCTTGGTCAGCATGTGTTCGAGTTTGTAGGTCAGCAAAATTTCATAAATCTTGCGGGTGTAGGTTTTCTCGGACGACAGGTACACGTTGCGGGCGACCTGCATGGTGATGGTCGAGGCCCCCTGGCTTTTCATGCGGCCCACGTTGGCAAGGCCCGCACGCTAGATGCCCAGGTAGTCCACGCCGCCGTGTTGGTAAAAGCGGTTGTCTTCGATGGACAACACCGCATCTTTCATGACTTGGGGAATGTCCTGGATGGGCGTGAGGTTGCGCCGCTCTTCGCCGAACTCGCCCATCAACTGCCCGTCTTCCGTGAACACACGCAGCGGCAACTTGGGCTTGTAATCGGCCAGGTCGGAAATGTCCGGCAGGTTGGGGTAGGCGATCACCATGGCCACGCCCACCACCAGCAAGATGGACGCCAGTCCAGCGGCAGCCAGGCCCACGGCCCATGCGGCCAGTTTCAAAACCCAGGACCAAAGGTCAGGCGCGGCACCCTTCGCTGGGGCTTTTTGTTTGTCTGGGGAGGCGGTGTCTTTGGAGGGCATAGGTGGGCTGTTGGGGCAGCCAACAAGGCGCGGGCTGCGGGCCATTATAAAAATCCCCGCCTCCGTGCTTGGACAATTCGAAGAGATTTTTAAACACTTTGGTTTTCAAAAAATTGTCACCTCGGCCGAATCATGTTACAAAACCTTGCAGTGAAGACCATTCAAGCTGTTTCCGGGGAGGCTCGACATGCAGGCATTGGCGCGTTGGTGGCAACGGTGGGCCCAAGGATCGGTCCGTCATGCCTGGGGCCTGGCACCACACGACGGTGCCTGGGTGTTGGGCGGCTTGACTCGCCCCATCCACAACCTGGTCAAAGTCCAGACCCTGGTGGCTTTGTCCGCACCCGCTGATGTGGACGCTTCAGACCTGAGCTGGCTGAGCCAGCACTTGCGCCAGCATGGGCGCTTGGGTGGCGGGGCGCGTCATCGCCTCAACATGGCTTTGCCTCTGGCGCTGATTCAGCAGGGGTACATCGACTTTCCCGCCGACTTGCCCGAAGAAGACTGGGTCTACGAGGTGCAGCTGGAAGTGGCCCAGGCCTTGCAGCTGGAGCCCGACGCGGTGAATTTCGACTTTGAACCCGCGCCACTGACCGATGGCCTGGTCCAGCGCGTGCACTGGATGGGTTGTGCGCAAGCCCGGATGGCGGACTTCAAAAGCTGCACCCGCGCGGCAGGCTGGCGACTGGCCGCCGTCGAGTCCGAACTGCAGGCCGCACAGCGGGGTGCGCGTGCGTTGCGCGGCGGGGTGGCCAGTCTGTGGACCCAGGCGCCGCAGGACTGGCAGTTTCGGCTGGACAAGCTGGGCGGACCGGCTGCTCGGTCAGAACACGAAGCCGCTCAGGCGTCGGTGGACTCCGAAGCCGCCATCGAAGAAGCCCTGCATCAGGTGATGGCCACGCCCGGTGGCCCACGCCTGGTGGCGGCAGGCTTGGCCCTGAAGGCGTGGCAGTGATGCGTGCGCTGAATTTGCTCCATCACCCGGGCCTGGCTCGGCAGCAAAAGGTTTTTCACCGCTGGTGGAGCGGCTTGGCCGGGCTGCTGGTCGGCGCCTCGCTGGCTTGGGCTTGGCACCATGTGCAGGTGATCGAGACGGCGCAGCTGCAGTTGGCGCAAAGCCGTTTGCAAGGGGCATTGCGGGCGCAGCAACAGCAGGCCCAGGAAGCCGCACGCCAGCAAACCCGGCTGCGCGGTCAAGCCGAACAAGCCCGCCAGCTCCAGCAGATCGCCGAGCACCAGCACACCTGGGTGAGCCTGCACGAGAGCTTGCAGCAAGAAGCCAGGGAGCGGGGCCTGAAGCTGCTGCGCTTGCACTCTGATGCAGAAAAAATCGAGCTGCACGGCACCCTGCAGCGCGCTGACGCCGTGTCTGAAGTACGGCAAAGCTTGTCGGCGCAATGGCCGCAAGCGCTGGCCTTGACCAGCATGACAGCCGGTCCCGCAGGTGAGGTGAACGTTGTCTGGCAAACCCAGTGGCCACAGGCCCAAGCGGTGGCGGCCACACCGACTGCGCGCACCCAGAGGGCCAAACCATGAACCGTTGGGCCGTGATGCCGCTGGGCGCTTTGCACTGGCCTCACCTGCAGCGGCTGGCCGCACGCTGGTGGCGTCGGTGGGTCTACGCCCTGACCGGCTGCTCGCTGGGCGTGGCGCTGGTGTGGCTGGCGCAGCCAGAGGTGCGCGAAGACCATGCGCAGGCCGAACAAGCGGTGGCCACTTTGTCGCAGCAGTTGGCCGCCGTGCCTGTGGCCGCAGCCACGCCCCCAGCCCAGGCCATGCCCAGCGGTGTGCAGGGCCGACTGGCCAGCTTGCCTGCCGTGACACAGCAAGGGCAAATCTGGACCGATTGGCAGCAGTTCTTGGCGGCGCATGGTTTGCGCTTGCAATCGCTGCGCCCCTTGGCCTCAGAGTCCGTCGTCTCGTCCGCGTCCGCCAGTGGCGGTGCCGCCCAGCCTGCCAGCTTGCCCCATCAGGCGGCGGCTTTGCGTGTGCAGGGTCGTTTCGAGGACTGGACCCGGGCATGGGCGGCCTGCGCCGAGACGGGGCCGGTCTGCAGCCTGGACCGCATCAGCGTGGCGGCCCTGCCACAAGCGGCCGAAGTCCAGATCGATGTGGTGCTGCGCATCTGGATGCGTCCGGGCGAAGAGGGTGCTGGGGCACAGGCACTGCCAACGGCCTGGATCGTGCCCTCGTCGGCGTCCCCCCTGTCCCGTTCGGCGCCTGCATTGTTTGCTGCAGAGACGGCTGTTTCCGGCGCCCTTGCGGGCGCTGCCGCGCGTGCGGAAGGCGTGCGTTCGGAAGATGAGCGGCAAGCCACTGGCGCAGCGGCAACCGGCACAGCCGCCGAAGACTTGCCGCCGGACCCGCGTCACTGGCCATTGGCCCGGGTACGTTGGGTGGGCTTGTGGCAGCAGGGCAGCGATCGGCACGCGATTTTGTCGGCCGGACCGCATGGGGCCAAGGTGCGTCTGGGGCAACGTGTCACGCAGGAAGGCCATCGGGTGGTCGCCATCGCCGAGGACGGCGTGAGCCTGCGCTTGGCGCAAGAACCGGTGATCCAGCTCGACGGCATGCGGCCCGCCGCAGAGGGTCACAGCATGGGGAGTGGGAAGCCATGAAGCATTTCAAGCGATACGGACTCCGCAGCAGCGTGTGGCTGGCATGCGTTTGCAGCGCAGGGTGGGTGGCGGCGCAAATGCCGGGCAGCCCCGAACGGACCTCGCCACCGCCAGGGTCACAGGCGGGTGCGGTGGCTGTGCCCGACGACAAGCCGATCAGCCTGAATTTTCAGAACATCGACATCAAAGCCCTGCTGCAGGTGTTTGCCGACTTCACAGGGCTCAACCTGGTGCCGACCGACAGCGTCAGCGGACCCGTGACCGTGCGTTTGAGCGAGGTGCCGTGGCAGCAGGCTTTGAGCATCGTGCTGCAGTCCAAGGGACTGGTGTCGCGCCAGGAGGGCCGTGTGCTGTGGATCGCACCGCAGGGCGAATGGGCCCTGCGCGAGAAAAAGCAGCACGATGCCCAAGCCGCTTTGGAGGCGGTCAGCCCCTTGCAGATGCTGTCCTTGCGTTTGCAATATGCCCGTGCCACCGAGGTGGCCCAGCGCCTGCAGGGTGGCGCAGCCGGCAGCACAGGGGGGCGCTGGTTGAGTGCCCGTGGCAGTGTGCTGGCCGAGCCCCGCACCAACCAGCTCTTCATCTCGGACCTGCCCGCACGCGTGCTGGACCTTCAAAAAATGCTGGCGCAACTGGATGTGCCCGTTCGGCAGATCTTGATCGAGGCCCGCATCGTGGAGGCCGATGACCAGTTTGGGCAGTCGCTCGGTGTGAAGCTGGGCACGGGTCTGGCGATCCCCATGAAGGTGCAAGGCCGCTCCAACACGCTGGCCGTGGGTGCCAGCAACCAGCCCTCAGCGGCCGGTACGGTGGCCGGCAACCAGGTGAATTTGCCTGCGGGATCGGCTGGCCAAACGCTCAACACCCCGGCCACCTTCGCCGTCTCGCTGTTCAATGCCGCGGCCGACCGGTTCATCAACGTGGAAATTTCGGCCCTGGAAGCCGCAGGGTTGGGCAAGGTGGTGTCGCGCCCCCGGGTGGTGACAGCCGACCAGACCAAGGCCTTGATCGAGCAGGGCACCGAGTTGCCTTATCAAACGGCCTTGGGCAATGGCGTGACCGCGATTTCCTTCCGAAAGGCCAACCTCAAGCTGGAGGTGACGCCCCAGATCACGCCCGATGGTTCGGTCGTGCTGGATGTGGACGTGAACCGCGACAGCGTCGGACAAATCACCCCGGCGGGTGACGCCATCAACACCAAGCATGTGAAGACCCAGGTGCGCGTGGAGGATGGCGGCACCGTCGTGCTGGGCGGCATTTACGAAGAGACCAACCGCAACGACGAAGCCAAGGTGCCGGGTCTGGGCGATGTGCCTGGCCTGGGGTGGCTGTTCAAAAACCGGGACCAGACCCGGCGCAAAAGCGAGTTGTTGATTTTCCTCACGCCTCGCGTGGTGGCCGATGGCCCGCCCACTCTGCCGCCTTGAAGCACGCTGCCCTTTGACCCCAGCGCAGCGCGCTTCAAGCTGGGCCAGGCTGGTCGAATACACTTGCAGGCTCTGAAGTGCTGGCCATTTTTTGTGGATGGACCAGCCAATATTTCCAGTGTGAGACTTTCTTGAGCATCATCTTCGTGGGCCTACCGGGCTCGGGCAAAACCACCATTGGCCGGCAATTGGCACGCCGCTTGGGGCTGCCTTTTGTCGACTCTGACCATGTGATCGAGCACCAATTGGGCTGTTCGATTCGGGAGTTCTTTGCCCGTGAAGGCGAAGACAGCTTTCGCGATGTGGAGCAACAGGTGCTGGACGAGTTGACCCAAACCCATGAGGGGGTGATCGCGACAGGCGGCGGATCGGTCTTGCGCGAAGCCAACCGTCGCCATCTGCGTGAGCGCGGCCACGTGGTTTACCTGCGCTCGACGCCCGAAGACGTTTTTCGCCGTGTGCGCCACGACACAGCCCGCCCTTTGTTGCAGGTGGACGACCCCTTGAGCCGCCTGCGTGCCTTGTTTGAGGCGCGTGACCCGCTGTACCGCGAGGCGGCCCATTTCGTCATTGAAACCGGCCGCCCCTCGGTGGCCACGCTGGTCAACATGATCATCATGCAGCTGGAGCTGGCCGGACACCTGCCCGCAAGCACGCCTGCGCCCTTGCAGCCCGCACACAAACCCTGAAACGCCGGGATCCCCTCTCGCACCCCCTACACTTGGGGGCTATGTCCGAGTCCACATTCCCCATTGAGAAGGTCGCCATTTCGCTGGACGACCGCAGTTACGACATCCTGATTGGCCAAGGCCTGCTCGGCCGCCCTGACACCTGGGCCGGCCTGCCCAAGGCGACAACAGCCATGATCGTGACCAATGACACGATTGCCCCGCTGTACGAAGCCGCTTTGCGCAGCGCCATTGCCCCGCATTACAAGCAGGTGCACACCGTGGTGCTGCCCGATGGCGAGGCGCACAAGGACTGGCCTACCCTGAACCTGATTTTTGACGCGCTGCTGGGCCAAGGCTGCGACCGCAAGACGGTGCTGTTTGCCTTGGGCGGTGGCGTGGTGGGCGACATGACCGGCTTTGCAGCCGCCAGCTACATGCGCGGCGTGCCCTTTGTGCAGGTGCCGACCACGCTCTTGTCGCAGGTCGATTCGTCGGTGGGCGGCAAGACCGCCATTAACCCCCCGCTGGGCAAAAACATGATCGGCGCGTTCTACCAACCCGTGCGCGTGGTCTGCGACCTGACCACCCTGACCACTTTGCCCCCGCGCGAGCTGAGCGCGGGCCTGGCCGAAGTCATCAAATACGGTCCGATTGCCGACATGGCGTTTCTGGACTGGATCGAGGCCAACATTGGCGCGCTCATCGCCCAAGACCCGGCCGCGCTGGCGCACGCGGTCAAGCGCAGCTGCGAAATCAAGGCCTGGGTGGTCGGCCAAGACGAGCGCGAAGCGGGCCTGCGGGCCATTTTGAATTTTGGTCACACTTTTGGCCATGCCATCGAGGCCGGTTTGGGTTTTGGCGTCTGGCTGCACGGCGAAGCCGTGGGCTGCGGCATGGTCATGGCGGCAGAACTGTCGCAGCGTCTGGGCAAAGTGGACGCCGCTTTTGTGGCGCGTTTGCGGGCACTCATCGCGCGTGCGGGCCTGCCTGTGCGCGGCCCGGTCATAGACGCGGCCGACAACGCGGGCCATTACATCGAACACATGCGCCTCGACAAAAAAGCCATCGGCGGCGACATCCAGTTTGTGGTGATCGACGGCCCCGGCAAAGCCACCGTGTGCGGTGCGCCCGACGCCATGGTGCGCGAGGTGATCAACGCCTGCTGCGCCTGAACCATGACCAGCATCGCTGAAGCGGGTTTGGTTTCCTTGGGCGCTGGCTTGGGCGGCTTGTCTGAGTCGGTCACTGCGGGTCTCGCAGGCGCGGCGCAGGCCAGCTTGTCGGCGCTGGCCTGCGACCCGGCGCACAGCCGGGGTCGGCGGTTTGCTGAAGCCCCCGCGCCCACGCGCAACGCTTTCCAGCGCGACCGGGACCGCATCGTGCACTCCACCGCGTTCCGGCGGCTGGTCTACAAGACGCAGGTGTTTCTGAACCACGAGGGCGATCTGTTCCGCACGCGCCTCACGCACTCGCTCGAAGTCGCGCAGCTGGGCCGCTCGATAGCCCGGGCGCTGGGCCTGAACGAAGATTTGGTCGAAGCCGTGGCGCTGGCGCACGACCTGGGCCACACGCCTTTTGGGCATGCGGGGCAAGACGCGCTCAACGAATGCATGGCCGAGCACGGCGGTTTTGAGCACAACCTGCAAAGCCTGCGCGTGGTGGACCAACTCGAAGAGCGCTACCCGGCGTTCGATGGTCTCAACCTGAGTTTTGAAACCCGCGAGGGTGTGCTCAAACATTGCTCGCGGGCCAATGCCGAGCGCCTGGAATTGACCGAGCCTGGCGGCGTGGGACGGCGCTTCATCGACCGCACCCAGCCCAGCCTGGAGGCGCAGCTGTGCAACCTGGCCGATGCGATTGCCTACAACGCGCACGACATCGACGACGGCGTGCGCTCGGGCCTGATCAGCATTGAACAACTGCTGCAGGTGGAGCTGTTCGCGCACTACCACCAGCAAACTCTGGCGGAGCACCCTGGCCTGTCTGACAAGCCCCGCCGCCTGCTGTACGAAACCATCCGCCGCATGCTGAGCGACCAGGTGTACGACGTGATCGACACCACGCGCGAGGCTGTGGCCAAAGCGGGGGTGCACACCTTGGACGAAGCACGACAGGCTGGGCCGCTGGTGGCCTTCAGTGCCGGGATGAAATCGCGCAGCAGCGAACTCAAGAAGTTTCTGTTCGTCCAGCTCTACCGCCACCCGCAGGTCATGCACACCACCGGGCAGGCGCAGCAGGTGGTGCGTGAATTGTTCGCTGTTTATGTTGCTCAGCCCGTAGAAATGTCGGCCGAATTTGCCGCCAGTGCCGATCTGCACCGATCGGTGGCCGATTACATCGCCGGCATGACCGACCGCTTTGCCCTGCGCGAACACGAACGCCTGACCGGGCGCAAGCTGTTGTGAGTGCTGTACGCGCTGACCGCGCCGCCTGGCTGGTCGTATTGGCCGGCGGTGTGGCGGCACTGCAGGTGGGCAAACTGCCTCCGGCCTTGCCCGCCTTGCAGGCGGATTTGGGTCTGAGCTTGCTGCAATCGGGTTTTCTGTTGTCCGTGGTGCAGCTGGCGGGTTTGAGTCTGGCCGTGTTCATGGGGCTCCTGGCCGATGGCATGGGGCTCAAGCGCAGCATGGTTCGAGGCTTGTATTTGCTGGCGCTGGCCAGTGGCTTGGGTGGATGGGCCACCTCGCTGAACGCCTTGCTGGTGTTGCGGGCCATTGAAGGGCTGGGGTTTTTACTGGTGGCCTTGCCCGCGCCGGCGCTGATCCGACGCCTGGTTTCGTTCGAGCAACTACCGGGCATGCTGGGCGTGTGGGGCGCCTACATGCCCACGGGGACGGCGCTGGCTTTGCTGTTGGGGCCTTTGTTCATACCGATCTGGGGCTGGGGCGCTTGGTGGTGGCTGTTTGCTGCGGCCTCACTGGCGATGGCGCTGTGGCTGCAGCGTGCCGTGCCTGCAGATCCGCCCGCGATGGTGGCCAGCCAGGCCAACGGGGCATGGGCGCGCTTGCGCCTGACCTTGCGTGCGCCCGGCCCCTGGCTGGTGGCGCTGACCTTTGGCGTGTATTCGGGCCAGTGGCTGGCCGTGGTGGGTTTTTTGCCGTCCATTTACGCCGCCGCAGGCGCAGGTGGTGCGCTGCTGGGCGTGCTCACCGCTTTGGCGGCCGCCGTGAACATGGCGGGCAACATGGCTTCGGGCCGCATGATGCAGCGCGGCTGGGCACCCCGTGACATCTTGTGGCTGGGCTTTGGTGCCATGGCTGTGGGCAGTACGCTGGCCTTTGCCCCATTCACCGAAGGCCAGCCCTGGCTGCGCTTTGCCGGTGTGTTGGTGTTTTCGGGCGTGGGGGGGTTGGTGCCGGGCACCTTGTTCAGCCTGGCGGTACGGCTGGCCCCGGGCGAGCAGCAGGTGGCCACCACAGTGGGCTGGATGCAGCAGCTGTCGGCTCTGGGCCAGTTCGCCGGACCACCTGCGGTGGCCGCAGTGGCCGCGCGTGTGGGCGGCTGGCAGTTCACACCACTGGTCACGGTGGGGTGTTGCGTGTGCGGCATGGTGCTGGCCTGGTTGGCCGGGCGTTTGGTGACGCGACAAGGCGTCTGAAAATGGCCCGGGATCGAGGCGCGCAGGCACAATCACCCTTATGACTGACATGAATACCCCTGAAATCGCCGACACCGTGCGCTGGCTCGAGCGCGCCGTGATTGGCCTGAACCTGTGCCCTTTTGCCAAAGCTCCGCATGTGAAGGGTCAGATCCATTACGTGGTCAGCGAAGCCAAAGGCCTGGAGGGCCTGCGCGATGAGCTGATCGAGCAATTGCAAGCGCTGGCTGCCATGCCCGCACAAGAGCGCGAGACCGTGCTGCTGATCGTTCCGCAGATGTTGCGTGACTTTCTGGAGTTCAACGATTTTCTGGACGAAGCCGACGCCGTGCTGCAGGAGTTGGGCATGGAAGGCGAGTTCCAGGTGGCGAGCTTCCATCCTGATTTCCAGTTCGCCGACACTGAGCCCGACGACATCACCAATTTCACCAACCGCTCGCCCTATCCCACGCTGCACTTGTTGCGCGAGGAAAGCATCGACCGGGCGGTGGAGGCGTTTCCCGAAGCTGAAACAATTTACGAGACCAACATGGCGACCATGGAGAAGCTGGGTGTTGAAGGCTGGACGGCGCTGGATGTGGGGCCCACCCCATGAAAAAACGCTCGCCCGCGCTTGCCGCTGCCCCAGAGCTGCCCCCTGAAGTGCGTCCAGGTCAGTCGGTCGAGTTGCTCAAAGCGTTGCACATCCTCACCCGAGAGGGCAAGCTCAACCAGGACTCGCGTCGCAAGCTCAAGCAGGTGTATCACCTGTTCCAGTTCATCGAAAAACTGTTGCTCGAATTGCCGACCCGTGACACCGGCCCCACGCTGGCCGACCACGGTGCGGGCAAGTCGTATCTGGGCTTCATCATTTACGACCTGTTCTTCAAGGCGCTGGGCCAAGGCACGATTTACGGCATCGAGACCCGCAGCGAACTGGTGGCGTCGTCCAAAGCGCTGGCCGAGCGACTGGGTTTTGAGCGCATGCGGTTTTTGAACGTGAGTGTGGCCGAGTCCACCCAAAGCCAAGAACTTCCCGAACAGATCGACGTGGTCACCGCGCTGCACGCCTGCGACACCGCGACCGACGACGCCA
>JACCDQ010709409.1_pt1 | contig 17784 bp, 18 predicted proteins | sample 7446031 | NCBI WGS metagenome assembly JACCDQ01 (sample SAMN15323442, study PRJNA562643) | freshwater metagenome | isolation source: river surface water | place: USA:Blue River Watershed | collected 2017-08-17
ATCATCATCATCACCGCCTGGCTGATCGGGTAGCCGGCCATCGTCAGCAGTTCCAGACAGTTGTCGAAGGTGGCGGTGTCGGACTGGCTGGCGAAACTGATCGGGTAGAGCTTTTGCAGGTCTTCACCGAGCACCGGCGAGGACATCACACCTTCGCGTGCCTTCATCCAGTTGTAGTTGCCCTTGACGGTGTTGATCTCACCGTTGTGCGCCACATAGCGATAAGGGTGAGCCAAAGGCCACTCTGGGAAAGTGTTGGTGGAGAAACGTTGGTGCACCAAACCGAGTGCAGACACGCAGCGCTCGTCTTCCAAGTCACGGAAGTAGGTACCCACTTGATCAGCCAACAGCAAGCCTTTGTACACCACGGTACGGCTGGACATGCTGGGGATGTAGTACTCGTTGCTGTGCTTGAGTTGCAGGTTTTGAATGGCCGCACTGGCAGTTTTGCGAATGACGTAGAGCTTGCGCTCTAAGGCGTCTTGCACAATCACATCGGCACCGCGGCCAATGAAGATCTGCTTCAACACAGGTTCTTTTTCGCGAACAGTAGGCGACATAGGCATGTCACGGTTGACCGGCACATCGCGCCAGCCCAGCAACACTTGACCTTCAGCTTTGACAGCGCGCTCGAGCTCTTGCTCGCAAGCCATGCGTGAAGCGTGCTCTTTCGGCAAGAACACCATGCCCACACCATACTCGCCCTGCGCTGGCAATGTGACGCCTTGCTTGGCCATCTCTTCTCTATAAAGAGCGTCTGGCAACTGAATCAAGATACCAGCGCCATCGCCCATCAACTTATCGGCACCCACCGCACCCCGGTGGTCCAAGTTTTCAAGGATCTTCAGGGCTTGCGTCACGATGGCGTGCGTTTTGGCGCCTTTGATATGGGCCACAAAGCCCACACCACAAGCATCGTGTTCTTGTGTGGGGTCATACAGACCCGTTTGTTGCAAAGATGATTTTTCGGCAGCCGAAGTCATGGCGCACTCCTAAAGATATTTCGCGGGAACGTGAGCATATTGCATTGCAACAAAAATGCCAAGAAAAATAATTGGGGTCAGATGAACATTAATTTTCTCTTTTTTCAAAATTAAATTAATTGGGGACAGATCAAAATTGAGACAAAAGAACTCATTAAAGCCACTTTATCGGCAAATTATTGACTTTAGGGAGGTGTTTTAAAGGGTCTGCCAGCCTTCTGGGGCAGGATGGGGCGCTGCGTTGTCTTCTGTAAAGACTTCAAAAACTCAGGTCGGCCTACGACTCGGCTCTTCAAAACCGACTCGGTCAGGTCTTTTTGCATGGAAGCAGACAGCCCTGCGGCCACAAACTCTGCATATGCGGCCTCCCTAGAAAACGGCGTGTTGCCTAGGCCCCAATACAGTGCATGCGGCGTCACCAATTTGTCGATTTTTTGACCAATCAGGTGCTTGTAACTGGACCAATTGAAATCTTCTGCAGCTTCAGCCACCCCTGCCCTGACGGGGTTCAAATCAATGTAGGCCATGCATGTGAGGAGATAGGCCTCCGAATCAATCACCGAAGATTTGTAACGGCCTTCCCACAAAGTGCCGCTTCGTTTGTGGCGTTGGTTGAAGTAACGCACATAAGTTCTGCCAACTGCCTGCATCATCAGAGACATGGCCTCTTCGCTGGGTGGCGTGAGCAACATGTGAAAGTGATTGTCGAGCAACACGTAGGAATTCACAGCCACTTTGTGTCGCTGCGACTCTTCCAGCCAGAGGCTGTAGAGCATTTTCCGATCGGCCTCGTCCAACACAATGGGCTGGCGGTTGTTCCCCCGCTGAATCACATGATGCGGGTAACCAGGAAGGGCTAAACGAGGATGACGGGCCATGCGCGAATGCTAACCCGAAAGGAATTAATGTTGATCTGACCCCAATTAAGGGTAGCGCGATGCAAGGGATTCGGTGAGGCCGAATTCGGTCAGGAGGGCTTGGAGGCGGTCGGCGGCGCCTGCTTTGGGACGGCCGGTGTAGCGGGCCAGGATGAGTTCGTTTTTCATGCTGTGCTCCCAACCGACCAGCTCGGTGACGGTGACGGTGTAGCCCTTGGATTCTAGGTAGAGACAGCGCAGGACGTTGGTGAGTTGGCTGCCGATTTCGCGGGTGTGCAAAGGGTGACGCCAGAGTTCGGCCAAGGGAGTGCGGGATAAATTGAGGGCTTTGTTTTGGCGCAGCTTGGCAGCCACTTCGGCCTGACAGCAAGGCACCAAGACCATGGCGCGGGCTTTTTTCAGCAAGCCAAAGGCAATGGCATCGTCGGTGGCCGTGTCGCACGCATGCAAGGCCGTGACCACATCGATTTGCGCAGGCATTTGGTCAGATTGCGAGGACTCAGCCACGGAGGTGTTCAAAAACACCATGCGCTTGAAGTCCAAGCGCTGCGCCAATGCGCGTGAGGCCTCGACCAATTCGGCGCGCGTTTCAATGCCGTAAATATGACCTTGCGACAAGGCCTTGAAAAACAAGTCGTAAACAATAAAGCCCAAGTAAGACTTGCCAGCGCCATGGTCGGCCAAGGTCAAACCCATATGACTGGCATGCACATCCGCTGGCTTGCCTGCCGCCACATTCGAAGACTTGGCTGCATCTTCCTCCGAGAGCTCTTTCAGAATTTTTTCGATGAACTGAAACAAGTGCAAAACCTGTTTGAGCTTGCGACGTGAATCCTGATTGAGTTTGCCTTCGCGCGTGAGAATGTGCAGCTCTTTGAGCAACTCGATCGACTGGCCTGGACGCAGGTCGAGGTCCAAGGGTTTGGGCGCGTCTGACTTGGCGTTATTTTTTTTCATTGCTGTCATTCTGGGGCAGCGATGGCCCCACGTTCAAGTCTTGCCAACCCTTTAAACCCAATTGGTTCAGGGTGGCCATGTTGACTTCAAAAATATCTTCGGCATCTGGAAACGCAGCCACAGCACGGTCAATGCTGGCTTCACGAATCAAGTGCAAAGTGGGATACGGCGAGCGGTTGGTGTAGTTGGTGATGTCGTCTTCATCGGTTCCCGCAAATTGGTACTTTGGATGAAAACTGGCAATTTGAATGACACCTTCTAAATCGAGCGCCAGCAAACAATCGTCGGCCACATTCAAAAAGTCGTTGTAATCGTAAAAGTCTTGCAACAGATGCTGAACGACCAACACGGTGGTGTCTCGCACCGCGGGTTCGTGCGCCACCAAGTCGCGCAACTCGCGCAGTAGATCATCGCGCAATGTTTCCAAATCATCCGCCGCACTGACCGTGCAATGCACTTGGCCTTTGACATACACCGACTTGGCAAACGGACACAAATTCAAGCCGATGACCGCGCGCTCCAACCAGCGCAAGGTGTCTTGCACCATCACTTCAGCACTGACCTGATTCATGCAAGCTCCTTTGGCGCATTCAAGGCTTTGGCAATGAAGAAAGACATCACCCAACCCACGACGCAGCATAAACCTGTCGCGGTCCATGTCCACTGCCAGCCGCCCACTTGCGAGGCCAACCATGCCACCGCCGGAGGTCCCGCAAACTGACCGGCGGCAGAGCCTTGCTGCATCCAACCCACCGTGGTGGACACGTTGCGCTCATGCGGCGCCAAACGCACGGCCAACGAAAACAAAGTACCCGGCACCAAGCCACCACAAGATGAGAACAACAACACCCCTACGTAGCGCAACCAGGGCAACGCAGACGTCCGTTCGGAAAACGCCAGCCATGAGCCACAAGCCATGGCCAAAAATCCGAGGCCCAGCAACACACTGGGATGAAGGCCACGTTGCAACAAGCGGCCCGACGCCATGTTGCCACCCATGTTGACGGCAGCGGCAAATGCCGTCAGCACGCCCAAGGTGGCGCCCGACAAACCTGCTTGCGTGTAGATGGAAGGCAAGAAGCCAACCACGGCCAACCACTGCCCCGAGTACATGGCAAAACAAAGTGCAACCAACCAAGGGCCCGGTGCAGTCAAGGTTTCACGCAAACGCTGCGGCCATGCCACTTGAACAACGGCCGGCGTACTTTGCAGTGTGGGTTGTTGTGAAGCCATCACCGCATCGGCGGGCACCACACGCCACAACACCAGCGCCATGGCCCAAGACAGCACGGCAAACAAACACCACCAAGTTTGCCAACCCCAAGCAGGTAGCCACAAAGGCCCCACCAACAAAGTGAGGGCTGTCCCCGCCGGCATGTAAGCACCCCAATAGCCCAGTAACTTGCGAACTTGTTGCGCGGTGACCAATTTGCGAATCAGCCCAGGCGCAGGCAAAGTGACACACAAAAAACCGAGGCCTTCAAGCGCTCGCCAAAACATCAACTCAGGCACACTCAGCGCAAACGATCCCATGGCACTGGCCACTCCCAGAACCAACAAGCCCATCAGCATGCTGCGCTTGAGTCCCAAGCCATCTGCTGATAAACCTACCGCCAAGGCCAAGCTCATGCCCGCCAATTGCACCAGCGACAACAAGAAGCCCGATTGCATCAAACTCATGCCCAAGCTTTCGGCCAATGCAGGCAAGGCCGGCGGCAACTTGCCAATCTGCAATGCAGCCACCACACCCGCGAAGATGACAATCAAGGCCGCAGCCTGCGACCCCTTGGCATCGGCATCTGTATCTGCTTGCGTGCTCATGCCAACAGACGACGCCCGGTAAGGCGCTCGTGCTCTTTAGCGGCATAACGATCGGTCATGCCTGCGATGTAATCGGCCACTGCGCGAGGCGTTTCTTCACGCGCTGAAAAATCAGACGACATTTCTTGAGGACTGCTGAGGTACGCATCAAACAGTTCGCGCACCACCACTTGGGCATTGGCCGTGGTCTCCATCACTTGAGGATGACGGTAGAGGTGTTTGAACAGAAAAGATTTCATCACCTTCACTTGCTGCGCCATCGGCTCACTGAAAGCCACCAAAGGGCCAGAGAGGCGCGCTTCGTCGGCACTTTGCGGCTGGTGTTGCGTCAAATGTTGGCGCGTGGTGTCGATCACATCGTAGACCTGATCGCTCAACATTCGTCGGATGGTTTCATAAAGCAAGCGTCTGGCTTTGCTGGCGTCCGCCAAGCCTGGATGTTGTTGCAAGGTGACGGTTTTGTAATGCGCAAACAAAGGCACCTCGTCCATTTGCGACAGCGTGAGCAAACCCGAGCGCACGCCATCGTCGATGTCGTGCGCGTTGTAGGCAATGGCATCGGCCAGGTTGCACAGTTGTGCTTCCAAACTGGGCTGCGTGCCATTCAAGAAGCGATGGGCCACGCCACCCGGCTCCTGCGCTTCGATCAACAAGGCATTGCGTTTGGCGCAGTGTTTCAAAATGCCTTCGCGCGTTTCAAAACTGAGGTTCAAGCCATCAAATTCAGGATAGCGCTCTTCCAAATGGTCCACCACCCGCAAACTTTGCAAGTTGTGTTCAAAGCCGCCATAAGTTTGCATGCATTCGTTCAGTGTGTCTTGTCCTGCATGGCCAAACGGGGTGTGCCCCAAATCATGCGCCAGCGCAACAGCCTCCACCAGATCCTCGTTCAAACCCAAGGCCCGCGCAATGGAGCGTCCCAATTGCGCCACTTCCAAGGAATGCGTTAAGCGCGTGCGAAACAGATCGCCTTCGTGGTTTAAAAAGACTTGGGTTTTGTAGACCAAACGCCGAAACGCGGTGGAGTGCACGATGCGATCGCGGTCGCGCTGAAAATCATTGCGCGTGGGCGCAGGCACTTCGGCGTGGCGTCGCCCGCGGGTTTGTTCAGGATGGCAAGCGTAGGCTTCAAGCACAGCAGCGATCGATGACAGCACGCACCATGGCTTCGGGCGCAGCGCTGACGCGCGCTTTGCCTGGGCCTTCAATCAATACAAATTGAATGTCGCCAGCCACCGATTTTTTGTCATGCAGCATCAAGGCCAAATACTTGCCCGCATTGTCCTGGGCATCGAGCACAGGGCCACGGATGGGCAAGCCAGCTTGCGAAATGAGCTGCGTTAAGCGCGTCACAAACGCCGCATCGATGAGGCCCAAGGCCTCCGACAAATGGGCGGCCATGACCATGCCGCAACCCACTGCTTCGCCATGCAACCATTCGCCATAACCCAAGCCCGCTTCAATGGCGTGGCCAAAGGTGTGGCCAAAATTCAAAATGGCGCGCAAGCCGGCTTCGCGCTCGTCTTGCCCCACCACGTGGGCTTTGATTTCACAGCTGCGCTTCACTGCATGCGCCATGGCTTGCGGCTCGCAGGCTTTGAGCGCCTGGATGTTGGCTTCAATCCAATCAAAGAACGCCATGTCGGCAATGGGGCCGTACTTGATGATTTCGGCCAAGCCCGCACTCAATTCGCGTGCAGGTAAAGTTTGCAACACTGCCAAATCACAGACCACACGTTGCGGTTGGTAAAACGCGCCAATCATGTTTTTGCCCATGGGGTGGTTGATGGCTGTTTTGCCACCCACAGAAGAATCAACTTGTGCCAACAAGGTGGTTGGCACTTGCACGAAGGGCACGCCGCGCATGAAACTGGCTGCGGCAAAACCCGTCATGTCGCCCACCACACCGCCGCCCAATGCAAACAACACGGTCTTGCGATCGCAGGCCTGCCCCAGCAAGCTGTCAAAAATCAAATTCAAGGTCATCCAATCTTTGTGCGCTTCGCCATCGGGCAAATGCACGCTGTGAATGACTTTGTAATGGGCAGAAAGGGCTTGCTTGAGCGCAGCCTCGTACAAGGGCGCCACCGTGGTGTTGCTCACAATCAATGCCGCAGCCGCTTTGGGCAAGTGGGCATAGGTGGCAGCTTGGGCCAACAAGTTTTGACCAATGACGATGTCATAGCTTCGGTCGGCCAAATCAATTCGAACCACTTCTGGCTGTTGCGTCGTGCTGTTCATAAGCGGCTTCAAGTTTGGTGTGGGGTGTGCGTGTCAAAACCTTGAAGGTCCAACTCCGCAATGATGGCGTTCAACAATCGGTTGATACTGGGCCGCCCGGTGTCAAACACATGGTGCGCCGTCTCTTTGTAGAGTGGATCGCGCACTTGAAACAGGGCGCGCAATTTCTCGAGGGGGTCGTTCACTTGCAGCAAAGGTCTTTGCATGTCGTGCTTCAAACGGCGAAACACTTCTTCAGGGCTTGAACGCAGATAAACCACTTTGCCACGCGCCCGCAAATGTTGACGATTGGCTTCGCGCAAGACCGACCCGCCGCCGGTAGACAAAACACCGTGGTGGTATTTGCTGAGATCGTCGATGACGTTTTGCTCGATGTCGCGGAATCGCTCTTCGCCTTCGCGGTCAAAAAACTCACGAATCGAACAACCCAAGCGCTGCTCAATGACGCTGTCGGAATCCAAAAAAGGCAAGCCGAGACGACGCCCCATCTGTCTGCCGATGGTCGTTTTGCCAGATCCCGGGAGGCCAACAAAAATAATGAGCAAAAGAAGAAATTCAAGGTTGGAATGAGTCCCTAAGTGTATTCGAGGCCGCCCTGGGTGGCGATTCAGCCAGCACTCTGGGGGTGACAAAGATCAGAAGCTCGGTTTTTCGCTGGGTGACCTGCTCACTTTGGAACAGCCTGCCAAAAACCGGCAGGCTGGCCAAGCCAGGGACCCGCGCCTCATCTTGCTTGTCTGCCGTTTCCAAAATGCCGCCAATGACCACCGTGCCCCCGTTGTCCACCAAAACCTGTGTTTTGACGTGTTTGGTGTTGATGGAATAGCCCGCCGTGGTGACCTGACCGACGCTGTCCTTAGCGATGTCGAGCTCTAACACCACCGCCCCTTCCGGGGTGATTTGCGGTGTCACCTCGAGTTTGAGGTTGGCTTTGCGAAACGCAATGGAGGCCGCCCCATTGCCATTGTTGACTTGGTACGGCAGCTCGGTGCCCTGCTCGATCAAGGCCTTGGTTTGGTCCGCAGTGACCACCCGCGGACTGGCAATCACTTTGCCTTTGCCGTCGGCTTCAAGCGCAGAGATTTCGAGGTTGAGAAACTGATTGGCCGCTGCATTGAACAAGGACACCGCAAAACTAGCAGGCGGAAACAGGGTTTGCCCCGCCGAGCCTGCCGGCAAATTGAGCCAATAACTGGGCTGAATGCCCCCCGAGGCGGCCATGCCTTGTCCACCGATGGCCAAGTTAACTGGCTTGGCAGTTGCTGCAAAGGGGGCCGCGAAGCTGCTGGCAAATGCACCGCCCAAACGAACACCCAAGGATTTGCCAAATTGCGCTTCAGCCTCCACGATTTGCGCTTCGATCATGACCTGTCGCACTGGAATGTCCAGCCATTGAATGACGTTTTGCAGCTGTTTCAAAGCCGCGGGCGTGTCCAAGAAAAACAACTGATTGGTTCGGGGTTCGGCCATCACCGTGCCTCGCGCACTTAACCAACGCTGCCCTGACGCGCCCGCACTCACGCCGGCAGACTGCAAGCGCTGCGCCACATCGAGGGCTTTGGCGTATTTCAAAGTGATGGCCCAGGCTTGCAATCGCTCGGATGCATCGTTGCGTGAACTGATCCACAAAACGCCATCTTTGCTGATCGCCTCCAGCCCTTTGGATTGCACCACCACGTCGAGTGCTTCTCGCCACGTCATGTCTTTCAAATGCAGACTGACAGGACCCGAAACGCCGTCGGCCACAATCAAATTGTGTTGCCCCATTTCGGCCAAGGCATGCAACAAAGCTTTGACCTCCATGTTTTGAAATGTCCACTTCAGCTTGTCATCGGCAGCTTGCAACAAAGGACTCCACATCAAGGTGCAAAGACCGACCACCCCTGCCTGAAACCACGGTCCTCGCTTCATGGCTTCGCCCCCTCCCAATCGAGCCGAACATCGGGCTGCCCCATCCCTGAACTCAGCCAAAGCCCCTGCGCATCGGTCCATTTGGCTTGGCTTTGCTCGGTGCCAAGCTGTTGACCGGGGCGCACCAAATGCGTTTGTGCGCCAGAGCGAACCCAGGTCCAAGCTTCGCCACGGCCACTTGAATGACTGGATTGCGCAACACCCACCACCCGCATCTGTGATTGACTTTCCTTGGGCAAAACGTGCACAGATGGCAAGGCCGATGTGGTCTGTGAATTTGCCAGTGCAGCCACTTCAAACTGCAACGCAACGCCTGTATCGGTATCGGCGTCTTGTGCATCCCAATACAAAGACAGCTGCCCTTCTAAAACAAACCGTCCATCGGCTTGCCTGCGACTGACCCACGATGTCCACAGCCCGTTTTGAAACCATTGGTCCAGGTCTTGCCAATAGGCATGCACAGCGTCTTCGGCGCCTTGAACACTGAACTTCAAGGTACTGGCCTCCAAGCCGTGCACGTCGGGTTCTGGCATCAGCTTGAGCTGCTGCACCAGCAAACCACGCTGCTGTGCCATGCGGTGCAATCGATGGAGCAAGGTCAAGCGAATGGCCGAATTGGGCCATGCCACCAACAAGTCATCGACTTGTGCTTGGTGCTGGCGTATCAATAAGTCCTGCTGCGCTAAGACTGCCTGCACTTTCATTGCTTGCGTTTGTTGCAAAGCTGATTGCCGTAAGACTTCTTGGACCTGCTGCTGGCGTTCCATCCACTGCGCACTGGGAACAGACAAAGCAAGCGCTGCGACCAAGCCGCGCCAAATCACTGGCACCAAGCCGCACAAAGACAGACACATCAGCAACACCATCCAAGCTTGTTGCATGGGCGAGGCCAAGAAGCTTTGGTTTTGCCAATTCAACACCCACTTGGGCCATCTCAAGAATACCCAATGGGCCAAGGGGTCCGTGATACTTTGGAAGACCTTGGCACGGCTCATGAACCCGCTCCCTGTTTGCCATAGAGCTTGGCCTGAATCAGAAACACCAAGCCTTTTGGCACCAGCGAACCGGGCACATTCAAGTCGGACTGCACTTGCACCAACACAGGCGCTTGCAACCAACCTGGAAAACGGTGCAAGGCTTGCAACAATACCGAGACATCATGAGATTGTTCGGCCACACCTTCCCATGTGAACAGGCCGTTTTGAAATTGATGTGTTCGCAAAGCAAAGGCCGTGGGTGCTTCTCCATTGCGACCCTCTCGCTTCATCCTCCAGGCCGCTTGAACTTCTGAGATGTCTTCACGCTGCGCCTGTCGGCTTGCCAAACTTACTTGACGTGCTTTCAAGTCAGCCACCGTTTTCTTCGCATCGGTCAATGCTTTTGCGTCGGCAGATGGAGTTGCAGGCATCGCCCCAGGCAAGGGCAAGATTGCGCTGCCTTGCACGTGCGCTGTGGTGGCCAATTCATCCAAAGCGAACAGCTCTTGCTGCCCAATGATCCCCATGCCCAACAGCAGCCCCGTGCCCATGGACAATTGAATGTTGCGGCGTGTGCGCTTGCTGCGGTGTGCAGCGTTTTGTAGCCAGTTCAACATGGCACTTCTCCTTGCCGCAAATACGAAACAAGCTGCTCAGAGATGCGCTGCTGCAAAGCCTGCTGCGACTTGAACGAATGTCGAAAGAAGCTGGCCAAACCCAGCGCTTGGCTTTGTGCCGTGAACACCTGCAAATCGAACCCCAGTTCTTTCATGTGCGCCATGCGTTCATGGAGCTTGAATGCCTCATAAGCCCAAACAGTGGCCTGCAAACTTCCGGTGACTGGCTGATGAACCTGGTAATCAAGGGCCACTTGATGGGTCGCCAATTGCATGCGCACACTGGCCTCTAAACGACATTCGGCTTCGATGTCATGAGGTCCCCAACTGGGCAAGCAGGCCCACTCGAACGTGTGGCACTGCGCATCTGGAATGACCCAAGCTGTTGGCCTAACATGGGTCTTGAAGAAGGGCACACGGGGTAAAGCCGGCAAAGCCCGCTCAAAGGCAAGTAAGAGCGCCGACATCAAGCTTGGCAGATCCTCACCTGTTTTGGTCAACACCTGCGGGCCATGGACGACCACTGCGGTGAAAAAACGCAGATCATCAGGGGACTGTGCAGACGCTGCATGCTCGTAAACACCCCATCGCGCCGCATGGCGCCGCTGAAACAAAGGCAAGGCAAACAAATTGGACTTTCTGAGGCGGTTGGCGATCCCTCATTGAACCCTCGACCCAGCCCCGAAAAGACTACAATTCCTGCCAATCCAGTTGCTTTGCGCAACATTCAAATTCCGCCATCTGCCCAGCAGTTTTTATAATGCGGTCAGCGGTTTTTTCCGCCCTCAACATGTCCAAAAAAAACAACGACGCATCCCCTCAACAACTCGATTTGATCGAGTCACCTCGCCTGCATTGGGCCTTGCGAGTTTGCCTTTGGGCCGCAGGCTTGGTGGCAGCGGGCTTGTTGTCCTTGTTGATGGTGATTGGCGTGGCCATGGTGATGGCCTATCCCCAACTGCCCGATACCTCCGATTTGGCCGAATACCGCCCTAAATTGCCATTGCGCATTTACACCGCAGACGGTGCTTTGATGGGTGAGTTTGGCGAAGAGCGTCGCAATTTGACGCCCATCAAAGAAATTCCGCAGGTCATGAAAGACGCGGTGTTGTCCATTGAAGATGCGCGCTTTTACCAACACGGCGGCTTGGACTATTTGGGTTTGATTCGCGCTGGCATTGCCAACTTGGGCAAACGCAAAAGCCAAGGCGCGTCCACCATCACCATGCAGGTGGCGCGCAATGTGTATCTGTCGACTGAAAAAACCTACACCCGCAAAATTTATGAAATTTTGCTCACCTTCAAGTTGGAGCACTTGCTGACCAAAGATCAGATTCTTGAGATTTACATGAATCAAATCTTCTTGGGCAACCGGGCCTATGGCTTTGCATCAGCCGCCGAAACTTACTTTGGCAAACCCCTGAAGGACATCAGCATTGCAGAAGCCGCCATGTTGGCCGGCTTGCCCAAAGCGCCTTCGGCCTACAACCCCATCAGCAATCCCAAGCGCGCACGTTCACGCCAGCTCTACATCATTGAGCGCATGGAAGAAAACGGCTTCATCACAGCCAAGCAAGCGCAAGAGGCCAAAGCCGAGCCCTTGAAAATTCGCGCCAGCAACGACAAGAACCGCATCCATGCGGAGTACGTGGCCGAGACCGTGCGCCAGCTGATGTTTGCGCAGTATGGTCAAGAAACCTACACACGCGGTTTGAACGTTTACACCACGCTCCAATCCACCGAACAAAACGCGGCCTACCATGCCTTGCGCCAAGGCATCATGGACTTTGAGCGCCGTCAGGTGTACCGCGGCCCCGAGAAGTTCATCGACTTGCCCAGCACGCCCAAAGAAATGGAAGAGGCCATCGACGATGTGTTGGAAGACCATCCCGACAATGGCGACGTGATGTCAGCCGTGGTGCTAGAAGCCACACCCAAAAAGATTGTGGCCGTGCGTCAAAACGCAGAGCAAATTGAAATCACTGGCGAAGGATTGAAACCAGCGCAATCTGGCTTATCAGACAAAGCCGGCCCCAACATCAAGATCAAGCGCGGCGCTGTGATCCGTGTGGTGCAAACGCCCAAAGGCACATGGGAAATCACGCAATTGCCAGAAGTGGAAGGTGCCTTCGTGGCCATCAGTCCACAAGACGGCTCTGTGCGGGCCTTGGTCGGCGGTTTTGACTTTGCCAAAAACAAGTTCAACCACGTGATTCAAGCTTGGCGTCAGCCGGGCTCTAGCTTCAAGCCTTTCATTTACTCAGCGGCTCTGGAAAAAGGCTTCACGCCCGCAACAGTGGTGAACGATGCGCCCTTGTTCTTCGATGCAGGCGTCACAGGTGGCCAACCTTGGGAACCTAAAAACTACGACGGCACTTTTGAAGGTCCGATGACCATTCGCAAAGGTCTGGCGAAGTCCAAGAACATGATCTCCATTCGCATCTTGCAAGCCGTGGGCACACGCAACGCACAAGAGTGGGTCACCAAGTTTGGCTTTGATGAAGAGAAACACCCCGCCTACCTCACCATGGCTTTGGGTGCGGGCTCTGTCACCCCCATGCAAATGGCCACGGGTTACTCGGTATTTGCCAACGGCGGCATGCGCGTGCAACCTCACATGATCACTCGCGTCACCGACCACAAAGGCAAAATTTTGGTCGACAGTCCGCCGGTGCCCGTGGACGAAAGCCATCGCGCCATCTCACCGCGCAATGCCTTTGTCATGACCAGCTTGCTGCAAGAGGTGACGCGCTCGGGTACTGCGGCCAAAGCCCGTGTGGCTTTGAAACGAGATGACATCTACGGCAAAACCGGTACCACCAACGATTCCATGGACGCTTGGTTTGCAGGCTACCACCGCAACTTGGCAGCTGTGGTCTGGATTGGTTACGACACGCCCCGCAAGTTGGGTGATCGCGAAACCGGGGGCGGCCTGAGCTTGCCTGTGTGGATCAGCTTCATGGAAACGGCCCTCAAAACACTGCCTGTGTCTGACGCCGTCGCGCCTGAAGGCGTTTTACACATCAATGGCGAATGGTATTTTGAAGAATATGCCAAAGGCGGTGGCGTCACCAGCTTGGGCCTTGGCAATGACAAAGGCGGTGCGCTGCCTGAAGCAGACGAGCGCAAGAAAATCTTAGATTTGTTCCGCAACTGATCAGCGGCGAAGCCGCCGCTGGTCAGAAACTCAGGCGCACACCCGACTGCTCTGTCGCGAAACGCGAGAGGTTTTCAAAGAACTCGCCTTGGCCCTTGGTGTCTTGCCACTGGCCCTCTTTGAACTTGTAGTGGTAGCCACCCGACTTGGCCGCCAGCCAAACCTCATGCAGGGGCTTTTGCAAATTCACAATGATTTGGCTGCGGTTGCTGAAGGTGATGGTGATCATGCCGCCCACCCGCTGGTTGTCGATGTCAGCATCGGTTTCGTCATTGATGCGATCGCAACTGCCCTCAATGCGTGACAAAAGGCGTTCAGCAGTATCCAGAAATTCGAGGTCGGTCATTACAATCCGTCACATGTTCAAAGTTTTGAGAATTTTAGTCATTGCCCAAATCCTTGGGGTTTGTGCGGTGGCTTTGAGCGCCTGTGGCCAAAAAGGCCCGCTGGTTCACCCCCAAGACCCCTTGGCGGCAGACCGCGCCACCTTGCTTCAAACTTTGATCCCTCAGACACCTTCCAAAACTGAACCATGACAGCCAACGCACTTCCCGGTCAACCTCACATTGCTTACCAAGGCGAGTCCTTGCACATGGAAGGCGTGGCCATGGCCGACGTGGCCGCACAATTTGGCACCCCTGTGTTTGCCTATTCCAAAGCGTCTATGTTGTCTGCCTTGGCAGCATACCAGCGCGGTTTTGCGGGTCGCAAAGCGCAAATTTGCTATGCCATGAAAGCCAACTCCAACTTGGCCATCTTGCAAGTGTTTGCCCAAGCGGGTTGTGGCTTTGACATTGTCTCGGGCGGCGAATTGGCGCGCGTTTTGGCTGCTGGCGGTGAACCCGCCAAAATCATTTTCTCGGGCGTGGGCAAAACTCGCGACGAAATGAAGCAAGCTTTGCAAATTGGCATTGGCTGCTTCAATGTGGAAAGTGATGCAGAGCTTGAAGTTTTGAACGAGGTGGCCTTGTCGCTCAACACTCGGGCACCAGTTAGCCTTCGCGTCAATCCCAATGTCGACCCCAAAACCCACCCCTACATTTCCACCGGTTTAAAGGGCAATAAGTTTGGTGTGGCGCACGAGCATGCGCTCCAAACCTATCAACGCGCTGCGGCCCTGCCTGGTTTGAAAGTGGTGGGCATTGACTGCCACATTGGCTCCCAAATTACCGAAGCCACGCCGTACCTCGATGCCATGGACCGCATCTTGGATTTGGTGGCCGAAGTAGAAGCTGCAGGCATTCCCATTCACCACATCGACTTTGGCGGTGGCTTGGGCATCAACTACAACGGCGATACACCGCCTGCTGCCGATCAACTGTGGCACCAGTTGTTGGCCAAGCTGGATGCACGCGGCTATGGCGATCGTCAACTGATGATCGAGCCGGGTCGCTCCTTGGTCGGCAACGCTGGCGTCTGCTTAACCGACGTGGTGTTCATGAAACCCGGCGAGCAAAAAAACTTTTGCATCATTGACGCGGCCATGAACGATTTGCCGCGTCCTGCCATGTACCAAGCCTTCCACCACATCGTGCCCGTGTCACCTCGCGCCGGCGCCACCACCTTGGTGGACGTGGTGGGCCCCGTGTGCGAAAGCGGCGACTGGATTGGCCGTGACCGTGAGTTGAATGTTCAAGCGGGCGACACCTTGGCGGTGTTGTCAGCGGGTGCCTACTGCATGAGCATGGCCAGCAACTACAACACCCGTGGCCGTGCGGCCGAAGTGTTGATCGACGGCAAGGTTGTGCATTTGATTCGCGAGCGCGAAACGCCTCAAGACACCTTCCAAAGCGAACGCTTGGTGAAGTGAACCACGCGAAAGCCCAGAAGCACACCTAAGATACCGGCGTAGAGCCAGACCTCGTCGAAATTTCTTTTGGTGGCGCGCATCCAAAAGAAATGCAGAATGGCAAGCACCGCGATGCCATACACCGCACGGTGCAATTGCCGCCAACGCTTGGCACCCATGACCTTCACCGCAGCATTGAACGAGGTTGCGGCCAGGGCGGTTAACAACAGCATGCCTGCCACACCCACTGCAATGAAGGGACGTTTGACAATGTCTTGGGCAATCTCATTCCACGCCCATGACATGTCCAGCAGGCTGTAACACAGCGCATGAATGCAGGCATAGAAAAAAGTCAGAAGCCCCAAGCTGCGTCTGAACAGCAGCCATTCTGGCCATTGCGTGATGATGCGCAAAGGCGTGATCAGCAGCGTGATGCACAAAAACCGCAGCGTCAAATCACCACTGGCGCGAATCAAATACTCTGCCGGATTGGGGCCTAAGCTATCAAAGTAGACACCGGCGCACAAGTAGGCAAAGGGCACCAAGGACAACACGACCAGCACCCACTTGGCCAGGGGCTGGCGCAAGCGGTTTCTCAACATCAGAAGTTCTTGGCCAAATCCATACCGGCATAGAGCGAAGCTACCTGCGCTTCGTAGCCATTGAACATGAGGGTCTTGCGCTTCTTGTCGAGCAAGCCCCCTTCGCCGATGCGGCGCTCGGAGGCTTGGCTCCAACGTGGATGGTCAACCTTGGGGTTGACGTTGGAATAGAAACCGTATTCTTGCGGCGCCGCTTTTTCCCAAGAGACCAGGGGTTGCTTTTCAACGAAGCGAATTTTGACAATGCTCTTGCCGCTTTTGAAACCGTATTTCCATGGCACCACCAAACGCACAGGCGCGCCATTTTGTTTGGGCAAGACCTCACCGTACATGCCAAAGGTGAGCAGCGTTAAGGGGTGCATGGCTTCGTCCATGCGCAGGCCTTCCACATAGGGCCAGTCCAAATAACCACCGCGCAGGCCCGGCATGGTTTGCGGGTCGGCCTGCGTGATGAACTCGACATACTTGGCACTGGGCAAAGGCTCAACACGGCGAATCAAATCAGACAAGGAGTACCCAATCCAAGGAATGACCATGGACCACCCCTCAACGCAGCGCAGGCGGTAAATGCGCTCTTGCATGGCGCCCCACTTCATGATGTCTTCCAAGTTGAAACGGGTGGGCTTTTTCACCAAACCTTCCACTTCAATCGACCAAGGTGATGTTTTGAGGGTGTGCGCTTTGCGTGCAGGATCGGATTTGTCCGTGCCAAACTCATAAAAGTTGTTGTAGGTGGTGGCATCTTGTTGAGACGTCAATTTCTCAACGGTCATGGCGCCTTGAATTTGCGACTGGGTGGCGGGCAAGGCCGCCAGCTTGGCTGCAACACCGCCGCCCTGCGCAAAAGCTTCGCGCTGCGCCCAGCCAGACAAGCCCGCAGCAGCAGCCCCCGCCGTCCATTGGCGCAGCAATTGGCGACGGGTGGCATAGGCCTCAGGCGAGGTGATTTCGCTGCTGAGCGGGTGAATGAATCCATCTTGATGGGTGCGAATGAGCATGGCGGACTTTCAATGTGTGAATGTCATTGGAAAACTTCAGGCATAACCCCGTGTAAGCAAGGGTTAAAGCGCCTCCTAGGGCCTCTGTCACGGCCAAAAAAAATGGGCCCGAAAGGCCCATTTTGCAGGTTGACGGCTAACTCGCCGTCAAGCCTATGTGATTAACGCAAACCAGCGATGTAGTCTGCCACCGCTTTGATTTCACGGTCGTTCAACTTGGCTGCAACTTGCGTCATTTGCAGGTTGTTTTTGCGAATACCGTCGCGGAATTGTGTCAACTGGCTGACCGTGTAGTCGGCGTGTTGGCCAGACAAACGGGGGTACTGAGCAGGCATGCCAGAACCGTTGGGGCCGTGGCAACCTGCGCAGGCCGCGATTTGGCGATCGGCAATGCCACCGCGGTAAATCTTTTCACCCAAAGCAACTGTTTCTTTTTCTTTGGCAAAACCGGGCGATGCAGTCTTGCTGGCCACGAAGTACGCCACGTTGCGCATGTCTTCAGGGCTCATTTGGGCGGCAAAGCCCATCATGACGGGGTTGGCACGCTTGCCTGATTTGAACTCTTGCAATTGCTTCAAGATGTACTCAGGGTGCTGCTGGGCCAACTTGGGGTTGGCAGGAATCATGGAATTGCCATCGGCTGCGTGGCATGCAGCACAGACACCGGCCACAATGGCTTCGCCTTTGGCCAGGTCTGGCTTGGCAGCTTTGGGGGCTGCGTCGGCGGCAAAAACAGAGCCAACCATCAAAACTGATGCGAAGGCGGCGAACAAAAATTTAGTCATTGACTTCATGGACGACATCCGAAATAGTGGGCGCTAAACCATGGGATTCTACAATGCCTGCTTGCGTC
>JACCDQ011631089.1_pt1 | contig 17782 bp, 14 predicted proteins | sample 7446031 | NCBI WGS metagenome assembly JACCDQ01 (sample SAMN15323442, study PRJNA562643) | freshwater metagenome | isolation source: river surface water | place: USA:Blue River Watershed | collected 2017-08-17
ACACCTAAATCTTCTGTTAATAACGAGTGGCCTGGATAACTCCATGGCAACAACGATTGCACCTGAATTAACCCCGGTTCACCTTGAGGTTGGACCGAGAAATCTATAGGATTCCTAATTATTACATCCGAAAAATTAGGACAATGTAAAAATCCTTGTGAATTTTCAATAAATACCGAACCTACCTGTTCTACCATTCCGTAGAAATTATAAATTTCACTTAATTTATGTTTATCGTAGAATTCTGATTTAAAGACTTCGTTATTCACCGCCATGTTTTCTAATTTCTTCCAACCACCACTGTGAATCAAAATAGCTTCTGATAAATCCAGTTGTCCTTTTTCGATCTGCTTAAAAAGAAACTCCCACACCATAAATGTAAATCCAAAAATTAGGATCTTTTGTCCATTATATTTGGTTAGAAACTCCGTCAACTTGGTTAAATCCAATTCGAAATTCTCATCTAAAATATACGTATGATCTTTACCAAAAATAGATAATCCCATTATCCCAGCGCCTCTCGCTGAGAAAGAACTCCGATTAGCGAAAACGGCTTTTGAATCAACAATTAACATGGGAAGTCTTTGAGAACCAATTACTCCGGTAATGATGGAATTCAATGCTTTTGTTTGTAATTGAGATGTTGGTTTATCTAAAACGATTCGACTCACAGCTTGTCCGGTTGTACCACTGGATGTAAGCACTTTAAAAACATTTTCGTCCGAAACACTCTTTAAGTAGTGATTTTTAAAGGCTGAAACGGGTAAAAACGGTACTTGTTCTAAACGAGTAAACTCGGAATTCTCTTTGAATAATAATCTGCTGAAATTCGAATATTCCTCGCTGTTATTTCGATGAAATTGATGCAGTTGATTCAATCCATTCAGCATCAATTCTTGTTTTTCTGTTCTACTCAATTCGAAAGGAGCTAACCGAAAAATATTCTCTAAATCTGTCATCAAAATTAAATATCTCTTTAAATCAAATCTTTTAACCCTGTGTAATCGACTTTACCATTACTCGTTAAGGGGACATTTTTTAAACCTTTGAATTTTACTTGTGTGGGATGAATTTTAAAATCCATTTGAAGTACTTTCTTTATGGCGTTCTTTTCATCTTCAGTTATAATAATTTCCGAATTCTCAATTACTGAATCTGTATCCAAATAAAACAAACAAAGGTATTTATCATCAACACCGATGGATTTAAATGAATGATTTGTCTTTTCTGCTAAAAAACGCTCAACTTCATCTAAATTAATTCGATTACCACTCAATTTTACGATTCTTTTAATTCTACCAGTTATGTAGTAGAATCCATCCTGATCCACTCGGGCCAAATCACCAGTTAATAACTCTTTTTGGTTTTCCCAATTGTCTAAGTCCCTGGGATTTTGTGCGTATCCCCCAAAAACATTGGGGCCCTTATAAATCAATTCCCCTGAAATTTCATCAATCTTAAACTCCCCTTTTGCAACAGGAATCCCAATGGAACCACGCTTTGATTCTAAATATTGGGGAGGAAGATACGACATTCTCGCCGTAGCCTCAGTGGCTCCATACATAACAAAGAACTTCGATTGAGTTTGGATAGCATACTGTTCAAATTTTTCAATATAAGCTTCACTCAACTTACCGCCTGCTTGCGTAAAATATTTCAACCGATTTAATTGCCAATTTCGGAATCCAATCCGATCTAGAATTTCATAATTGATGGGTACACCGGCAAATGAATTACAATTGTACTTATTGAAATCATCCCAAAATTTTCGCGTTAAAAAATCTTCATTGGACACCAAGATTTTACCACCAAAAATACAGTTACTCAGCAATACAGATAACCCATAAGAGTAATTTATGGGTAAATTCAATGGTACAACATCTTCCGCTGAAATGGGTAAATAACTCGCAATTGACTCCGAATTAGAAATTAAATTCTCCTCCGATAATTTCACCAATTTCGGGGATCCTGTTGTTCCAGAAGTTGATAATAACAGTTTTATTTCAGAAGCAATCTTATTCCCACTGCGGTAATCCAAATTATCTTCAGGTTGCCAAAAATAATTTAATTTAAATGCCCCATTTTTGACTTCAATTAACTGATAATGTTCTATTTCATGCCTTTGTGGATCAATAATTATATTGGGAGAATACTGAGTTTCTAAATTCTTCTTTAATTCTTCAGGAAGTTTTGAAGATAATAAAACAACGGTTGCATCAGACTCCATCGCACTAAAAAAAGCTGATAAGCACTTCATACTGTTCTCAACGTATAAAAACAATAATCCCAATGAGTTATCAACTACGTATGCATCTACCAACTCGGTGTAAGTAAATTCCTGTTGATTGGAAGAATCTATAAAATACAGAGCGCGATTCGCTCGAATATAATCTGTTAATCTAGATGGTTTATTTTCCAATTATTCTAATTTAAATTACCATACCTCCATCCACACCAATAATTTGTCCTGTAACATATTCAGACAAGTTTGAAGCGAAATAAAGAGCCGTATTTGCTACATCTTCTGGGGTACCCAAACGCTTCATTCCAATGGAACTCAAATTCTTTTCTCTTGAAACTTCGTCGATTCCTGCCGTCATATCCGTTTGAATAAAGCCCGGCGCAATTGCATTTACTCGAATATTTAAAGGCGCAAACTCTTTGCTTAACGATTTTGTAAACCCAATAATAGCAGATTTACTCGATGAATATACTGCCTGCCCCACAGCTCCATGTGTACCCAGAATAGAAGTTAAATTAATGATAGAACCTTTTCTTAATCGTAGAAAATGTTTCATGACATTTTTCGCTACCCTCATACTACCTAATACATTGATTTCGTATGTTTTAATATACTCCTCTTCATTGAATAAATTAAAGGTTTTCGGGGGAAGCATGATTCCAGCATTGTTCACTAATACTTCACAATATATCTTACGTTCGGTTAAAATTTTAAAAGCCGCGTCCACACTTTCTTTGTTAGCAATATCCATTTCCAAATAAATATGCTTTTCCGGAAACTGCATTTGAGATTTCAATGGTTCTATGCTTTCTTCAGATCGAACCCCAAGAACCAGAATTGCACCTTCTCTTTCGAAAAGCAGGCTAATTGCAAGTCCAATTCCTCGATTAGCACCCGTAATTAATACGCATTTGTCTTTTAATAACATGTCATTATTGTTCTAAATAACTGAATAATTTGATACTCGTGTATTCAAATCGAAAAGTAAAATCAGAAAAATTTCTGTTAAGCATCCATTCGACTACCGAACTAAGTCGGTTTCTATGGTATTCGAATGAGTTTACTTAAAATTGGATTAATTAAAATCTACGCCGTGTTTTGACAGAATTTCTTTTGCTTTGGCAACACTAGATAAGTCAATTACATCATCCGTTTCAAGTGACACCTCAAAAGCGCCTTCAATTTCACTGATAAGCACCATGTGTGAAATTGAATCCCATTCCGCAATTCCTTGGTAGCTCAATTCATTGGTAACGGCAGAGGCATCGATCATTAAAGCTTCACAAAAAGCTTGAGTTAATTTTTCAGTATTTGTCATTTGTACTATTTGATTTTAAGATTTAAAAAATTCAAGAACTCGATTTACGTTTAAGTTTGGGAAATATTTACAGCCAAATGCATCATAATTCCAGACAATTGTTAAACTCGAATTCAAATGTAATGCCTATTCCCGAGTGAAGTATGATTAAAGTTGTCACATTATCTCACATCAAAATTTTCAAGTGAAAATTTCCAATTCGTCCTGTCTAACAAAAACTCCGTTTGCTCATTCGACAGACTCATAACATCTATCATTAAGGGAAAACGTTGTGGCTGATATTTTTTAGGTAATTTAAACAAACCGCCCATTAACCATTCATAATTTCCAATTAACATGATTAGTTCTGGAGCATCTTTAGAAAGCTGTATATGATTAATAGTTCTTTTAAACGCAACAAAATCTACGATTCCGCCGAATTCAAAATGCATGAGATAAGCTGTTTTTATTCCCTTTTCTATTTTGGTATTGAGCACATATTTCAATTTCCCCGAATGAGTTATACGATATTCACGATCATTGTAATAGCGAAACTTTTCAAATTCTTCATTCCGAATCAAACTCAATAGTTTATCAACTGAGTTTTTGGATTTATTGAATCTTAGCCCTATGTTCATGAACTCCAAAAACAAACTAAATATAAGAATCTGCACCCCTTTAAGAGGCCATAACAACATCCCCAAAAAAGTCCCCCAACGCGAGTAAATTCCTGTACTTGGAATGATGTAATAATCAAGTTCAAATATATTTTTGCATTTCAAAATACGTTCAGTATACGTATAAGCCGCTTTATTGGGTACAATGAGAATGAATTGAACCCCTTTTTCAGCAACGTACTTCTTCAAAGCATCGTACAGTTTTCTGTAGAGGAGTAAGTCGGTTCTATATTCTTTATCTATAAAAGTAGATCCGCTCTGTGCCATTAAAACCTCAACGCCATTCCAGAGATATTTTTTGGGAATAAAAGCGGTGTGTCCTACAATTCTGTTTTCATTGTTTAATACCAATGAATGATAAGCATATCCCAAATAGGAGTTCAGAAAGTACTTCTTAAAGTTTTGCCATTGTAAATCACCTGAAAAATTTGCAGTGAAGGAATCCGTGATTTCGATCCATTCTTTATCGGTAATATCAATCGACGATTTGCAAATTATGTTCATGATAAATCCTTTAGTTTTGAATAATACTGCGCTGCCATTTTTGATGCTGGGTAGTTTCGGGCATTTTCCAATCCCCGTTCAATCCAAATAGCGCGATTGTCTTCTAACTCTTGACTTTCTATTATATCTCTAAAATTAGATACTTCCGTATTCAAATACAAAACACTATCCTGGGCAATTTCTTTTACTGCCGCATTCGGATAACACACTACTGGACAACCCAATGCTTGTGCTTCAATTACTGGCAATCCAAACCCTTCTGTTTTGCTGGGATAAAACAAGCAGAATGCACTTCGATACATTTCCAACAACTCAAATTCCGACAATGTTTTTAGTTTATGCCAACCCGAAGTGCCAAAAATTCGATTCAACTGATGAGTTTCATCTTCCGTAAATTCTTCTCCACCAACAAAATACATTTCACAGATATCGCCCAAATATTCCTCTTTAAAAAGATACTTCAAGTTTTTATACCCCCAACGTCTACCAACAAATAGAATTTTTTTAAGTACAGATGTAGGTTTTTTATTGTCTTGGGGGACATTCTCCCTGAGTAAATTCTGATTCGAGTCTAACTCCGTTTTCTGACCAAATGCAGCTGGCAAGCCATTATAGACTACTTCAATTATTCGTTTTTCTGAAACTAAATTTGGGTAAAATTTCTTGAGATCAAGCGCAGAATTATGACTTACACAAAAAACCAATTTCGAATTTTTAAGGGTGTAATATCTGAAGACAACATTAACAACCGATGGCAAATTCCACTTAAAATAAATCTCATAAAGTGCATCATGAAAAATAGAGGTGTTTATAGCATATTTGTTTACTGACCAGTCATTTCCAGATGTGAAGTATATAAATTCAGATTTAAATTCTGTTAATCGTACTGGCAACAATCTTCGCCGCCACAATTTGCGATTATCTGAAATAATATGTACCCCAAGTTTCTCAAAATCAAACTCTTTTTGTAATTGTTGCCAATATATATTCTTTTCATCTTCGGTAGAAACCACCAACCATATTTCCCAATCATTGGTTCCAAATTCAAGGAAATAACGCAATATTTCCGACCAAATCATTGAAACACCACCTGCTTTTTGAAAGGTAAATGTGATATTATTGAATACTATCTTTTTACGCATGATTGGTTTAGATCTAATACCTCTAGATATTCATTTAAAATGGAATCTGTTTGAAACCAGCTTGCCAGTTTCATTGCGTTCTTTGATAATTTATTCCACAAAACTGCATCGGTTAAAATGTGATTTATTTTATCCGTTAAATCCATATAATTTTCACACTCAAAGAATACAACATTTTCATTACCCTTTAAAAATGGCAATTTACTTTTCAACCGATCACTTACAATACAGGCCATTCCTGCACTCATTGCCTCAATCAATACATTAGGAAATCCTTCAGATAGAGATGGCAATATAAAAATGTGACTGGATTTAAAAAATCCAACCGGCTCACTAACTGCTCCATGAAAACTAATTATCGGAGTGATATTCTCATTGGTTGTGCGCTTACTGGTGGCCATTGCGGTGGAATATTTGAGCATCAATTCGTCCATTAATACTCCTTCACCTACAATATTTAGTTGAAATTTAGCGTCATCATTAATCAATTTCAAAGCGGATTTGATTAAGGTACTCACTCCTTTTTCAGGACTTAACCTACCTACAAACAGTAACTGCGGTAAAGGTGATTCCATTAAACTGTTTTCAAAACGTGCTTCTTGCAATTCTTTTATCACCGTATCATTCATTGATAAGAAATTCCGAATCACACGAATATTGGGGTGATGCGTTTTCAGATAAAGCACCTCTTTTGCAAAATCAGTTTGCGCAATCAACCCTTTTGTGTACTTATAGATATTTCGTCTTAGATACTCATTGGGAAAGCCACAATTCAACTCGGGATTCATTCTATCTAACACAAACAATCGTTTTCTATGACTCCAAAGTGCCAAGATATTGAATCCATTAAAATGCTCACCGAATGATAAAATTCGATCGTATTTAAACTGATTTGAAACGGATTTCAAACGTAAATAATTATATACTATATAAAACCACTTTGGAGTAGTTTCTCTATAATACATGGGTTGGAACAGTTTAATCCGAGCATCTATTTCCTTAAATTCTTCAGGATCTCTTCTCTTAAATAAACAAAAATAATCCACTGAAATACCTGCATTCACCAAGTTTTGAGCTAAGGTAATTGCTGCTCTTTGCATTCCTCCGATTTCAATATCGCGGGAAACAATTAAAATTCGGGTGGGGTTATTTTTCGAACTCAATTATTAACTGAATTTGTGATTCTTGGCAATTGCTCTATCAGTTCCTTACCAATTTTCAATTTTTCACCCAACTCAAAATCCCATTCCCGAGGATAAATCCGATCAAATCCACCTCCATGTGTATGTGTAATTTCACCTACATAAATTCGATTGTTTAGTGAATATAAATCTACCCGTACATACAAATAATATTGGGCAATTTTTTCCGCAATTGCAATCATCTGATCCAAATTTTGGGGGATAGAAGGAATGCTATCCATGGTGGATTTCTTCTTCCATTTGGATCCCCATGAAAACGGCAATAATTCCCACTCTTTATTAAATATGAATCTTCGATTCTCCCCTTCTCGATCATTTGCCACATAGATAAACTCTACCTTACCATTGAAACAATTGAATTTAAAATCATCAGGAATTCGTCCGGTTTCATCTGATAACAATTGCTCTACTAAAATTCTTCTATGAATTTTTTGATATTGCCACTCTCTTTGAAACCAGTAATAGTCGATTCTTAATGCCCACTTAAAATCATACTTTACTTTTTTCCAGTTAATTGCATTCAAACTTCGAACAATTACATAATTTCCCGAATCGTGATTGGTTTTTATTATACAAGGTAGGGGTAATTCTCCAAGCGGAATATCAGAAAAATCATCATAAACACCGTATAAGGGAATTACATATTCATCACCAATATATTCACGGATAAACTCTCGAACTTCAATTTTATCTGCATGTTGAACGAATAATTCTCTTTTATCATTTAATTTAATCCATTGCAATTTTTGATTTAAACTTTTTGGATTACTAAAATCCATACTGTACCCGTGTGCCTTATCAAAAATTTGACTAATAAACTCGCGATCACCGAACCTCCTATTGTTTACATAATGCCAAATCTTTTTAATCCAAAACTCAAATTCAAAAAACAACCTATTCCTATATCTCAATTTTTCCATTTTATTGTTTCAAACTTATCCGCACTCGCCCAAATTGGAAGATTGCTTTTATATGCAACTATTTTCCGATGGCTTTTTTCAAATAATGGCATATCGGTAATACTATCTGAATAAAACTCTATTTCTGCCTGACTCCAAATTTCACTACCGTAGCTCTTCTCTATGCGTTTAACTTTCTCGTGTCTTAAACAATCCAAACCATCCATTCTTCCTGTAAACTTGCCATTTTTGAATTGAATTCTAGTTGCAATTATTTGGACATCAAACTCGCTAAAAAATGATCGTAAATAAACCTCATATCCACCCGAACAAATAATAACCAAATCTGAATTTTTTGTAGTGAATTCAAATTGATTCCATACATTTTCATTTATTCTCGTTTTTAACCATTCCGAAAATTGTGTTGCTTGCTGCATAATAAATTCTTCAGTCAACCCCTTCAAACTATACAATAGCCATTTTTTTTCAATAGGATTATTTCGGAAAATTCGATCGTAAACAGCTAGGAATCGAAATTTTCTTGCCCACTTCCAACTCGCAAATATCCATTGATTTAAAATTGGCAATTGATTATTCTGGTGTACAAATAAAACAAACTCATCAGCAGATTGAATATCCACAAGAGTTTCACAAAAATCAAAAATTGCAACGGACTTTTTTCGAACCATATTAATTCAATTGCCTTTCTTCTCAACCAAATCAAATTAAGCAACCGACACCGTGAAAATTTCTAAAATATTTATCACATGTTGCATCTGAATACGGGTGCCAATGGTAATTCTCAATGTACAATCCAGCATTTTACTATGAGTTAGATTTCGAACAAAAATCTGATTTTCAGCTAAGTATTCACATACTTTATTTTTGACTTCGGGGGATGAAAATTCTACCAAAACAAAATTACCCTCACTCTCATAAACTCTTTTTACATACACCAATTTCTGAATTGCCTCCGTAAATTGGGCACGCGCTAATCTTACTTCTTTTACATAATCATTCATGTATGGTATATCCATCAAGGCACCTATCACTGCTTCTTGTGTTACCGTTGTAACGTTTTTGGGATTTCTTATTTTAGAAATCTGCATAATGTTTTCCTCACATGAAACTAAATACCCTGCTCGGAAATTGGCCATTGCAAATGCCTTTGAAAACGTTCTAGAAACTACCAGGTTATTGTATTTATTTACTTCCGACACTATAGAAACACCAGAAAATTCGGCATACGCTTCATCCACCAAAAATACAATATCTGGGTACTTAGACAACATTAAAGTCAAATCTTCTACGGGCACCATCGTCCCCGATGGATTATTTGGATTGCATATATAAATCAATGAAGGATTAACCTCTTCTATTCTTTGCTCAAACCGTTCACGATTCCAATAAAATCCATCTTCATATTCTTGAAAATAAACTTGCGCTCCTTGAGTTTGACAAGACAATCGAAAGTTATCGTAAGTCGGACCTAATACCAATACTGGATCTCCAGGAGCAACATATACCCGAACAAGATACTCATGAGCACTATCCGAAGAGGCAAAATATTGGACATTTGACTTTTCAACTTTCAAATAATCCGCCAATAACGTTATTATCTCTGGGTTGTGAGTACTTGGATACAATGGATATATAGAATCATCTTGAATAACTTGAAGAATCCGTTCTTTTACTTTTGGTGAAGGAGGGATCGTAGCTTCATTCCAATCCAATTTAAGAATTTTTGAACGTTCACTTGAATTTACTTCCCAAACTTTATGAGAAGCTACTTTGTAAGGGCTTAAGTTTCTTAAGTATTTATTTATAAATCGCATTTTTAAGTATATAAGTTTGCCAATTCGGCGGTTGAAATAAATCGTATTTTAGGAAATTTTTTGACTAACCAATGAAGCAGTTCGCTCAATTTTTGAATTCCATTGTTTCGGTTATTTACATCTATGCCTCCAACGTAATTAACACGGTGAGTATCAATAATAATGGGTTTATTTAAAGCGAATGCCATTAAAATTTGATCTTTTGCCCATTGCACAGAATCGTTGTTATGTGTCATTAAATCTGAACTCGGATCAAAAACCACATTGCGAACCAATTGAACTACAGAACTATTCTGTTTGTCGTTCTTATTGAATCTGCGATATTTCAACATCCCATCGAGTTCATCAGTTTCAAATCCATATTTCATACCTTGAACCGATTTAATTCCGAAATTGGGCAGCAATGAATGCCATTCTCTGTTAAAGAAATAATTATTGGGAATAAAGGATTGTGGCAATTGACCAAATGCCAGTTTAAATGCACAAATGCCATCTTTAAATTCCGACTCAACTTCCTCTTTTGTGTATTCACATGAATCGAACACTGCATTTAAACTTCGTAAACCATTCGAGTTTATTGAATCATATATCCACATGTGATGATTAAAAAATTCCAATGCAGTTGCATTTCCACTGGACAAACTCTTTAACCATTTTTTATGATTAACATGTTGTCTTCCGTGATACTGTGGTTCAATGATTCCTTTAAAAATTCCTTGATTGATTATTTCCAAGGTGTTTAGCTTTTCTTGGTTGAATTGCTCGTATGTGGAATAAAATGGATCCCAAAAGAATTGAGTGAATTGGTGTTCCTTAATTTTTTCAAAATTGGGATTTCCCGTTACAAAATTGGATGTAAATACGGGATGTTTACCCGTACTGTCCTTAAAGGTCACTAACAAATCCAATAATGCTCGCCAATCTTCATTACAATCGAGTGTATCGTATTTTTGAAATATCGATAATTGTTTCGAAGAATTGTTTAGTATTTTCTGTGCTTCTTTGTTTTGAGGGACGCGAATACTGCCCCAATCGTCTGATTGAATTACTACAAATTGTTCCTTAAAAGCTCTACCGCGCAGATTTAAATCCAATAAAGCCGCTATTCGTTTTAAGTTCAATGTTTAAGTCAATTAATTAAAAAAGCTTCTACCAATTCAAGGTTGGAATAATATCACTAAGAAATGCATCCCCAATAATAACTCAGACTCTTAGGTTCTCGTTTATAAAATTCCAGCAATTGATTGGAAGTAATAAATTCAACCTCCGGCCAATTTTTATAAATGGAATGTATAAGTTTTTCTAACTCTCTTAGACCATGGTCTCTATTCTGTACTGAACCTCCACTCACATAATTAACTCGATGACTGGAAATTACCGCCGGTTGATCCTTTGAAAATGCAATACTTATTTGTTTTAAACATAAATCAACCCAATCCATGGATTTATCTGCTGGTTCAAAAAAAGCATTGCGTTTCACATAGTAGAATCCATCCAACCATTTGACACCAGGAATTCGATATACTTTCCTGTTTTTGCCAGATCCCATCGGTTCTATTTGTAGTCTTCCACCACAGATCAATTTAACTCCCTTCGATTTTAATATAGGAAGTAATTGATTGCTGTAAGGAGCATTCGGCGCGACAAAATAAATGGATGAATAATCAAATAAATTTTTAAAATCATCCAGTCCATTTGAAATTATTTCCTGATATTGTTGAATATCTTTAGCGTTATCCAAATGAAAACTTGCCTGATAATATACTTGATTGGCGTTTTTATTTATAAAGGACCAAAACTCATTTTCTGCGGCTAATAATGTTTCAAAATCACCTTTTTTAAGCTGATTCATCCAGTAAGGAACATTTAAATGCTCTCGACAATGAAATTCTGCTCGAATAACGTTCTCTGCTATTGCCTTTTTTGTGGAAATCAATGAAGACTTTCCCCATGTTTTCAAGTATGAGTCCTCAATTCCTTCACTATAATAATCTTGAAAATTAGAAGCTTTTATTTTCTCAAAGTTGGGGTTTCTTGTGGCATGAAGAAAAGTGAACTTAGGTTGTTGAGGTAACTCAATGGAGTGTTTTCTCCCAATTTCCAATAATGTGTTTGTTAAAGCTTCAACATCATCTGGACTTTCTATAGCATCAAAGGCATTAAAGAATTCAACACCGGGTTCATCCAGTTGAATTGGCAGTTGATATATGGTTTGCCGTTTAGGAGGTAATGGTAATCGGTAGCTACCCCAATCATCCGACTCAAAACAGATATATTTCTTCAATTGTTAGCTATAAATTTACTTAAAGACATCCGTATAAAATTTTGCAATGGTGTAATTATTTTCGATTGCATAAAATAACAGAGGATTCAAAATGAACACATATAAACTGATAAAATCCGTAGTACGTCTAAATAGAATAAAAACATAAAACAAAATGATATACCTCAATTTGGATTCCATTTTTTTTAACAGATCGAAGGCATATTCATTGTTATGAACTGTAAAAAAAATGATGAACATAATGTGGTTTGCAATCACGTGTAATCGATACCCTTCCGTTCCTAAGAGTAAGGAAGAAAATGAAATCAATAATGCAAAGAAACCCACATATTCTGGAAGCTCTTTTTCCTTTTTCATTCTTACTAATAAGTAAAAATTTAAGTTGTTCATGATAAAAAAGAACCACTCATTGATGGTGTATGCATACACAAGAAACCAACTCAATTCAGGTCCTTGAATAGCATCCTCCTTACCTTCGCTGGAATAAGCATCTGTTCTATCTTTAAATGATTCGGGAAGGAATTCTGAAAAAGCCCCAAGATCAAAACCAACGGTATGACTGATTATAAAAAATGAAAGGTAAACTAACCAAAAGAATTTTAACAGGTTTATTGGAACTACTCGTCTAAAAACTACCAACCCCGCCAACACAAAATGAGCATTATGGAGAAAACAAATGGCTATAAGAAGAATATAATTCAATATGAAATTCTTATTCCCTTCCATAAATATTTTTATGAAAAGCCAAACGAAAATGATTGCTCCAGAATAAAAACGAAATGCCTGAAATTGGTAAGGAGAATGTATAAATGCAAAAGACAAAATTATGCTCCAATAGAACTGATTCTGTTGAATAATTAAGTTCAAAAAAAATAGAAACACCTGTACATAAAAAACTCCATAAATAAATCCCAAAATCCCAATAAAAACATGTGGATCCTGAGTAAATAACGAAGAAATATATGCAATAGTTCCTAATCCAAGTTCGAGATCTTTTGATTCATCAATGGTTATTTTGTCTAAAAAAGAAACATTGGGTTTATCTCGAATTTCACAAATATGCAGAAATGCTTCTACAATTCTTATTACATCTGAACCGGTTCTTGGATCTGTGTCTAATGAGTATCCGAGTACAAAGAACATCAAATACATCATCCATCTGGAATATCGGTTTATACCATTTTTTAATGAAATAAATAGGGCAAAAACAGGGCTAATAAAAAAGATGGCGAATAAACTCCGCAAATAACGGAAACGATTGCTATCGTCGAATGTTTGATTCAATATACCATCTTGAGCCATCTTCAGTTATCTATTTAATATTATCTAAAATGGAATTACTATACTTTCCATTTAAACCCAAATAATTCAAAAAATTCGTTTGCTGTTCAATCCTTTTGGATGATATTATTTTTATCATTTCATCTTCTATAAATTCCACATTCAATTCGCCTAGAAATTTTTCATATAAGGTGTTAGAAGATTGGTGAAAATTACAAAATGAAACGAAGTTATTAAAAAATAGAGCATCCAATAAAGTGGTAGAATGATCGGCAATGACTAAATCAAATTCTTGTTTTAATAAGACTGAATATAAGTCGATATTTTCCAGAATGTTAACTTGATCCAATTGGGGAAATATCTCATTCAGATGATGAAATTTGATGGAAACTTTAAATCCAGAAGTAGTTAAAACACGAACCAAATGAATTAATTTTTCTACTTTCTTTCCCTCTGTTTTTTCAAAATTAGTGGGTAAAATCAGGATGGTTTTTACTCTTTCTATTTTCCGATAAGGTTGTCTAGAATCAAAAAATTTATTGTACCATGGATTTCCATTGACCATAAAATTGGCACGATTTTCTACAACCTCACCTTTAATACAATCAGACCAAATCCAAAAATGGGTACATCTTGCCATTTTGTGCCAACGTCCTTCCGGAAAACGATTACTAATATGTCCACCGGTATAAAATCCATGCTGAACTGCTACGAGTTTCACATTATACCTTTTTGAATACAAATGATGAATCATTGCAACTCTACCAATCCAATTAATATCCAATATTATTTTGGGTTTGAGTACTTTCAATAAAACGAAATAGACTTTAGCCCTTAATTTGGATGTCCTTGTTTTACCGAAAATCCTTAAAATTTTCCATAATTGATCAAAATCAATTAAAACAAAATCCTCTTTGTTTTCCTGAAGAATAGGAATTGTTTGACGATGTTTCGTGTATAAAAGAATGGGTTTGAATTTCAATTTTTATAAACCTAATTTTGTTGAAAATCGTGTAATTAGAGAGTAATTAATTCATCGGCCAGTGAATCGAATTGATCGTCGTGCGAAATGAATAATACCACTTTACCTGATTTTGCCAAATTGTGTATAGTTTGAATTACGCCTTTTTTGTTTTCTGAATCCAACGCACTTGTACTTTCATCGAAAATATAAACATCTGAATCTTTGTAAATTTCACGAGCTATATTCATCCGTTGTCTTTGACCACCACTCCAATTGTTGCCACTTTCATTAATAGTTAAATTTGCCAATAATTCAAATGAACCATGTTGAGACTTGCTATAACTATTTATTAGTTCAGATAAGTTAGCCCGTTGCAGTGCTTCTAAAAACCTTTGTTGATTTTCAGGTTTATTTATATCTGAATCCCAAAGTGTAATATTATTCCAAAGATTGTCTAAGAACATAACAGGCTCTTGTCCAACATAGGAAATTCTCACTTCATTGTTGAATGAATTTATGTTGTCTTGACGTATAATGTCTATACTGCCATGTTGAGGTTGGTAAAGTCCACTTATTAAATTAATCAACGTAGATTTTCCACTTCCACTTGGGCCTTTAATGATATAAAGCTTTCCTGATACAAATTCGGAACTTAAATTCTTTATTATCAATTTTTCACCGATGCTAAAACTAACATTTTCTAATCGAATAATCCAAAGACATTTTGATAAATTCGGCATTTTTTCATCAATTTTAATTGAACCATCAACCCGTAATTTGTGTGAACTTTGTGGTTGTTCATCAACAAAATTTAACTCTTTCAACGGATCTACATTTGCCACCGAATTGCTAGAAATAGCCCGTTTTATTAATTGATTTCCAGAAGAAATCATTCTATCGAGTTCAACAATGAATGAATTTATCTTATTTACACTTCCTGAACCAGCTAAAAAATTACCCCAGGCAACTTGCAAATTATTTACTGAATTCAACGCTCGGTACAAAAGAAATAAAATAGAAACCAAAATAGCCGATTCCACTTTAATGAAATAAAAGTTAAATAGCAAACAAACCAAAATAATTAAAACAACTACGGGTTCCCTAATGGCTACAATGATTCCATTTAATAGACCTATTTTTCTTCGATTCACTTCTACATTTTGAATTTCTTTCTCAACGAAAAATGAATATGAGCCAACAATATTACTTATTTTAATGTATTTAAAATTTGCAAAATATTGCAACAATATATGATTCAATCGGGCAGAATCGTCTGAAATATTCTGGGAGTATGTGCTGATAAACTTAACAACCTTTCGATAAATTAAAAATATTACCGCCGAAGAAACAACAAATATGATGGATATTTTAAAATTCAAATTAATTACGGCAATAAAATAACCAATCAATAAAATTGCACTCTGAATAGTTTGTATGAAACTGCGCGTTGAAAAAAACATCTTCTCTACTTCGGTGACACATACATTCGACAATTCTCCTGAATTAAATTTAATAAAATCTTGATACCCTAACTGGCTGACTTTCGTAAACAAGTTTTTCCTTACGGTATTTAAAATTCTTTCAATTGTTATGGTATAATAAAATGATTCAAACCAGGCGAAAATGGTTTTGATTGAAACTACACTCATCAATACTATTAATTGAGAAGATGTAGTATCCACAGATATTCCAACAGATTGAATTGCACTAAAAATTCGGTCATAGCCTGCAATTTGTACTCCTGACAATGCCATTAACGTTGGAATCAGAACTACCGATAATGCGATATCAATAATCGCTATAGATAAATTCAAAAATATTAAAACGAAAAGTCTATACTTTGAAAAAGAACTAAAGAACCTGTAGTAATTAAGAATCGTCAATTGATTGATATTTATCCCCTTATATAAGGGTTGCTTATTTTTTCATTCCTTTAAATAAACTTTTAAAGAAATATCCATAACCTGTTTTCTTCACCCCTCCACCGTAATATCCGTATCCTGAATAACCATATCCATAACCGTATCCGTATCCTCCATATCCATAACCGTAATAGGCATACCTTCCAATTCCATTTGGTTTAATACCGTTGAATATTATTCCCAAGTTTTGAAAATTACCCGAATCATTGGCTTTATTAATAACTTCGATAATAGCTTCCTTAAAGGTCTTATTTTGTCGGACCACAAACAAGGTCATTTCGGTATATTTGGCTAACAACTCCGCATCTGAAACCAATCCTAACGGAGGAGTATCTAAAATTATAACATCAAAGTTGTTATTCAAATACTGAAACAATTCATCCATCTTGTTGGATTCGAACAATTCCGTTGGATTTGGCGGTATAACTCCTGAAGGTATAATGAATAAATTGTCATATTCAGTTGGGAAAATAACACGCTCAACATCCACCGTTCCGGATAAAAAACTACTCAAACCATTTCTTGAATTAATTTCAAATACTTTATGTAGAGTTGGCTTCCTCATATCTGCACCTATTAAAACAACTCTCTTACCTGTTAAACTATAACTTACTCCTAAGTTAATAGAAACAAATGTTTTACCCTCACCTGGAATGCTTGAAGTTACCAAAATAAACTTCGCATGTTCTTCATTGATGGCATCCTTTTTACCGGGACTCTTAAAAACAATTCCTAATTTCGTTCTTAACGTTCTCATTGATTCAGAAATCAACCCTCTGTCTTTCAAACCCACTACAATCTTTCTTTTTTCAGGATCATTGATAATTTCCCCTACTATAGGAACATCAGTTAAAAACGTGATTTCGTCTCTGTATTGTAACTTGGGACTCATGAATTTCCATATATAAAGAATGATAAAGGGTATCAATAATCCCAAAGAAAACCCAATTACATAAGTCAATTGAGTTTTAGGCCCTACCTGAGTTCCACCAAAAGCTCTTTCAATTATTCGGATATCCGAAACCGTTGCTGCATATGAGATTGCTGATTCTTCACGTTTCTGCAATAGGAATGTATAGATTTGATTCTTAATATTTTGCTGTCTTGAAATATCAACTAGTGTTCTTTCTTGTTGTGGTAAACTGCTCAGTAATGAATTTTGTTTAGACAGTTCACGATCAATAACCGACTTAGTAACCATTAAATTAGATCGGATATTGGCCATGTTCTCCTTAATTCCTCTTTTGGTTTTTGCTATTTCTTCTTCTAAACCAATGTATATTTCATCGCGAACTCCTGATATTTTCTTGCGCCTGGATATTTCAATTTCCAACCGATACAAATCTTGCAATAACGTATTTAACATGGGACCGTCAATCCCGATCATTGAAGGCACAATTCCACTACCATTAAATTTGCCATTGATATATTTTTCAATATCTTCCAAAATGGAGAATTGTAAATTTAAATTTGCCAAACGCTCATCGGTCTCTCTTACATTACTCAAATATTGTGCTGCTTGTGAACTGATAT
>JACCDQ010423620.1_pt1 | contig 17779 bp, 12 predicted proteins | sample 7446031 | NCBI WGS metagenome assembly JACCDQ01 (sample SAMN15323442, study PRJNA562643) | freshwater metagenome | isolation source: river surface water | place: USA:Blue River Watershed | collected 2017-08-17
CGCGACCACACCGCCGGGCTGGCCGCCCTTGAGCAGCCCGACGACGCCGGTGTGCGCCACGCCGGTCTTCACGTCGTCGAAGCCGAGCGAGCGCAGGTGCTCGGCAACGATGGAGGCGGTGCGGAACTCACGGTTGCCCAGCTCGGGATGCTGGTGCAGGTCGCGACGCCAGGCGATGACCTGGGGTTCGAGAGCGGCGGCTGCGGCGTCGATGCGGTCGGCGAGGTTCATGCGAAGGCCCGAAGAAGTGCTGCGCAAGTATGGCGGCAGGCGTCAGCGCCCAAGCAACGGCAGCGCCAGCTGAGACAAGCTCAGTGCCGCGCCGGTGCCCTGGCACGCGGCGCCAGGCAATTTCTGCATACCTGGCGAGATAACGGGCCAGGGCCTGTGAAACCTACGGAAGAGGGCTCACAGGCCCTAGAGCGCTCGCGCAGGAAGCTTGGTCAAGTCCTGGCGCCCCATGAGCCGCCGCAGCCGACGCTTGAAGTCCAGCCACTGCTTGGTGCGTGAACGGTCGATGCGCTTCACGTCGATCAGCGACAGGCCGTCGCCACAGCCGTTGAGCGTGTGCAGGCCTGCCGTGTGCGTGGCGCTGACGAGGTCGCCCGTCAGGCGCTCGACACCGGCCTCGAGCACGACACGCTCGGGCGTCAGCGACGTGAAACGCAGCAGCCGGGTGGCGCCGCCATAGCCAGTAGAGCTGTCCTGCACCGGCAGCGTCAGCACGCCGTCACGGCCCACGAAGGGCCGGCCGGCCGGGCGGGCGCCGTCGCGGCTGACGCGCACCGGGTTGCTCGCCAGCGGCGTCCACGGGCCGGTCAGGCGGGGCGCGTGTGCCACATGCAGCTCACGCTGGTCGCGCGCGCCCGGGCCCACCAGCGCATAGAACATCCACCAGCGGCCGTCGTGCTCGACCAGCGATGCATCGGCAACGGGCTGCCCGGTGAGCAGCGCCGATTCGCGCACCCAGCGGTCGAGTGACGCATCGGTCGCGCGGTAGAGCGCAACCTCGCCGGCCTGGAAGCTCTCCGGAACCATCCAGGTCTCGCCGCCGTGCTCGAAGACTTGCGGGTAGGACAGGTGAAATGGCTTGTCCAGCACCGTGGCCTGGCCGCGCCAGCGCAGGTCGGCCAGCGCAAACTCGTGGCGCTCGATGTTGGCGCGCTTGATGCGGTAGTCGAAGGCCTCGACGAACACATGCAGCGCGTCGCCGCGCACGAGGCCGAAGGGATCGGCGAGGTAGCGCCAGCGGCCGGCGTCGGGCAGCCAGGTGATGCGCTCGCGCGCCGCTGCCAGCGTGCGCGCGTCCACGTCTTGAAGGGCGACGGGAACGATGCCGACCTGCCAGAAGTCGGTGCGGGGGCGTTTGAACATGCAGGAATAGGGGCTGCCGCAGCTGAGCAGCCGCGCGATGGACGACCAAATAAAGAAGCCGCCATGCGGCGGCCTGCATTCTCAACGCTGCGGCGCGGGCGCGCTCACCGGGGATGCCTCCACCGTGGCGCGCGGCCGTCAGGCAGCGAGGGCGGTCTTGTCGTCATCCAGCAGGGGTGTGCGGGCCGTGTGGTGGCCCATGACATCGCGGTAGAAGCCCAGCGTGCGCGCCACCGCGTTGCCGCGGTCATAGGCGGCCGTCGCATAGCTCACGGTGCGTGCCTCGCGGGGCAGCGGGCGCAGCCGCGCGAGTTCTTCGTCGATGGCGCGGCCCAGTTGATCCGCGTCGCCCACCGGCACGAGCCGCGCGGGTTGGCCCAGCAGCATCTCCTGCGGCCCCTGGGTGGCGGTGGACAGCACCGGCCGGCCGGCGCGCATGGCCTCCAGGATGGCCAGCGGGAACGCTTCTTCCCGAGACGGCGACACGAAGAGGTCAAACGACTGCAGCGCTTCGTCGACGTCCGTCCGGTAGCCCAACAGCCGGATGCGTGCATCGCCCGCCGCCATCGCCTGCAGGCGATCCGCGTCGGGGCCCTCGCCCAGGATGGCCAGCACCGCGTCGGCCGGCGCATGGGCCTTGAAGCCCTGGATCAGCAAGTCCATGCCCTTGCTGCTGTGCAGCCGGCCCACGCTGCCGACCAGCAACTGCTCGGGCTGCAGGGCCAGCTCGGCGCGCAGATCGGTCCGGCCAGCGGCGGCGTCACGCTCAGGCGCCCAGTTGTAGATGACGCTGGCCAGCTGCTGCGACTTCGGCAGCCCGTCTTGCTGGGCGCGATTCACGCAGATGAGCCCGTCCAGTTCGGCATGGTGATGGGCCTTGTAGCCAACGTGCAGCGTGCCGATGCGTGCCACACCGCGCGCCCGGGCAACGGCCTTGCACGCCGGGCCGAGGTGGCCATGACACACATCCGCCCGCAGGCGGCGCACCAGCGCGGCGACGCGCCAGCCACGCATCAGCGGCAGCTTGAGGCCATGGAAGGTCACGGCGGAACTCAAGGCGCCCGCCACGGCAGAACCGGCGGAACCGATGACATGGACGCGATGGCCGAGTGCCGCCTGGGCGTTGGCGAGATCGATGCAATGACGTTCGCCGCCGGCAATACGGGAAGAGAAAACGACATGGACCAGGATCAACGGCTGAAACGGGAGAGGCATGGCGGCGTTTTGATAACGATTCGGAGGAGCGGTAAGTATTTAAAACTTTACGCAGCCACACATTCAGAAACCTGTCGCACACCCTCCATTACGTTAACAACCCTCTGCGAGTTCCGCTCAAGTAACGCTCAACTTCGCGCAATACACCGGAACACCCGCATCTACGCGCGCGTGGATCGACTGGCGGCGGCGCACCGCCCCCTACGTGCCAGCAACAACACCGTCACTGCCGTAGCAGCATGGCATCTGCTGCCGCTGCAAGCTGAGGGCCAGCTTTCCGCCAACCGACAGCGGCATGACAGCGCCCCGTGAACAACGCCGCGCCGGCCGGCCCAGCCGCCCACTCGGCGCAGAAAAGCGGGGCGGTCCGCGCCCTTTTCCACGGCTTCGTGGACTCAAGGGTCCGCAGAATTTGCCGAGTGAAGACCCTGCAAGCCCTCCTCCTCAGCCTCGCCGTCGTGCTGGCGCCGATTTCCCATGCCGCCCGCATCAAGGAAGTCGCGGCCGTGGCCGGCGTGCGCTCCAACCCGCTGACGGGTTACGGCCTCGTCGTGGGCCTGGACGGCACCGGCGACCAGACCACCCAGGCGCCCTTCACCGGCCAGAGCCTGACGGCCATGCTGCAGCAGTTCGGCGTGCTGCTGCCCCAGGGCGTGACCATGCAGCCCCGCAACATCGCCGCCGTCATGGTGACGGCCTCGCTGCCGCCTTTCGCGCAGCCCGGCCAGCAGCTCGACATCAACGTCTCGTCCATCGGCAACGCCAAGAGCCTGCGCGGCGGCACGCTGATCGCGACGCCGCTGCGCGGTGCGGACGGGCAGATCTACGCCATCGCACAAGGCAACCTGGTCGTCGGCGGTGCGGGTGCCTCGGCCGGCGGCTCCAAAGTGCAGATCAACCACCTGAGCGCCGGTCGCATCCCGTCCGGCGCGCTGGTCGAGCGCTCCGTGCCCACGCCGCTGGCCCAGGGCGACATCCTGCAGCTGGACCTCAACAGCAGCGACTACACCACGGCCCGCGCCGTCGCGCAGGCCATCAACAAGGCCAAGGGCGCGGGCACGGCCCAGGCCATGGACGGCCGCGTCGTGCGGGTGAAGGCGCCGACGGCGCCCGATGAGCGCGTCGCCTTCCTTGCCGACGTCGAGAACCTGCCCGTCGACCTGGCGCCCGCGGCAGCCCGCGTCGTCATCAACGCACGCACGGGCTCCATCGTCATGAACCAGGCCGTCACGCTGTCGTCCTGCGCGGTGGCACACGGCAACCTGTCTGTGACCATCAACTCGACGCCGGTGATCAGCCAGCCCAACGCGCTGTCCGGCGGGCAGACGACCGTGGCAGAAAAGACCGACATCGCCATCCGCCAGGATCCCGGCAGCCTCATCCAGCTGCCCGCCGGCGCGCGGCTGTCGGACGTCGTCAAGGCGCTGAATTCGCTCGGCGCCACGCCCCAGGATCTGCTCGCGATCCTGCAGGCGATGAAGAGTGCGGGCGCCCTCAACGCCGAGCTCGAGGTGATCTGATGTCCTCGTCTTTCCAGTCCATCTCCGGTCAGAGCCTCGGGAACCTCGACGCGCTCAAGGCCCAGGCGTCGCGTGACCCCAAGGGCACGATCCGCGAAACCGCCAAGCAGTTCGAGTCGCTGTTCATGCAGGAAGTGATGAAGAGCATGCGGGCGTCCACGCTGTCCAGCGGCATGCTGGAGAACAGCGCGACGCAGCTCGGCACGGAGATGCTGGACACGCAGTTCGCCGGCAAGATGTCCGGCCTGCCGGGCGGGCTGTCCGACGCCATCCAGAAGCAGCTGCAACGCCAGATGGGCGTCAAGGACCTGTCGCCGGAGAACGTGCAGAAGGCCAGCCAGACGACGCTGGCCCAGGCCCTGCCCGCGCTGGCGACCAAGGGCATCCCCAACCATGTGCAGAGCTTCATCCAGAAGCACGACGCCGCCGCCCGCGCCGCGTCGGCGGCCACCGGCATTCCGGCCAGCTTCATGGTCGCGCAGGCCGCGCACGAAAGTGGCTGGGGCAAGCGCGAGATCACCGGCGCCGATGGCAGCAAGAGCTACAACGTGTTCGGCATCAAGGCCACGCCGGGCTGGACCGGTAAGACGGTGGACGTGCAGACGACCGAAGTCATCAATGGGCAGGCCCACAAGGTGGTGGCCAAGTTCCGCGCCTACGGCAGCTACGACGAGGCCTTCAAGGACTACGCGCGGCTGCTCGGCAGCAACGACCGCTACGCCAAGGCCGTGGCCGAGGCCCAGAGCGGCAACGCCGCCGGCTTTGCCCGCGGCCTGCAGCAGGCCGGCTACGCGACCGACCCGGCCTACGCCGAGAAGATCGCCAAGACCATTCAAACCACCCAGCGTGTGCAAAGCACGCTGATGGCCTGAGGACGCGCGCTCATGTCTGGTCTCCTGACCCTCGGCGCCCGCGCGATGTTCGCCAACCAGGCGGCATTGCAGACCATCGGCCAGAACATCGCCAACGCGAACACGGCCGGCTATTCGCGCCAGTCCGTCGTGCTGACGACGTCGCCGGGGCAGTTCACCGGCGCGGGCTTCTTCGGCAAGGGTGTGGACGTCGAAACCGTCGTGCGTTCGCACAACGAGTTCCTGACCAAGGAGGCCGTGAGCGCCAAGTCCACCGCCTCCGCCGACGCCACGCGGGCCGAGCAGCTCAGCCGCATGGAGAAGATCTTCGCCACCGGCACCGACGGCCTGGGCTACGCGGCCAGCCAGTTCCTCAACGCCATGGTCGACGTGACCAGCCGGCCCAACGACCCGTCGGCTCGCCAGGTGGCCCTGGGCCGCGCCTCGGAGCTGGCGACGCGCTTCTCCAACGCCGGCCAGCAAGTCACCGATCTGCAGGCCGGCGTCGTCAGCGACCTCAAGGCCTCGGTCACCGTCGTCAACCAGCTCGCGCAGCAGATCGCCAACGTCAACGACCAGATCGCCAAGACCCGCGGCAGCGGCCACACGCCCAACGACTTGCTGGACCAGCGCGAGAAGCTGATCTCGCAGATGGGCGAGTACATCGCCGTCACGACGGTCCCGGCCGACGACGGCACGGTGGGCGTCTTCATCGGCGGCGGCCAGCGCCTGGTGCTGGGCAATCAGGCGTCGGCACTGCAGGTGACGGCCGACGCCTACGACGCGCAGCGTGCCGTGTTGTCGCTCAAGGAAGGCAACATCAACCGCGCGCTGGACGAGAGCGTGCTGACCGGCGGCTCCATGAGCGCGCTGCTGAGCTTCCAGAACCATGACCTGCAGGACGCCCGCAACATGCTGGGGCAGCTGGCAGCGGCCATCGGGACCCGCGTGAACGAGCAGAACGCCCTCGGGCTGGACTTGTCCAACCCGGCGGGCCAGGGCGCCGCCATCTTCAACGTGGCGACACCGCGCACGCTGCCGGCGGCCACCAATGCCCGCGACGCCAACGGCGCCTTCGTCAGCGGCGTGCAGGCCAGCATCGTCGACGCCGGCCAGCTGCAGGCCAGCAGCTACATGCTCACCTCCGACTCGGCAGGCAGCTACCAGCTGACCCGGCTGTCCGACGGGATGGTGCGCTCCGTCAACGACGGCGACACGATCGACGGCTTCCAGATCAGCTTCACGCCGTCGGCCCCGGCGGCCGGCGAGAGCTTTCTCATCGAACCCGTCGGGGCGGCCGCGACCGAGATGCGGCGCGTGCTCGACAACCCCAACGGCATCGCAGCCGCCTCGCCGCTGACGGCCTCCGCGCTCGCCACCAACAACGGCACGCTGACCATCGACAGCATCTATGCCGTCAACAGCACGCTGGACACCGCCAACGCACCCATCAGCATCGAGTTCGGCGACCCCGACCCGGCCAACAGTGCCAACGTCCAGTACACACTGACGCTGGCCGACGGCACCGTCATGAACGGCATCTGGAGCGCCGGCCAGCCCATCGGCAACCAGCCGGCCGCCGGCATCGACCTGGGGTTCGAGCTGCGCACCAACGGCGTGCCGCGCAAGGGCGACAAGCTGACGCTGGACAAGACCACCTACACCGCCACCAACAACGGCAATGCCAAGGCCTTCCTGAACATCCAGACGGAGGCCTTCATCGGCCGCCAGGTGCTGGCCGACGGCTCCATCACCGCCGGTGCGACGATCAACGACGCCTACGCGGCCTCGATGAGCGAGGTGGGCGCGCGCGTGCAGAGTGCGACCTACCTGTCGGGCGTCTCCACCACCGTCGCGACCGACGCCGAAGCCAACCGCGCCGGCCAGGCCGGCGTCAACCTCGACGAAGAAGCCTCGCGCCTGATGCAGTTCCAGCAGAGCTACCAGGCTGCGGCCAAGGTGCTGCAGACCGCGCAGACGCTGTTCGACGAACTGATGCGCATCGCCGCCCGATGACACACCCCCCGCACCGCGCCACCGGCCGGGCCATTGACACCGCACGCCCCTGGCGCGCAGACGCCGCCGCATCCACCCGGGAGCGCCCATGAGACTCTCCACCGCCAATCTCTACGACACCTCCATCGCCAACCTGCAACGGCGCCAGAACGCCCTGCAGCAGCAGCAGGAGCAACTCACCTCCGGCAAGCGCGTCGCGCAGGCCAGCGACGACCCGACCGGCGCTGCGCGGGCCGAGCGGGCGCTGGCCACCATCGGTCGCGTGGAGGCCAACCAGCGCGCGCTCGAAGCCAGCCGCAACAGCATGACGCTGGCCGAATCGGCCCTGGGTGACGCGGGCGAGCTGCTGCAGCAGGCCCGCGAGACGCTGGTCGCCGCCGGCAATGGCAGCTATTCCGATGCCGAGCGCCAGGGCCTGGCCAACAAGCTGCAGGGCCTGCGTGACCAGCTGCTGGCTATCGCCAACCGCGCCGACGGCGCGGGCGGCTACCTGTTCTCAGGCCAGGGCTCGTCCAGCCCGCCCTTCCTGGACCAGGCCGGCGGCGTGACCTACGTCGGCGTCGGCGGACAGATCCAGACCGGCAACATGGACAACTTCCAGCTCACCGTGGACGGCCGCTCGGCGTGGGAGCAGGCCGGCAGCGGCAACGGCAGCTTCGAGACCGCGCCCAGCGCCATCGTCACCGACCCCATCACCGGCGCACCCAGCGTGCAGTTGATCGACCCCGGCGCGACCGCGGCCAACGGCGGCGTGCCGGTGCCGCTGGTCAACGCCAACACGGGCCAGGCCGCTTCCGGCTGGATCGACAGCGGCCGTGTCACGGACCCATCGCTGCTGACCGGGCACAACTACCGGCTGGATGTGACCGGCACGGCGCCCAGCCAGACCTACACGCTGACGGACCAGGATCTCGGCAGCATCGTCTCCGCCGGTGCCTTCAAGGTCGGCGAGGCCATCGTCGCCGACGGCATGGCACTCACCGTCACGGGCAAGCCCGCCGATGGCGACGCCTTCGCCGTGGCCGGCTCGCAGCGCAGCCTCAAGCTCTTCGACGCGCTGGACAAGGCCATCGTCGACCTCAACACACCGCTGCGCACGCCCACCCAGGTCAGCCAGGGCAACGCGTCTGCCGTGCGGGACATCGACGCCGTCATGGGCAACCTGCAGAGCGTCCGCAGCCAGGTCGGCGAGCGGCTCAACAACCTCGATGGCACCGAGACGCGACTGGCGGCGCTCAAGCAGTACAGCACCGAGGAGCGGAGCGCGGCCGAAGACCTGGACATGGTGCAGGGCATCTCCGACTTCCAGAACCAGCAGACCGGCTACGACACCGCCCTCAAGACCTACGCGATGGTGCAGAAGATGTCGTTGTTCCAATACCTCACCTGATCGACCGTCCACGACGGGGCCATCGCCCAGGCGACTACGGCCCGGGACAGCGCGGTTAGGCCCGATCGCCCGATGAAGACGGGTGCGACCGCCTCACGGTAAACAATGCCCAGGCAGCGCTTGCAAGGGTGGCTGGCGTGAAGCTGTCACGAATTGGCGGCACGGGTAGCGAGGCGGCATGGCAGACTGCCACTTTCCCTGCCAGACCCTGCGTCGCGAAATGTCCGACAACACCCCCGCCGCCCTCGATCACGCCATCCTGCCCGGTGTCGCCCTTGGCTACGCCCCGGTCATCGACCGCCAGCATGGCATCGCCGGGACGCGGCTCACCCTGGTGCCACTGCGCGCAGACGCGCGCATCGACCAGGCCGAACTGCTGGCAGCGCTCGCCGCCACCTGGCCCAAGGGCGGCATCGTGCTGAGCCCGCAAGGCGAAACCCTGCTGGGCGCCGTGCTGGCCCAGCCGCCCGCGCAGCCGATGCAGATCGAGGTGCCGGCCTTCATGGCCGCCGATCCCGCGCTCGCCGACGCCATCGCTGCGCTCAAGGGCACCGGCCACCGCGGCCTGCTCAAGGGCCTGCCCAGCGCACCGCTGCCGGCGCCCGTCGCCGCGATGTTCAAGCAGATCGCACTGGAACCCGGCCAGAGCGCGCCGGCCGGCATCGAGCACGTCTGCGCCGGTGTCCGCGGCGCCGACGCTGTCGCGGCCGCCTTCAAGGCCGGCGCCACCGCCGTCATCGGCTGGCCCATGGAGGGCCCCTACGAAGCCAGCGACGGCGCCAAGACCGAGATCGCCGGCGACCTGCAGGTCATCATGGAGCTGATCTCGCGCGTGGACGAGGGCGAAGACGTCGAGCGCCTGGAGCAGACGCTCAAGCGCGACCCCAGCCTGGCCTTCAAGCTGCTGCGCTACATGAACTCCGCCGCCTTCGGCCTGCCCGTGGAGGTGTCGAGCTTCCGCCACGCCATCATGCTGCTGGGCTATGCCCGCCTCAAGCGCTGGCTGGCGCTGCTGCTGACGACGGCCAGCAGCGATCACGCCATGCGGCCCATCATGTACGGCGCGGTGCGCCGTGGCTTGCTGATGGAAGAGCTGGCGGCCGGCATGAACGACCGCGAGCAGCGCGACGAAATGTTCATCTGCGGCCTGTTCTCGCTGCTGGACCACATGCTCAAGCAGCCGTTCGACAAGCTGCTGCAGAGCATCCCCGTGCCCGAGCGCGTGCGCCAGGCGCTGGTGGACGGCACGGGCCCCTTCCTGCCCTATCTGCAACTGGTGCAGGCCATCGAGTCGGAGTCGGTGTTCGACTACCGCGACTGCACGGAAGCGTTGATGCTCGGGGCCGGCGAGGTGAATGCCTGCGTGTTGCGCGCACTGCACAAGGCCGCCCAGCTCGAATGACACGGGAGCCGTTCGCCCCCTCTCGCACCGCCCGCGGCCGGGCGCCGCGAGCCGCCCCAGGCCGGCCCGCCATGCAGGACGGCACCGGATGACTGACGCGCATCCGCCCGGCGACTGAACGATGTTCGGCCCGCCCGCCTCCGCTGCGCTGCAGGACCTGGTCGGCGACCCGGTGCTGACACTGCGCGCCGACCTTTCCGTGCTGCGCGCCAATCCGGCCGCACGGGAATGGCTGGGCGGCAACGCGGCTGACGGCTGGCGACTGCTGCGCCGCGCGGCCGGCGCCCGGCTCGAGACCTGGTTGCGCGAGGCGGCGTCAGCCATCGAGGCCGGCCGGGCCGCTCCCCCCGCCCCGCCACTCAAACTCCCCGACGGCCAGCGCGCCACGCTGCACCTGCTGCGCGACCGTCCCAACTGGCTGCTGCATGCCCGGCTGAGCACCGCCGACGCCACCGAGCCGCCCCTGGCCGAATGGCTGGCGCTGTCGCTCCAGCCCGCCGCGCTCGCCGACGCCGGCACCGGCGCGCTGCTGCAACGCAATGCCGCCTTCGACGCGCTATGCATGGGCTCGCCACGCCACCTGCACGAGCTGCCCGACCTGCTGCAGGCGCTGCTGGGCTGGCACTGCGGCGCACCGCTGCCAGCGCTGGCGGCCCAGCGGCTGCAAGACCCGCCGCTGGTCACCAAGGCCGAGTTCGTCGATGCACAAGGCGGCCAGCGCTGGCTGCAGGCGCGGCTGCGCCTGTGGCGCCACGCTGGCCGTGTGCTGCTGCTGATGCAACTGGAAGACCACAGCATCCTGCACGAGCGCGACCTCGCCCATCATCAGCTCGACGCCCTCATGGACACCGCCGCCGTGGGGTTGGCGACCTTCCAGCCCGAAGCCGGCTGGGTCAAGACCCACCACAAGAGCTCGCCGTTCAAGACGGGTGGCAAGCAGCCGGTCGCGTCGCTGCAGGGCATCAGCCGCGACATCGTGGAGCCGGCCTCGCTGCCCGAGTACGAACGGCTGCAACGCGCGCTGAAGAAGGGGGACGGCGCCGAGGTGCGCTACGCGGTGCGCCACCCCGAGCTCGGCCGGCGCTGGCTGCTGACGCGCGTGGCGCCGGGCCTGCTGGCGGGCGGGCGGCGCTCCACGTCCGTCGTGACGCTGGACGTGACCGCCCAGGCCCAGGCCGAGAACGCCCTGCTGCTGCGCGCCGAAAGCGAACGCGCGGTGCTCGACTCGGTGCTCGTGGGCATCGTCACCGTCGGGCCGGACGGCATCGAGTGGATGAACCGCTCCGCACGGCGCATGTTCAGCTGTGAACTCGACGACGTGCTGAGCCAGCCCATGGGCGTGCTCGCGCCCGAGGACGACGGCCACGTCTTCCACGGCGAGCCCGGCAGCGAGGTTTTCGAGTGCCGGCTGCGCGGCCGGGATGGCCGGGTGTTCTGGGTCATCGGCAACGCCGTGCAGACCCCGCGCGAGAACGGCCAGCTGCAGACCACCTATGCGCTGCTGGACATCGACCGCCGCCGCCAGGCCGAGGCGCAGAGCCGGCTCGCACAAGCCTCGCTGGCCCGCATCATCGAAGGCGCGCCGCTGGCCATCACGCTGCACGAGGCACCGAGCCTGCGCATCGTCCGGCTCAATCACGTCGCCGCCATGCTGGCCGGCCAGCCCGAGAGCGCGCTGCTGGGCGGCACGCCCGTGGAGCTGTTCGGCCCCGAACAAGGCGCCCGCGTCGTTGCCGACATGCGCGAGGCCCTGGCCTCGCAGACCGTCGTACAGCGCGAATACCAGGTGCAGGCCGGCCCGGCCACGCGCATCTGGGACGCGCGGCTGCTGCATCTGGCCGCCGGCCATGACACGCCCGAGCTGCTGCTGTTCGTCGCCAGCGACGTGACCGAACAGCGGGCCGCCGAGCAGGCCCGCCTGCAGGCCGCCATCTCGCAGCGCGAGCTGCTCGTGCGCGAGGTGCACCACCGCATCAAGAACAATCTGCAGGGCGTCGCCGGCCTGCTGCAGCAGATCGCCGCGCGCCGGCCCGAAGTGGCGCCCGTGCTGAAGGAAGCGGTGGGCCAGGTGCAGGCCATCGCGCAGGTCTACGGCCTGCAGGTGGGTGCGACCGGGCCGCTGGTGCTCAAACGCGTGTTCGACGCCATCGTCGGCTCCGTGCAGCGCATGCAGGGCCGCGTCATCACGACGGCGGCCGAGGGCGGCGCGCTGCTGGAGGACTGGCGCCTGCCCGAAGCCGAGGCCATCCCCATCGCGCTGAGCCTCAACGAGCTGCTGGGCAACGCGCTGAAGCATTCCCACGACGCCCAGGTGCGCTGCCAGCTCATCTGCGACCCGAGCGGCGTCGTCGTCGAGATCGCCAACCCGGGCCGGCTCCCGCCCGGGTTCCAGCTGCAAAACGTCAGAAGCGGCGTGTCGGGGCTCGGCCTGGTGCGCGCGCTGCTGCCGCGCCGCAGCGCCAGCCTGCAGCTGGAGCAGCAGGGCGACGACGTGATTTGCCGTCTGGAATTGATCCCGCCAAGCGTGGTTCACAATCCAGCCATAAAACCAAGTTCTTGAATGGTCGAGCGAGGGACACGGTGAGCAAGGGCAAGATCTTGGTCGTCGACGACGACCGTCTGGTATTGGCGACACTGAGCTACGGCCTGACCCAGGCCGGTTTCGACGTCATCGACGCGGACAACGGCGACGACGCCATCCTGCTGGCCCGTGAACACCGCCCGCAACTGGCCCTGCTGGACATCCGCATGGAAGGGCTGACCGGCTTCGACGTCGCCGCCTACCTGCGCGAGTTCCTGCAGACGCCGTTCATGTTCCTGTCCGCCTTCACCGACGAGGCCACCGTGGCCAAGGTGAAGGAACTCGGCGCCGTGGCCTACCTCGTCAAGCCGCTGGACATCTCGCAGATCGTGCCCGCCGTGGAGGCCGCCTTCGCGCACGCGGCGGCCGCCGCGCCAGCCGCAAGCGCTGCACCCGACGCATGCCAGGCGCCCTCCGAGCTGCCACCGCTGGACGCCACGGCCCTTGCCGTCGGCGTGCTGATGCACCGCTACTCGCTGCCGCGAGACGAAGCGCTGACGCGACTCATGACCCTGGCGGCGACCGACGGCCACAGCCTGCCGGAGCAGGCGCGGCGCATCGTCGACGCCATCGAACTGCTGGCCCGGCCGGGCACGCGCTGAGCCTGGGAGGCTGTCGGGCAAGCCCGAGGGCCGGGCGAGGCGACGAAGTGGCCTCGTGCCCACCAGGAGAAGCAACGCCTCCAGCGCGACCGGACGAGGCGCGTCAGTTCAAGGTGAAGTAGAAGCGGGCGCCTTCGCCCACCGCTGATTCGGCCCAGATGTCGCCGCCATGCCGGCGCACGATGCGCCGCACCAGCGCCAGCCCGACGCCGGTGCCCTGGAAGTCGCTGGCACTGTGCAGCCGCTGGAAAACGCCGAAGAGGCGCTCGGCGAAGCGCATGTCAAAGCCGGCGCCGTTGTCCTGCACCACGAAAACGCGCCGCCCGCCCTGCTCCAGGCTCGCCAAGCGGATGCGTGTGCAGTCGCCCTTGGCGCTGTATTTCCACGCATTGCCCAGCAGGTTCTCCAGCACCATGCGCAGCAGCGTCGGGTCCCCCTGCACCATCAGCCCCGGCTCGACGTCCAGCTCCAGCGCCCGTTGGGGCGCCGAGCGGCGCAGCTCCTCCATGATGTAGCCCGCCTGCTGAGACAGGTTGACCGGCTGACGCGACAGCGGCCGCGTGGACAACTGGCTCAACGACAGCAGCGCGTCGATCATGCTGTTCATGCGCGCGGCCGCACTCATGACGCGATCGAGGTGATCGTTGCCGACGCGGTCGAGCCGGCTGCCGTAGTCTTCCTTCAGGATGCGCGCAAACCCCTCCACGACGCGCAACGGTGCGCGCAGGTCGTGCGAGACGCTGTAGCTGAACGACTCATGCTCGGCAGCCAGATCCGGCGACGGCAACGCCCCCTGCGCTGCGCCCGGCGCACCCGGCGCATCTGGCGGCCTGGCCGTGCCGACGTAGCCGGCGAAGTGGCCCTGGGCGTCGATGCATGGCAGGCCGCGCAACGACCAGCTCAGCTCGCCCTCGGCCGCGCACAGCTGCAGCTCGGCGATGGGTTGGTGGGCGTCCAGCCGTTCGCGCAGCTGCGCCGTCGCCGCCTGGGCCGGCGCGAAACGCTCCCACAAGCGCTGCGTGCCGGCACCGGCGCCCACCCAGCTCGACGCCGGCGTGCCCTGCGGTGCCTGCCAACGCACCAGCCGGTGCGTCGCATCGGTGGCCCATTGCCAGTCACGCTGCAGCTGGGCCTGCAGATGCAGCTGCAGCCGCGCCTCGCGCAGTTGTTCAGACAGCCGCTGCCGGGTCAGTCGCACACCGGCATGCCAGCCCAGGGCTGCAGCCACCAGCACCATGACACCCGTGAAGAAGGCCGTCAGCACGAGAGCCGCGTGCACCAGACCGACCTCGCCGCCCCACACCCGCATCAACGCGAGCAGCACCAGCGTTCCGAGCAACAGCAGCAACAGCGCCACGCCGCCCAACGCCAGGACCACCAGCCGCATCGGCATCCGCCGCTCCAGGCGGCGCGATGGCGCGCTGTCGTCGCTGAGGCTGTTCATGGCGGTCATTGTAGGCAGCGCATCTGCCATGGTCAGCCGCCGTCCCGCCCTGGCGCTCACCCGTGAAAACTGTGCATTTCTTCGCGCCGTCACCCCCTGCAGCCCAAGCTACATTTGCGGGGATGCCGCCCGCTCGCCACCCATGACCGCTTCATCGCCTGCCGCCCTGCTCGACCCCGAGGCGATCAAACGCCTGCGCGAGCTTGACCCGAGCGGCAACAACAAGCTGCTGGAGCGCGTCGTCGCGGCCTTTGCCAGCTCGCTGGAACGACTGATGCCCGAGCTCGCGCGAGCCCGCGAAGGCGACACGCTGGACCTCACCGTCATCCGCCACATCAGCCACACCCTGAAGTCGTCTTCGGCCAGCCTGGGGGCTGTGGCGCTATCGGCGCGTTGCGCGGACATCGAAACCATGGCCCGCGAGGGTCGTGATGCAGGCCTCTCCGAGCAGTTGGACGCTATGCTTGCGGACATCCAACAGGTGCAAACGGCTCTGGCCGCGCTGCTCTGAGACGCTGTGAACAAGCCGATCACGCTCGCCCGACCTGCCCCGACGTCGCCCTGCAGCGCTGCAGACGCTCGTGCCTGCCTGCGCTGTGGTGCGAACCTGCGCCCCGATCTGCGATCGCGCGACACCGCGCGGCGCCCCCACCGCTTCTGAACCCGCCTCATGGTGTCCACCGGTCAAGACATCGACGATCTGCCGCCCCGCCCGCGCGTGCTGCTGGTCGACGACGACGAGGTCAACCTGCTGCTGACCGCCGCCGCGCTGCGCGAGCGCGGGTTCGAGGTGACCGAGTCGCCCAGCGGCACCGACGCGCTCGCCAAGCTGTCCGTGCGCGCGCCCGACGTCGTCGTGCTCGATGCACTGATGCCCGAACTCGACGGGTTCGAGACCTGTGCGCTGCTGCGCGCCACACCCGGCTTCGAGTCGCTGCCCGTGCTGATGCTCACGGGGCTCGACGATGAGGCCTCGATCAACCGCGCCTACCAGGCAGGTGCCACGGACTTCTTCGTCAAGTCGCCGCAATGGAGCCTGCTCGACGGCCGGCTGCGCTACCTGTTGCGCAGCTCGCGCACGCGCCATGAGCTCGAACGCAGCAAGGCCAAGCTCGCCCGCGCGCAGGATCTGGCGCGCATGGGCAGTTTCGAGTGGCGGCGCGACGTGGCCGGCAGCTTCGCCATCTCGGCCGAAGGCCTGCGGGTGTTCGGCCGTGGCCCGCAGGACCGGCTGGACTTCGTCAGCGTCATGCGCATGGTCCCGCCCGACGACCGGCATGTCTTCCTGCGCCTGCTGCGTGACGTCGTCGCCCACACCGCCGTCCTCATCACCGACCTGCCGCTGACGCTGCCCGACGGCCGCCAGCGCGTCGTGCACATCGAAGCGGAGCCCGAGTTCAACGAACAGGGCAGCGTCAGCGGCTACACCGGCATCCTGCAGGACGTGACCGACCGCCGCCAGGCCGAGGACCGCATCCGCCAGCTGGCCCATTTCGACGCCCTCACCGGCCTGCCCAACCGGCGCCAGCTGATCTGGCGCGTCGAGCGGGCCATCGAGAGCGCGCGGCGCGGCGGCCACGAGGTGGGCCTGCTGCTGATCGACCTGGACCGTTTCAAGGTCATCAACGACACGCTGGGCCACGCGGCCGGCGATGAACTGCTCGTCGAGGTCGGCCGGCGCCTGCGCAGTTGCGTGCGCCACTCCGACCAGATCATGGAAGGCGTGCTGGAAGGCCTGGGCAACCGCAGCCACCGCGGGCTGGAGGCCGTCGGCCGCCTGGGCGGTGACGAGTTCGTGGCACTGCTGCCCGAGGTGGCCGATGAGCGCGACGCCGAACGCGTCGCTGAGCGCGTGCTGGAAGCCATGCGCGAGCCCATCTTCGTCGGTGGCCAGGAATGCTTCGTGACCGCCAGCGTCGGCATCGCGATCTACCCGCGCGACGGCCAGAGCATGGCCGACCTGCTGCGCAACTCCGACGTCGCCATGTACGCCGTGAAGAGCCAGGGGCGCAACGCCTCGGCCGTCTATTCGCCGCAGCTGGCCGGCCACGGCAAGCAGAAGCTGGAGCTGGAGTCCGCGCTGCACAAGGCGCTGGAGCGCAACGAGATCGTGCTGCACTACCAGCCCAAGATCGACGTGCGCGCCGCCCGCATGGTGGGCGCCGAGGCGCTGATGCGCTGGCAGCGTGGCAACGTGCTGGTGCCGCCGGCCGACTTCATTCCGCTGGCCGAGGAAACCGGCCTCATCGTGCCGCTGTCCGAATGGGCACTGAAGGAAGCCGCCCGCCAGGCCAAGCTGTGGTCGCTGCAGTTCGGCTTCTCCGATTCCATCGCCGTCAACCTGCCCAGCCGGCTGTTCGAGCGCACCGATCTCGTCGAGCACATCCACCAATGCGTCAGCGCCTATGGCGTGCCGCACCGGTCCATCCAGCTCGAGATCACCGAGAACAACCTGATGAAGGACCTGCAGAACGTCATCCCGTCTCTGCATCGCCTCAACGAAGTCGGCGTGGAAATCTCCATCGACGACTTCGGCACCGGCTATTCGTCCCTCGCCTACCTGACCACGCTGCCGATTTCCGAGGTCAAGATCGACCGCACCTTCGTGCGCGACCTGGGCATCACGCCGCAAAGCTCCGCCGTCGTCACCGCCATCATCGCGTTGGCACGGGCGCTGGGCCTGCGCGTCATTGCCGAGGGCGTCGAGACCCTGCGCCAGATGGAAGTGCTGCACCGCCTGGGCTGCTCGTTGATGCAGGGCTTCCTGTTCAGCAAGCCACTGCCGCCGGATGACCTGGAGCGCTGGATCTCGCAGACGGTGCTGCCCCGCAAGGCACCGTGGATCACGCAGGCCGAAGGCAGCCCCGACCTCGCCCGCAGCCAGCGCTAACCCTGGTCCCGCCGATGCGATCCACCCTTCCGCCGGCCCAGCTCGCCAAGGCGGCGCTGCAGCGCCTGGCCCAGGCCCGGCTCGAACCCACGCCCGAGAACTACGCCCGCGCCTACGCCATCGAGGCCGGCGGCGAAGCGCCAGCGGCCGGCAGCGGCGCGGTGCCGGAGCGCCTGCAGCAGCTGCTGTCGCGGCTCATCAGCCTCGCGCTGCCCTCGGGCGCCACGCGCCAAGAACTGCAAGCCGCGCTGCGCGAGCAACGGCTGGATGAATTGCAGCGGCAGGTCGACAAGCTGCTGGAAACCGCCGGCCCCGCAGCGCAGGCGGACGCCCTGGCCCAGGCCATCGAGCGCCTCGTGCGGGGCCTGGAGCGCGGCGGCCAGCACTGGACGCTGGCGCGCAAGAAGGAAGGCCTCCAACGCGCGCTGGAACTCGGCCGCGCCGACAGCGGCAAGCTCGTCAAGCGGCTGCAGCAGCTGATCGCCAGCTGGGAC
>JACCDQ010576575.1_pt1 | contig 17762 bp, 18 predicted proteins | sample 7446031 | NCBI WGS metagenome assembly JACCDQ01 (sample SAMN15323442, study PRJNA562643) | freshwater metagenome | isolation source: river surface water | place: USA:Blue River Watershed | collected 2017-08-17
AAATCCAACAAAAATCGTCAGAAGAACGAGTATTATCGAGTTCTTGTAGTTATTAAAGTGAGCATTTGTTAATGTCAATTAGATCTAGTCGATACTAATATTTCCATTTTTAAAACGTACTCTTTTTGGGGGAGCTTACACTGGAAAATATACCGTTGGTCATTTTTTCAGTTTGTCCGGAGGAACTAGTTATCTCAACCGTATAACCAGAAACTGGCATTTTCACTTCCAATCCATTCAGACTTGCTTTAAATAAACGGGCAATGGGTGGTTTATCATTTATCAACACCACCCTCAAAAAATAGGAAGTTTCAGAAGTCAATTCAGCATTTCGTGTGCAATTCCACTGAAATAAAACCAAAAGAACTAAAGTTGCAGAGCGCAATTTAAAAATTGGACCACATGCAAAACGAATTAATTTCATCATCAAAGTTTAAATATAATACATTGTTTTGAATGTATACTTCCCCGATGTGAGAGAATATTTTAAACTGATAAATTGAAAAATCAGTACATGATTTCGTGATATGGAATTTGGAACAGACTCAAATTAATCATTTTATTCCAAATTCTATGAGTTTAATTGTACTCTTATCAAGATAACTAGCTTTTCGATTCAGCACATAAATATTATTTGATAATCCAACAATTGGAAAAAAATCAATATTTTGGAGATCAAATCCTTCAGAAGTCAAAATAAGAATCACTCCATTTCTCGAGTAAAGAGAGAAAAAATATTGCTGAGATGATTCTAAATATTCCATACTTAAAATTCTGATTCCTAAATCACTATTTTGAGTTAACTTTTCAAGCCAAGCCAACTTCACAGCCTTTTTTTTCTTTAAATCATAAACAAAATTACTGTTCTCTAAATAGATAAAATTATTGGTCAAATGATAAAATTTGGCACCAGAATTTGGTCTCAATTTAGATTCATTAACAAAGAAATCTCTATCTATAAACAAAAATTCACGCTTTGAATTGTCGGATACTTTTGTATTCAAAAACTCCCAATTTCTATCTTCGTTGGAAGTTGATTTAATTTTGGGCAAAATTTGCAATTTTACACCAATCTGTACTTTTTTGGGTAAATTGGATTTAATATTTTTCCAATCACTTTCGTTAATATCTATACGAATTATTTCAAAATTATTGTCTAAAGTTTGGTAAAATGTAAATGGTATAGCATAGCCTATTGAAATGCCATCATTTAATTTTTCTTTGTCAATAGGCTTATAATACCTCTCGCCTTTTTCGTTTTCTTCTATAAATATTTCTAAATTTTCAGTGGTGAATGTATCTCCTTTTTGTTGAATTAAATACGATAATGAAACTAGGTATTTCACTCCATTTTTATATGGCACTATGCTTTCAATTGTCATTCTTCTATCACCAGCTAAATTTGCTAGTTTTAACTTTTGGGGATCTGTTACTACTCCTATTCTGTTGTCATATTTTCGAATTAATGAATCGTATTCAAAATCTTCAAGTATTGATTTTTGGAGAATTGCTTGACTATCTCCAGAAGGAATAAAAAACAAGCGATTTCTGATATCTGTAAAATACGTACCTTTATCAATTGTGCATCTCAGTCGTAACTGAAATGAACCTGCAGGTAGCAAACTTAAAGTCGAACATTTCAACTCGAAATCTGAGGTTTTTTTTAATGCCGTTTGAAAATTATTTTTATTTATTTCTTGAATTTTTACAAATTTTAGTTGTGAATTAAATTCAAAGGAATAATTTGAAGTTTTTTCTAACCCAAGATAATTAATTAGCACGAATAAATCATCCGAAAAAAATATAGAATTGCTGTTAAATTCTTTTCTGATTAGTGGCAAGACTGACTGATCACTTGTAGGAAAAACGAAGGATGTTTGTGAAAACAAAGAATCCTCAAAAATCAATTTACACCAATCACAGGTTGAGTAATATGAACTTATAAATTCATGCTGATTTTTATCATTCTCAACATTTAATTGCTTTACAATATTCTCAAATAGATCCAATTCTTTTTTATTCTCTGGAAGCCAAAATTTAGAATTGGCTTCCGAGAATAAAAACAATAACAAAATTGAAGAAACTAATTTCATTGAACAATTGTATATTTCACATTAGAACCAACAAGTGTTCTGTCAATTTTCTGAACATTTCCTTGCCAAATTAATTGACCTATTTCATTATATTCCTTTACATTTCGACCATTTATTAGAATTGGATCAGGCACAAAATTAAGGCAATAAATAGTGTCAGTTAAATTGTCATCAACTTGGTAAACATTACAAGTTTCATTTGAATAAGTAGGGTTACACTGTGCCCATTGGCCAGCAGCACCATCAACACGCCTACCTTTAGCAACTATTGTTGTTGCTAATAATGGATAGGAAAGGAAAAATAAACTGATTGTAATAAAAGTAGCTTTCATATCCACAAAAAAAATACAACTTGGGTTCAATTAGTTGATTAAAACTAATCAACTAACTATTTTCTGTTAAATGTTCTTGTAAAGGTGATTAGAATTTACTCAATTATACTTCCCAAAATTTGAATCTATCTAATAATTCTGTGTAACTGCATAGGTTTTTATCCATTGCACGAGCCCTATGATTCCTAACTGTTACCGTTTTTAAACCCAAGAGATTTGCAACCTCTTCCGTGTTCATTCCCAACGAATATGCTTTGAAGACTTTATATTCAGAATTCGACAAATCTGGCTTTGGCACATCCGCACCATTTTCATTTTTAGCTTCTAATAGAACACTTGGGCAATAGTAAATATCATTCGCCATCAATTTCTTTAATCCTTCTACTAAACACTCCGTTTTTGAACCTTTTGACACATAGCAATTTACTTTCAATTCCTTTAAAACTTTTATAAGGGAGTAATTTACATGCGAACTATAAACCATGAACGGTATTTGATTTATGCAACAATATTCAGGAAGGAGTAAACTTTTCCCTCTAATAATTTGTAAATCACAAATTACTCTATCTACCTGATTTTGGGTCAATAAAAATTGGGCTTGTTCAAGTGAATTCGCAACTAGAACCTCAGAACTAGAATAAATCTCCAGAATTTTTAAAGTTAAAAAATCAGGAATCAACGGATGGTCATCAAGAATTAGGATTTTCATTTTGAAATTGGAAAACTTATTATTTCGTGACAATAACCATCTACTTTTAACTTTTGGATATTTGCATTTAATAAACGCAGACGTTCTGCAATAATAAAAGACCCTCTGCCACTTAGTTTCCTTGCTAAAGGGATTGAAAATCCCATTGGCCGATATGTAAAATTAAGACATAGTGTATTCCCTTCAATATAAATTTGCAAATTCACCCGATTGGTGTTTCCATGCATAAATATATTAGCAAGCATTTCTTGTGTAAGTCTAAACATATTATGTAATTGGCTATTGGATAATTCAAAATCAACATTATCATCAACATCAAGTTGAACGTTTTTTCCTCCAATACTAAGTCCATTTGCTAAATGCTCAAAACTAACTTTCCAATTAGAATCCATTAATTCTCTGGGATAAATATTTTCAATTAAATACCTGAGAGATAAATGTAAATCACCTATTTGGCGTTGGGCAATATTTATTTGATTTAATACATTAACGTCAACAGTCTTATTGGATGCCTCAAAAAGTGAATTTCTCAATTGAATTATTGTATACCCAATTTGGTCATGCATATCATTTGCAATTCGCTTTCTTTCGAACTCAACCCCATTAAAATTCATTTGATACAACCGTTTAACCGCGCGAGAATATTTTCTAATAATCAGAAAACTAATCAGAATTGTAGCTATCAATAGAATAAAAGCAGGAATAATTATTACTCCTAACCTAACTAAAAAATAATCGTTTGAAATTTGCATGAATTACTATTAGCGTTGTACCGGATACAATATAATCACCGATGGAAAAGTAAACAAGATAATGAGAATCCGACCAATTTCCGTTTAATCTAGATAACGTATAAGGCTGTAATATAAAAAAATAATTTAACGCAATTAAACCAAATATAAGTCCTAGATATCGCCTCAATGAGGATCCGAGTAAATATAGTTTAGCATTGGCTACTAAAATAAGCACTGTAGCAATATAAAGTAATTGTGTAAGTACTTCAGAATTCAACATCATCACCATGCATGTCAAAATTAAGACTATCAATAATTGGGTTCTAATTTTGAATTTGTCACTTAAAACCAATGGTAAAAAAATGGATGCTGTTGCAGAATAATACAAGGTACCCTGACTATCAATGTTTTCAAACAACCAAAAATCCGAAATTAAAATTATCAAGAAACACCCAATTGAAACTTCAGAATTCTTATAATTCAACTTTTGCTTTTTTCTAATTAGTAAAATTACCCCTCGAAACAACAGAAGGTTCAACAAAATTAAATTGGTCCAGAAGTTTAAAATGAACAGCTGTTGCACTACATCAGAGGGGAATTAATTGGGCAAAAATTAGGGCATCTAACTCCATCTCCTAAAATTACACCCGTAGTAATATCATTTCCTTGATTATCTACACCAACTACAATTATACTCAGCTTATTATTAGAATCAAGTCCAAAATATGTTCTCAACATTGTCACACCAGGTTGGTTCATCAATTCTTGATATGCGTTTACATGTATTGCACTAGAAATCGTTAATCCTTGAAAATTCGGGTTATTTTGAAAACTGTGAGTTTCTGTTTCAGCTTGAGTCAAAGAAATTATATTGGTCATAAAAACTGTTCTTAGGATACAATTTTACGCTTTGTAAGATAAAACTAATTGATTAATTTTCATCAAATATTTATTATTTTTTAAATATTGTTCTTATTTCACATTCAAAAGAATAAGCAATTTCAAATTTGAAAAATTTCATATCCCTTCAATAATTTGCTTCAAACCACAATAAAAAAACCGCCTCGTACCTAACGAGGCGGTTTTTTTGGATTATGATTATCTGTTGCGTTTCCTGAGAAACGAATACAACTATTTTCAGTCAGACATTCCAGGAAGATTCAATTTTAAAAATCTCCAGAAATTTCGAACATCTGTATTCTACCGAATTCGATTTAATTACAAGTTTCCGCGGATTTCTTGCTCGCGCTCAATGCTTTCAAATAACGCTTTGAAATTTCCTTTTCCGAATGACTTTGCACCCTTGCGCTGAATGATTTCGAAAAATAATGTTGGACGATCCTCTACCGGCTTGGTGAAAATCTGCAACAAATACCCTTCCTCATCGCGGTCAATCAAAATATTCAATTTCTTCAACGCCTCTAAATCTTCGTCGATATGTCCCACACGATCCAATACATCTTCATAATAGTTTTCTGGAACATATAAAAACTCAACCCCTCTTCTGCGTAGTTCGCCAACGGTTTCAATGATACTGTGAACCTCAACCGCTATGTGCTGAACTCCAGCACCCTTGTAAAATTCAATGTATTCCTCAATCTGAGATTTCTTTTTACCCTCTGCTGGCTCGTTGATTGGAAACTTAATGTAGCCATTTCCATTACTTACCACTTTACTCATTAAAGCAGAATACTCCGTGCTGATGTCTTTATCGTCGAAAGTAAGAAGCAATTTGAATCCCATTACGTCTTCGTAGAACCTCACCCACTGATCCATTTCGCCCAATTCCACATTTCCTACGCAATGATCTACGTATTTCAATCCCACAGGAACTGTTTCCAAAGCGTTATTGGGTGCTTTATAACCGGGTAAGAATGGACCTGAATAGTTTCTACGTTCCACAAATTTGTGAACGGTTTCACCGTAGGTGTAAATTCCAGAAATAATCACGTAACCGTGTTCGTCTTCAAAACGAGTGGGTTCCATGTAGGGCTTAGCGCCGCGTTTAACGGTTTCTTCGAAACTTTTTGTAGCATCATCCACCCACAAACTCAAGAATTTAACCCCGTCACCGTGTTTAACCTGGTGTTGAGCAATTTCTGAATCGGGCGACATAGCCGTAGTCAATACCAAACGGATTTTCCCTTGTTCCAAAACATAACTTGCACGATCGCGCAATCCAGTTTCAGGACCTGCATAAGCTACCAATTTATAGCCCCATGCCATTTGATAATAGTAAGCACTTTGTTTTGCGTTTCCTACATAAAACTCGATATGATCGGTTCCGTTTAGGGGAAGGAAATCAACATTGGTTTGCGTGGTTTCTAGAACTTCAGTTTCCATATTCAATTAATTACAAAAATACGGAATTTTATCAACCCCTGCTCAACTACCCAATAAATGCACCTTTTTTCGCGATGAATGAACATCCCTCGAAACCTAAAAAATGGATCGTACCCTACAAATCAAGGATCCACCACGAAATCCACCACCACTCCATTCATGCCGTCCATCTGCAACAAACGATCTTTCTGCTGCAACAAGAAAACTTTGACCTTAGCCGCATTGTATTTTTCCGCATCGAACTTGACTAAAAACTGCTGAATGTATTGATTCTTAATCTTGGAAACCGACGGAGTAATGGGTCCCAACAAACGCTCACCCACAACCGGACGCAATAAATTATTGAAAACCATCGCCGCGGTAATGACCGACTGTTCCTCTTTGTGGCGAACATAAATCTCTATCAATCGTCCAAACGGTGGATATTCAAATGTTTTTCTGGATTCCAATTCCTGCTCTGCAAGTCCTTCGTAATCATCGGATTGTAGAAATTCGAATACTGGATGTTCTGTTTTATAGGTTTGAACCACAATTTGACCGTACACCTTTCCTCTACCCGCTCTGCCAGCCAATTGATACAATTGCTGAAAGGCGCGTTCGTTGCTTCGGAAATCTGGGATGTTCAACGAAATGTCGCCATCTGGAACCGCGATGAGCGAAACATCTTCGAAATCAATTCCCTTGGCCAACAATTGAGTTCCCACCAAAATATCAATGTTTCCGTGATGAAAATCTTTGATAATTTTCTGGAAATCGCTTCTTTTTTTGATGCTTTGTTGATCAAAACGAGCAATGCGAGCCGTTGGAAACAAAATGCCCAACTCCTCCACCATTTTTTCTGTACCAGAACCTTTCATGGTGAAATCATTTCCCCCGCAACCGGGACAAACTTTCGGCAAGCTCTGTTGGAAACCGCAATAACCGCATCGTTGGTTATTGGAACTTTTATAATAGGTTAGTGAAATATCACACTGAACACAATCCGTGGTGTGTCCGCAAAGCGAGCACTGTATATAGGGGGCATATCCCTTGCGATTGTGATAAACAATGATTTTGTGTTTCTTAGACAACGATTCAGTCAGCGTTTCAATCATGGGATCCGAAAACAGCCCTTCCATTCGGTTCTGTTTTTTCAATTCCTTGATATTCAACCATTGCCACATTGCAAAATCGCGTTGTTCGTAACGCTGCTTGAGTACCACTTTGTGAATTTGTCCCTTTTCGGCCAAATGCCACATTTCATAACTCGGAGTGGCTGATCCCATTAAAACATGGGCCTGATGCTGTTTAGCCAAATAAAAAGCGGCATCGCGCGCATGAAATAAAGGACGTTTTTCGAACTGTTTGTAACCGGGTTCATGTTCTTCATCCACTACAATCAATCCCAATTCCACGAAGGGTGCAAAAAGCGCGCTGCGGGTACCAATCACGAAATTTATTTCTCTTTTTCGGACTTTTTCATAAAGTTCGGTACGTTCAGAAGTGGAATAATAATGATGCCATACACCCACTTCTACACTGATATTTTTACGGACGCGATCGACCAGATTTTCGGTAAGGGCCACCTCGGGAACCAGGAACAAAACTTGCTTACCTTGTTGTACCATTTTTTCAGCAAACTCCAAGTATAGCAAGGTTTTACCAGATCCAGTTACTCCATAAAGCAGTACGTGTTTATTTTCATTAAATCCTTTTTCAATTTCTTGGGATGCAATTTCTTGCGCGGGAGTTAAATGCAATTTTTCCCCCAATGATTCGCCAATAATTAAGTTTTCGGTACGCTGCTTAAATAAATGGATGGCTCCTTTTTTTTCTAACTGCCTCAGCGTTTCTCGACCTATGTCAGTGCCTTCCAAGGCTGATTTCAACTCCATCAATTTGCGACCTTTTCCCAAAAGATGCATCATAGCGGTAAACTGTTTGGGCGCTTTTTTTTCGAGGGAATTCAGCAATAGGTTGGCTTCATCGGCATCGTCCCACAATCCAGAAAACTCCAGCATTTCCACAATTTTCGGTTTGTAATTCTCTCGAAGTTCCTCGTTCATGGAAAGCACACCTTTCATATACATAGATTTGATGTGCTTCATTACTGACTTTTGATTCAGCAACTGTTGCACTTGGTCTACGGTAATGGTTTTTTCTTGAATTAGGAGTGCCAGAATTTGATTCTCTTTTTCGTCGAGGACGGGCAAATCGTCGGGTTGAAATTCCGGATGCAGCGTAATTTTAGTGGTCGATTGAACTCGATAACCCGCAGGAAGTGCCACCGAAAGGACATCCCCCAAAAAGGACATATAATACTGAGAAATCCAGTTCCAGAATTGCATTTGCTTGGCTGAAACAATGGGTTTCTCGTCTAATAATTCCAAAATATAACTGGCCTGATATCCCACGGGCGGCTGCTCTGAAAGTTCCCAAACGATGCCGGAATACACCTTCTTTACTCCAAAACCAACGGCAACACGTAGCCCAGGCACTACCCAATCGTTCCATTCAAACGGTACACGATAGGTGTACAATTTGGGCAATGGCAACGGTAAAAGTACGGTGGCGAATAAGGTGACGCGTTCAGACACAAAGCAAAGTTACTGAATCGAGGTGAAGCTTCACAAAATTAAAATCTGATACTTCACAGCATATCGAATGAGCACCAGTACAATTCCGGCAATGTGATATACCAAAACGGCTTTTTGCAAACGCAACATCCATCGAATCCACGATTCAGATTGCTTCATGGTGGACCAGGAAATCATCCAAGATGCCAAAACCGATACCGATGAACTACCGATTAAACAACTCGACGTAAACACTTGAACCCACGATAAATCCGCCGGGTTTTCTTTGGCAAAGCCTATGGCTAAAATCCATTGACTGATGAAGAAAAACGCAACAACACCCGCATTGAGCATCACAAAACCGAAAGATGCCATGCTCCTACCTACCATCACCACCGCTGTTTTGTAACCGAAAATTAGGTTGCCGCGATGTCCCAACATATCCTTCAAAAGGTCTTTGTTGAACAAAACCACCCACAAGGCGGAAAAGAAGTAGATCAAATCCCAATCGGCATAACCCATGTGCAACCAAGCGGCTAGCAAGGGAAGCAAGGTTAGCAACGAAGAAGAAATCTCACGTACAAAGGGTATTTTTTGCAATTTGTGCGAATAAAACCAGCACAAAAATTGAAACCCAATAAAAAATAAGAATATTTTTAACGATGCCAAATAGGCAAAAAACAACCCGATGGAATTGAATAAAACATAAAAGTTAGCCAAATGGCGGGTGCCAACCGCTTGTCCCATAATGGCCATATTCGGTCGGTTGACCAAATCTTTATCTACGTCGTAAAAATAGTTAATAATGAAAGCGGAGGCCACTGTAAACACGGTGGCTAAGGCCATAAAATGCAACGTGGCATCAGATACGAAATCCCAGCTCAACCATTTCAATCGTTGAAGGATGGAAAATTCGGAGGAAGAATGCAGCACTGCGTGTTGTCCTGGCATCGAATCTCCCAAAAGCAGATATCCGCGAAAGCGACTTAAATGAATGTAAAATGCGGTAATATATTGTGCCAGCAAAACGAGCAGGATATTGTACCAGCGCACAATTCCCAAGAAAAATAAAAAACGTACGATTCGTTGCTGTTTGGTGGGCGACATTACATTTTATATATGACCTGCAAGTTATGTTCTTTTAACATTTCTTTTGCACGATCAATATCTTCAGTAAAGCCCAAGATAAATCCTCCGCCGCCGCTGCCGCAGAGTTTTAAGTAGTAACAATTGGTTTCAATTCCTTTTCTCCAAACATCCTCAAATTTTTGGGGAATCATGGGTTGGAAGTTATTCAAAAAGAGTGTAGAGAGAGCTTTTACGTTTTCCAAAAGCGGTTTTACTTCGCCTTTTAAGAAATGCTTTACAGCGTGATCGTTGTGCTTTTTCAGTTCGGTTTTAACCATTTTGCGGAAACCTTCTTCCTTTAAACGCTCCAAGAAAATTTCTACCATGCCCTTTGTTTTTCCGGGGGATCCCGAATTCATCAAAAAGATAGCACCTTTACTTTGAGCATTTTCAACGGGTATTCCAACGGTATCTAAACTGCCTTTACCTTTAATTAAGATGGGTAAATTCAGATAACAAATCAACGGATCCAATCCCGAACTTTTGCCGTGGAAATAACTTTCCATGATGGCCAAATTCGATTTCAATTCCGCTAAATTTTCTTCAATCATCACATCGTCGGCAGTAATAGGATTCACCGAGTAGTTTTTATACAACGCTGCAACCAATGCCCCTGAAGAACCCACTCCAAAACCTTGTGGAATGCTACTGTCAAAGTACAAACCCACTTCCAAATCCGCTTCCAAACGCAGAAAATCCATTTTGAATGGCAATTCTCCGTTGAAATGCATGTCTTTTAAATGCTTGACATACTTACGAATACTGCGATTGGATTTAATTTGAGCTTCGGTTTCAGAACCAGTATGAGCTACATCAAAACGGCCTTGAAAATGTTCAAATGGAATACTCAATCCCATAGAATCCTCAATGATTCCATATTCTCCAAAAAGCAATATTTTGGCATAAAACAAGGAATCTTTCAAGACAGCTTTCGACGACATATTAGTTCAATTTTTGTGGGCCTCCACCAATTGCACTGCAAAGATACAACTGGTTTTTGCAATATGGTAACAATTCAGCGTTAATAAAGTTCATTACATCGTCTTCTTGTTGGGAATTATACAGCAAATGCACATTCGCACCCGCATCCAACGTGAATGCCATTTCCCATTGCGTTTCTTCTCTTTTGGCCCAGATTTTTTCAATAATTGCCAATGTATTGGGACGAATCAGCAGATAATACGGAATCGACGACATCATCATGGCATGCAGTTGCAAGGCTTCTGATTCAACCAATTCCACGAAACGCTCAACATTTCCATTTTGTAAAACCTCCGAAAGTTCAGTCAAGTTTTTATTGGCTTGTTCAAATCGAGCATTCGCATAGGCATGCGTTTTAAGCAAATCGTGTCCTTGTGTGCTACTCACTTTTTTCTCGCCATCATCCACAATTAACACGGCATCTTTCCAATTTTTAAGACGGGAATGAATTTCAAATGGAAACGATATTGCATATTCATCGGAACTGCCCGGAATACTGTTCAATTCTCCCCAAATACCCGCACCTTCAAACATGCTTCTACACGCACTCCCCGAGCCCAAACGCGCACAAATACTCACTTTTTGATAAAATTCTGGCGAACTAGGTTGCAATACGCCTTCCAAATCGACTAGGCATAACGCCAATGCGCCAAAACCCGCAGCAGAACTGGCAATACCGGCTCCGTGAGGAAATGTATTTTTCGACTCAATACGCAAATCCCACTGGCTCACAACCGGCACAATCGACGAAATTCGCTGCAAAAACGTGTGAATTTTCGGTTCAAACGATGGTTTGGGCTTTCCATCTAAAAAGAATTCAACCTTCTGATTTTCTTCCTTTTTGGGGGATGCAAACACGGTGGTTTCGGCAAACAAATCGTTTAATGTCCAACTGATCGACGGATTGGCGGGCAATTGCACTCCACCCTCTTTCTTGCCCCAATATTTCACTAATGCAATATTGCTGGGACAACGATAAGTAACTGATTGTGTTTCTGTTTGAATCTTTGACATATTATTTATTCATTTATCACCAAATCATTCCAGTTTTTCACTTCGCATCCGTTCCACAGCGAATAGTAGGCATCCCAAACAACGGAATTCACCAATAACATATCACCTCCCCAAGCGCCTAGCCATTTGCAAACGCCTCTAGGCAAGGGTTTCACGCCGAAATATGTGTAAGGTGTTACCATACCTAACAACTGCGATAAGAACATTTGGTACATTTCAATCCCGGTTTCCAAAGCCATCAATTCTTGAGCATCGCGCACAATTTCGATGATCTTTTGAATTTGCATGCGGTAATTCTCATCGTTGGAAAGATCTTCCAACATATCGCTAACTTGGGAAGTACTGGTTCTGGAATTTACTTTATTGCCTAGAAATACTACTTTCCAATCTTTGGTCAATTCCGAATTCAGTTTCCATTGTCTGAAATGAACACCCTGCTCATTCCGCCAGTAAATTAACGGCTTCTGCACAGCTGCGATGGCGACATCGTATCCGCTTCCCCCGAAAACCAAATCCTGCACTTGAAACGGGTCCAACTTGAAGTAGTTTGACATCAATTGAACAAATGTACTACTGCTACCCAAACCACTGCTGCGATCGAATTCCAAACGCGTTTCAAACCGATACGATTTACCCGATTTCCAAAACGACTCTGGTACCAAAGCTAGTAATTTTGACAGATGCGATTCGTTATTTTCAAAGTTCTCATCCGCGACATTGCTCTTCACTGCGTTAGTTTCCAACGAGTTTGATTTCAAGTTTGAAATATCAAACGATTCCGAAAACCAGCTTGCACCGCGTGAATCCAGTGCATTAAATATGAATCGATCCTCCGCATTTCCCGGTGAATCAAATTCCCAAACATCCATCCACTGTCCCGATTTCACTGGAACGGCTAATCCCTCAAAACCTTTTATTACGGTGTATTCACCCACCAAAAGTATTTTGCCGGGGGCATAAAATGACTGCATTTTTTAACTATTGGATTTTAGCGACAAAGCTCCGCCTCTCACTTTAGAAAACGCTTCAACAGTTGCGCTGTAACTCACGACCTTATCTTTGAAGTAATCAACAATAATTTTCTTCTCCTCTTCGGTGGCTTCGAGTTGATTTAAGATGTTCAACAGGTGCATTTTCATGTGCCCTTTTTGAATCCCCGAAGTAATCAACGAACGAACAGCACTAAAATTCTGAGCCAAACCAGCAACTGCAATGATTTTCATCAATTCCTCAGCCGATGGATTCCCCAACAATTCGTGTGCGAATTTCACCATGGGGTGCAAGGAGGTAATTCCTCCAACGGTTCCGATGGATAAAGGCAATTCCAACCAAAAATGGAATTCATCGCCGCGAATTTCTGCGTGAGTCAATGATGTATATCGTCCATCCTTTGCAGCAAATGCATGTGCACAAGCTTCAGTGGCTCTAAAATCGTTTCCAGTAGCAATAATCACAGAATCAATGCCGTTCATGATGCCTTTGTTGTGAGTAACAGCACGATATGGCTCAACGGAAGCAATACGAATGGCACGAACAAATTTGTCGGCAAATTCTTGATTTCCAATTCCGCTTCCTTCGTTAATGTCATCAATTTTACAAGAAACTGAGGCTCTCACCAAGCACTCAGGGGTAAAATTACTCAAGATACTCATAACCACGGTTACATCGCCCATGTTTTGAGCTTCGCTCACGATAGATTTCCACTCTTTGGCAATGGCTTCCAAGCAAGAATTAATGAAGTTAGCACCCATGGAATCGCGGGTATCAAACTTCACCTCTATTTGGTAATAATCAGGCTCGGCATCGGTTTTGTCAACCAAATCCAATGCCAAAATCCCCCCGCCACGCTGGCGCATATTTTTAGTGATATCGTCGGTCGCGTCGAAGAAACGCTGTTTGTTTACTTCAAATAATTGAATCAAATCAACTGCCGTAGCGGCATCGTTATTCCAAAGGAAATGGACATGTCCCACTTTGGTCATCCCCAAAACTTCAGCTTTAAATCCTCCGCGTTCCAACCAAAAATTGGCTGCCTTAGCGGCCGCTGCTACCACACTACTTTCTTCAATTGCCAATGGAACTGCATACAATTCATTATTAATCAAAAAATTAGGAGCAACCCCAAATGGTAAATAATAGTTACTTATGGTATTTTCAATAAATTCATCGTGCAACTTTTGTACCTCTGGCTGATGATGCCAGTATCCTTTTAGCATGCTCAATGCGGTTTCCGGTTCGCCGGTGAAATTCTGAATCAGCCATTCCATTTTGGCTTCTTTACTCAATTTACTGAATCCCGATATAGGTGTAACTTCTTTCATTATTTTACTGTAAGATATGTGTGAGCCATTCTTAGGCCATCCAATTGACTTTCAATATATTCAAACAATTCTTCTTCTCCCAAAAGTGCGTATTTCAAAAACGATGCTGCCTGAGCATATCCCACGCCTATTGAGTTATGATTCAATTGTTTATTCAATTTTTCAGTGTGGTAATATCCATCCAAAAATCCTTTTACTCCACCCGACACCAGAATATTTTTTACTCGATAATTTCGAATATCGCCTTCTATAATCCATTGCGACATTTCATCGGCCGTGTGTCCCAACTTCGTAGCGGATTCCCATGACTCTTTGCGAACATCTTCCCTTCTCAAATTCTCCAACAGCGAGAAATTAGTTCCCCCAAACGCGCCGAAATCCAACGCTTCTAACGGCAATTCCAACAACGCTTTGAGTGATTTTGGACCCATTCCCTGTCCCACTTCTTTCACCATAACGGGAAGGTTCAACTCATCCATTACTTTTTTTATGGTTTCTATCGGGGGATGGAAATAGCGGTCGCCTTCCGGTTGGAACCATTCCTGAAGCGGATTCACGTGAATAATCAATCCATCTCCTTCGAGTTGTTTGACCATTTCAGTTACCCGATTCAATTGATTTTGAGCGATTAATTCTTCCAGTTGTGCAATACCCAAATTGGCGAATAAGGGCTGATCTCCTAAATATTTGCGCACTGCGAAATCCGAGGCGGTTTCTTTTTGTTCTAATACCGGGCGGCAAGATCCTAAGCCCATTCCCAGTCCATAACGAGCCACCGCTTTTGCTAGGTTTTGATTAATTAACTTAGCGCGATCGGCTCCGCCGGTCATGCTACTTACCCAAATGGGAGCTTTAAGACATTTTCCCGCCAGTGTTAGTTGGGGAAGCTCTACATGTCGGATATCCCCTCCTAAAAGAGGTTCATAATAAAATCGATCATCGTTTTCACTCAATTGCGATCTAAACGCCAACTCAATATGATCCGTTTTTCTTTTATGAAGGGCTGATTCTGACAATTTTTATAGATTTAGGTGAGTTTATTTTTTATTAAAGGGCAGTTTTGGGGTCTAAAAAGGGTTAATTCGGTTGCGAAATACCTGTAAAATTACGTGTGCAACAAACTTTATTCGATATAAAGTTTATACAAAACGATTGAATTTAAAGTGATTCCTTCTACAAAATTAACAAATTTCAGAACTCAAAAGGAACAAAAAAACGAGATAAAGGTTTTGTTCAACGAAGCTTTTCGTTGTTTTTATGTCGTTCCGCGTCGCGCTTGGTTTTTTTTTCGATATTCTTACGGATGGCTTCAGTTAAATCCACCCCGGTTTGATTGGCCAAACAGGTTAGCACCCAAAGTACATCGGCCATTTCATCGGCAAGTTGTTTGTCTTGTTCATCGGATTTAAACGACTGATCACCGTATTTCCGAGCCATAATTCGCGCGAGCTCCCCCACTTCCTCCATCAAAATTGCGGTATTCGTCAGCTCCGAAAAATAACGCACACCAGTGGTATTAATCCATTGATCAACAGATTCTTGAAGCTGCTGAATGGTCATAGAATTTTCCGTTTCGGGGGATGTTTTCTCGTTGCTCATTGGAAGAATTTATGTTTGTTATATTTATTCGAACGGTGAATCAAACTCCGAAAAAGCAGGCAACACGGTATCTTTAGCCGATAATGTTGGATTCTTAATATTCCAAGGAATATTCAATTCAGGGGAATTCCATAGCACGCCACCTTCCGATTCAGGATGATAGTAATCGGTGCATTTATAAGCAAAAATGGTTTGATCTTCGAGTGTAACGAAACCATGCGCAAACCCTGGAGGGATGTACATCATTTGGAAATTTTGTCCACTGAGTTCAACGGCTACAAATTGACCGTAAGTAGGAGAACTTTTGCGAATATCAAGAGCCACATCAAGAACAGCTCCCTTGATTACGCGCACCAATTTGCCTTGAGCATGTGGCGCTCTTTGAAAGTGTAATCCTCGAAGAATTCCCTTATTAGAAAGACTTTGATTATCTTGAACAAATGTTACGCCGGGTGCATGTTGTTGAAATACATCTTCTCTAAAGCTTTCGAAGAAATGTCCTCGGTGATCTTCAAAAACTTTGGGTTTTATCAATAATAATCCGGGTAATAACGATTCAATTTGCATTTTTGTAAAGAAAGGTGTAAAATTACATTTTTCTTGAGGATAACATCCCCCAAAAAAGAAAAAAACAACGAATTATTAAATACAAACTAATTAATTAAGACAAAAAATAAAGAAATGACCACACAAGAGAGAAACAACCGCTCCATCCTTTACGTACTGATTCTAGTTTTATTGGTTTTCAATTTGGGATTGTTCTATTTATGGCAATCAGGTAAAACTGAAAAAGAAGGATTGAGTGCTGACAAAGCGAAGTTGGAAGGAAGTTTATCAGAAAAAGAAAAAGCACTGAGCGCTGCCGAGCAATTATTGGAGCAATTCAGAGCTGATTCTGCAGCGATGGCCGACAATAATCTTCAGATGTCAGACGAACTCAAAAAACGTAAAAGTGAAATCGCTCGCTTGACCTTTTTATTAAAGAAAAACGACAAAAACAACCAAATGCTGGTCGACGAATTGAACTCGAAAATAGCTCAATTATCGAAAAAATTGGCTGCATTGGAGCAAGAAAACAGCGTTTTACGCACCAATAATGACAGTTTAAGATCGGTTAACCAAGGTTTATATAGCGAAAACAACAAATTGTCTGCAGAAGGAAGAAAACTGAAAAGTTTAGCTGCCCGTTTAAGCACTTCCGAAATTCGTGTTGAAGCATTGAAAAAGCAGTTATTAACTCGTAAAGAAACCAATACGTTAAAAGCCAGAGGCGTAGAAGCATTGCGCATCAGTTTTAATATCAATGAAAATAATGTTGCCGAAAAGGGTGAACGCGTTGTATTCATTAAAATTACCGGTCCAGAAGGAGTAACATTGATGAACGAAGGACAAGGTGGAGTTGCCGATTTAGCCGATGGCAAATCAACAAAATACTCGTACAAAACAGCAGTTGTTTTTGAAAACGAAACCAAGCAAATTCCAGCAACTATTTGGAAACCCGTTAAAAAATTAACTCCAGGCAAATACACAGTTGAAGTATTCACCGAAGGTTATTTAATGGGATCTACTGCAATGGATTTGAAGTAATATTCACGTTTGAACTATTTCAGGAAGCTCACAAATACTATAACAACTCAACAAGTATAAATCACAAGTACCAATAAAAAGTACAACTTATAAGTTTTATACGACTAAGATTCCAAAAAGATTATACCATACAAAAAAACCGGCTCACGCCGGTTTTTTTTGTATCAAACTAACAGCTGCCATGCAGCAAACACTTTTACTTGGTTGTTGCTAATCGCTGCTTAGCGATATCTACATACTTCTTGTCAGTGAAGTTCTCAATAACTTTATTCCAAGCATCCTTCGCACTTACCAAATCATTGGTTTTGGCAAAAGCATCCCCTAACAAAATCAAACTGCTGCACACCCATTCATCATATGCGTTGA
>JACCDQ010295114.1_pt1 | contig 17740 bp, 14 predicted proteins | sample 7446031 | NCBI WGS metagenome assembly JACCDQ01 (sample SAMN15323442, study PRJNA562643) | freshwater metagenome | isolation source: river surface water | place: USA:Blue River Watershed | collected 2017-08-17
TGACTACACCTAAAAAGTAAAAAACCACGGTAGTCACGTATGCTATGACATTTACCCGTATCGAGTACTTTAGTATGTTAACGCAATTCACTGGTGATAATAACGACCCTTTGTATTCATTACTCACACCACACCAGGAAATTGGTGTGGTGTTATACCCCGATGGTGGATATGACCACACCACCAGAAAAGGTGGGTGGGGTATACACGGATACTGTTATAGTAAAGAAATTCCTAAAAAAGGAAGTGGGTGTCCTACAGCACACTTAACATTGGATGGATATAGTAAGATAAAGCCTGATACGGCGATTACTCCATTGTGTTATATAGATGCTATTGGGAGTTTAGCTACACCCGATACAACTAGCAATACGGCTGAAATACACGCATTGGTTAATGCCATCCGTTTTATTAATCACATCAGTACGTTATACAACGTCACCCATGCATTGATATTACAAGATTCACAACACGCCGTTAACTGTGCTAATGGTTGGGCACAAAAGATAAAAGATAATCAATGGCGTAAACCAGATGGTGATATGGTTGAGATGCGACCATTGCTCGAAACGTTATTAGTTGCTTTGGAACAAAAAACCATATCTATCGTTGTCGATAAAGTAAAAGGTCATAATGGAGATTTAGGTAACACGCTAGCAGATAACTTAGCAACTGATGGTAAAGCTATCGCTAATAACGACGACACGATCACTGAGATGGCGATCAGTGATGCCAGTGGTTATTGGAAAAACGATGCTAACTTCAATGCATTTCTACGACAAGGTATTTTTACATTTGTCACCAATAACAAAAAGAACTACATTGAAAAACATCAGCGTTTTTATTATCACTTTGCCAATCTGTTTAAAGACTCAGTACAAGGTGAGCGACATGTGTATAACGGGTATTCTGTGGTTTATACCAAAACACCTGACGTTGTATTCCAGCGAGTTATTGAACACCAAAATACATTAGGTCATAGTCCTACTGCGGTGTCTATTGTAGAAGCAGACTTATCTGTAGTACTCAATAAGCGTATATACAGTAAGATCATGGGTGGTGGACATCGTTTCTTTTCTAGCTATGATACTCCACACAAATTTGGTAGAGGTATAGCCTTATCAGGTAATCGTCTAACCGGTGTTTTCAATCCGCCACTAAAAGCGTTCTCTGTATTGGAGATATTTACTCATCTCCATGAGTTATTGTGTGATATCTTACACAACAAAAACAACACGTCGTTAGTTTTGACAGAAATTACTGATCATTTATATGAACCAGTCATTGAAAAGAAACCATTACAGCGTAAATTGAAGAAAGAAATCAATGGTAGTTTTAAATTCCTTACAGTCGATGTGAATCACAGTTTAACACAATTTAAACCTGTTGCAACAAGACTCATTTTGGAGACAGACTTACCGTCACGTAATGTACTTGCAGCGATTGGCGATGATGATCCAAAAGTATACGTTATTACATGGACAGAATCACACAATGCTATTCGTTATGCTACTGTAGTCACAACGACGCATACGGAAGCGATTTACTGTGGACCATATGCAAATCTTAGGGTGTTGTGTAAGTAATTACACAATGTGTCTTTAGTTAAGTCGAAACGTATAGGTGTTAACATGATACGAAACAAAAAATCACTGATGTTCATTCCAGCCGTATTGACTACGCTATTCCACGCAGTCACTTGGTTTTTTATTGGAATAGTGACAACTGTATTTTTGTTTTTGGTTAATGTCTTTATGCCGCCTCGGGGTAAGCGATGGTTGGTGCTGGCATCGTTATACTTTACGTTGAACCCTACACGTGAAGAAACGGCTATCGATGAACTGAAATACTTCAACAATGAAATGGATTTGGTGGATGACTTTAATGCACTGAAAGTGGCGTATTATGTTCGTAACAAAATATGGTCACCGCAAGTGTTTAAAGAATGTGTTGATGAAGTGGATGCTTATCATGGTGTTGAACGTGAACAAAAGTTAGCTGAAGCGCTAATCAATCACGTTATGCCACAAATGCTATATGGTCGTAGAAGCGACCTAGAACGCGATTTTAAAGCAATATTGCATTTGAACCCTCATCATGGGGAGTTAGTTTAAAAAGACGCATAGATCTCTCTAGAGACCTCCACAGGTCTCTAGAGAGAATATGTCTCACAGATCTTTAAAGAATTCAATCTGATCCTTATACGCATTAGCAAATGCTGTTGCTGAGAAACGTATCAGTGAATAGAACTCGCACTCTTCAGCAATTTGTAGTGTAAAGTTACTCAGGTCACTACTGACTGTTTTAGAGATATTGTATTTCTGACCAAACTCACCTTGTAAATAACCAATCAGAACATTGAGTTTATCACTACAATCTTCAATTGTTTTAGCGATAGCATCATCGTTGTTTTTTTCTAAATCATACATTAACTGATTGATACCAGCGCCTACTGATGCAAAATCACTCTGAGTACGATACACATCAAAGAATGGTAATGTCGCTTGTAACTTACCGTTATTATAACTCAATAGCTCTTTACGACCCAGTGACACATTGTTGAGTTTAACAGAAGACAGCAACTCACTGCGTGACAACAATCCTAATTTCGATGGGTTGTTGATGTAGTACCCTAATACAGCGTTAAATGGTTTGAGCACTTTATTAAGCAGCGTGTCACAGTAATGCTTACGCAAGGTATCCAGTGAACGCATATATGCATAACTATCACCACCATTAAAACCAGTAACACAAGGTATATTGAGTTTTTCAATAGCACCTTTATCCATAGTGGTTACTTTTTTAACCAAAGAAGGTACAGGACTAGCATCACCCATGTAACGTCCTGATTTAGAAAACACATTCAATAAATGATGACGTGCGTCACTGAAGAATTCACTCAGACCTTCTGTAGCGATACTGGTAATATCATCACTACCGGCTGATTCCAATGTGTAAATTCTATGCGAACGCATCAAGTTGTCTTTTGTACTGCCGAGAGCGGTTGTCATAATACAAACCTGTATAAGGTGTTTAAGAAAGAAGTTAATTGTAACCTACATAAAATTGTACATAGTCTGTGTATAATGTGATAAAACCAGTATACTGGTAAACCAAAATTCAAACCATAAGTGAGATTGATTATGTTTGACGATATGAAAGAAGCACCTGCATTAAGACCATTGTTCAATATCGGGTGTCTTTTTGATTTGTTGACCGGTAACTTCTATATAGGTCCAAATGGGGAGTATTATTGTAGTGGTGGTTTGTCAAGTGTGGTTGGTTTAGGTGGTCGTGGTAATAGTTACAAATCCACCTTAGCGCACTTTATGAACCTCTCTACTGTAAACCGCTATCATGCGGCTACAAACTCTATTGTGTATGACACTGAACCACCTGCATTGAACCATGCTCGTTTGGTGGGTTTATCCAAACAGTTTGCAAATATCACTATCGATGACTTCAGGGAATCACCGGTTAAAATCTTTCGTACGGATTCGGTAGAATATATCGGTGAGAAATTCGTTTCTGAAGTTGAGAAGCGTTTGTTATCTCGTGAAAAAGACAAAGCAATTAACAAACAAGATAGCTGGCCAACACCATTCTTGGATAAGTTTGACAAACCAATTAAAGTATTGACTCCACGGATCATCGAAGTTGATAGTTTATCGGGTATGAACTTTACAATCATCGAAGATGCAGCTACTGCAAAGGATATTGGTGATAGTAAGAACAATACACTAGAAGCACGTACCAATAACCTCAAAAGTGCGTTGATTGTTAAAATGGGGCGTATGCCTGCATTGACAGGTAGTTGTTGGATCTTCACTGCACACATGGGTGATAACATCCAACTCGATCCAAATACTCCACCTGCTAAGAAACTGGCGTTCTTGAAATCAGTGAAGTTCAAACGTGCTCCTGAGAACCTAACGTTATTAACTAACAATCTGTGGGTAGCGCCGTTATCTGCATTATTGGTCGATAAAGACAAACGCCCTGAATATCCGTTTGATAAGATGGATGATAAAGAAGGCAGTAAAGATCTTAATATCGTTGAGTTCGTTGCTGTACGTAACAAGACTGGTCCTTCTGGTGATACATTACCGATGGTAATTTCTCAATCCAGAGGTTTGGATGTAGGTGCCACTGAATTCCATTTCTGCCGTAAACAAGCCAACTATTACGGTATTGAATTGATGGAGAGCAAAACTAAATTTGCTTACCATCTGTACCCTTCAATTGAATTCACTCGTAAAACACTCCGTGGTACTCATTTCCATAATCATTTGTTCCAACGTGTATCTGAACTAACGTCACAGTTGTTACAAATCAAACTATATCCTCATTTGAACGGTCAATGGGGACACTTGATTGAATCACCAAAGAAAATCCATGAGAACCTCGTAAAACGTGGTTATAATTTAGAAGTACTGTTTGGTGCTTCTCGTGGTTGGTGGCAGTTTACCAACGTGGATGATGGTTTTTATCCATTGTCATCATTGGATTTATTGCGCATGAATGCGGGTGAATATCACCCTTACTGGTACGACAAGTACTGCAAAGAGAAAGGTATTGAAAATACCGTTAAACAATAACACAGAGAGATAGGTGTACTCTATGCAATTCGTTAACCTAGTACAGGTTATTTATCATCTTATAGCAGAACAAAATCCCTACAGTGCTACTCGCTGGCTGGATACTGCTCCTGTCATTAAACGTCAGTCGTTACACGAACAAGTCGTATTGATTAATCGTTATTGGCGAGAAGAACTGGGGATGTTAACCATAGACACTACAAAGTTACGGTTACAGTTATCAGATGACACTGAACCCAACGCATGGTTGAGTAATTTTGAACAATACCTCATCCCGTTCATTCTGACATATCATCTACCCTTTCGAAAAGGCTAATGGGCCATGGCTATTACTCCACAAAATCGTAAGAAAGCAGAAGACTTCGTATTATCTTTACTACATGAGATGGCAGAGAACAACCCTAACATCCCTATGTATCGTGATCTGTTCAAAAGTATGGACGATGATGAGTTTGAGCGGTTTGTTGAACGTATGGAGAATGGTGACTGTTTAGCGTTTGTAGATCCTAATGGCGCAGGTATTCCAGTAACTACTGAGAACAACTTGCGTGTTGGGAAATTGATTGGTGTGGAATTCTTTGAGAAACTGGTATTAACTAACCAAGATATCGGTGTTACGTTTATCTCTAATGACGAATACATGATTCTGGAAGTGCCTGTTCGACGTGCTGCACAGGCACTCGAAAAGAAAGTATCTATCCCTAAAGATGATCAACACACCGATCAGTTAACTGATCAAGCAACAGGTCCTTCAAAAGGTAGTACATTGACGGCGCCTGAGCTACAATTACAGTATGCTCAAAACTGGGACTATACCACAGAAGAGTTATTTAAAATACGTGGTGGTGACCCTAAAGCATATCGTTTGTACAAAGACCAAGCTGTAAAAGACGGACGTGTCTCCATTAACACCATTCGTCAATATAACACGATCAATACGTCTGTAGAAGTATACAGTACGTTTTTGACAATGGCGCACATTGGTAATAATTTAAAGAAGAGATAAGACTGTATGGTAACGTCTGATAACTTAGCAAACAAAATACTGGTAGTGGCCACTGATATGGTGAATGCTATCAAAGAGCACTTTGAAACCAAAGAACTTACTGATGTTGAAGAAGGTCACGCCAGTAAGTTCATCACACTATTACGGTCAGTAAACATCTATGCCTTATCCAGTATTGGATTGCCGATTGAGTTGAATGAAATCACTACGCGTGGTGTCACTGGTGAAACAGAAACACTTGATCGAATAGAACTATTGATGACATTAAAAAATATTTTACTCATTAATTTTGTTCGAGATGATTTGGATTTATTGATAGATGTATTTGCAGCATCCAATGCAGTAGGTAGTATTGTAAGTAATGAGGCAGATGCTAGTGGCACTTACCGTTATGCTACTACTGAGCAATTACAGACGTATGTTAATAACGACCCTACGATCATGGTGTTGTGGTTCTTACGTACATTACCACTGACACACATTGGTCGTTTATTGACACCAAGAGAAGAATAAAATGCAATATAGACTACAACGTCGACCAACAGCGTATTGCATCTTGGTAGATATTGAGTTATTGTTGGATGTTCGCTTAGGGGTGTTGGAGTTACTATACCCAACTATCACAACAAATCTACTCAAGAACAACTTATATGCTCGCCATAACGACAATTATGGTGCGTTGAGTAATAAGATCAATCAACAGCAATACGAAAAAGCTTACGCAACACGTGACAAGACAGCTTTACAGGCAACAGGTCCTACTGGTTTTTTATTGTGGTTGGTAGGTGAAACAGAACGCGTGTTAATTCAAAATGCAAATGCACACATCTACGATCAGTTTTTCATTGATGTTAATTTTGGTGGTCGTTATAACGACCTGACCAGAGAGGAACGCAAAGAAATACTCGATGTGTTAGGTGACATGATACCGGCTGATTTTGGTATCGAAGAACTCAACATTACCGTGAAGTCACTGACACCTAGTTTTTTAAATAGTAACTACAATCAGTGTATGATGTATAGCTATATCGAATGGTGGGAGTACCACTATCCTGTAATGGCGTCTAATGAACAGTTACTGCAAAAGAAGATACCAGATTGTGATATCTTTGCACCTGGTTTGTTTAAGAACAATGTGTTGTTAAAAGACACGCTAGTGGAACTGGTAGAAGGTGGTGAAAAAGTAAGTGTGCTTGATGTACATGTAAGAGGTGTTTCACCTTTCTTTACATTACATTATTTTCACCCGTCTCTAACCAGTATCATCGATCCACGTGAACTACAACACTTATCAACATAAGACATAGAGAGAGGCATTTGCCTCTCTCTATGTCGTGTATATCATTCTTCGTCATCAGGATCATTATCAACGATACCTTTTTCTTGCATAAAGCGTTCGTAGGTGAGTGTAGAGACACCTATTTCACGCACACCTTCCACGGTTGATGGTGGAGGTAGTTTATCGCTATCATCAATGGTTTCATTGATGTTAACTGAGTTGCTACGTTTAAATACATCTCTGTCAGTTTGAGCAACTATGTTACGTAAAATACTACGTGCTGATTCGTCTTGCTCGGTCATAGCAGACAACACACCCAATTTACGTTTAGTCATGATTTGTTTATCGATACCTTCAGCAGCCGCTAACGCTAGTGAAGCATATGCAGGAACTTCACGCATATTCTTACGTGCGACTTTAATTACTTCTAAACGTAACGCTTGGGTGTGTGACAATAATTCATCTTCTTCAAAAGCCTGACCTACTATTTCACCGATATCGATATGGTCTTCTTGTAGTTCATTTTTACCTATAAATTCTTGTTGTGTCATCACACACCTCTCCACTAAAAACAATATTAATACAGCCTTACATCATTACTGTGTATAACAACCTAACCGGAGCTATCATGATACCTAACTGGATAAAAAAGTTTTTACCGCAGAACAAACCCCCAGTGGTCGTACAACCTACTGCTGTCACTATACTATCACTGTATGAACGTATACAGAAACAACGACAAGTACTCAATAAACACTATCCACTCAAAGCACGTTTGGTGAATAAAGCAAATTTTAATTACCCAACCGCAGGACACATGTTATTGGTGTTACAAGAACAAGCACGTCTATTACAACAACACAGTGATATAACAGCCGATGTGCGTTTCTTACATGAGTTTCCTACAAACATGTGCTTGGATGACTATTTGTTATTCAAATCCCGAGTAATCATGGATAACCATGAGTTCATTGACAAACTTGAACACATACTCAGTGTCTTTATTCCTGCATACAAAATGTGCAGTAATGGGATGCGGTTACACATCGACCGACTACTGCGTCCTATCGTACACGATATAAACACCGTATTGGATGCACTACACACAACAAGGTAGCTTATGTCAGAACAACTCGATAACATCTTACGCTCTGAAACTAAGGGTATTGAGAATGCTACGGGTCCTCTATCACGGTTAATACGGCGAACATGGATAGATTTAAATATTGGTCCTAATCAATGGGAAACCAAACTCAATCGATATCTCGCCAGTAAACACTGTAGTATCCCTAGTGATGATATTTCAAAACGATCATCATTTAAGGGTAACTTGGATAAAGCACTCGTTAGACCAGATCTCACGTGGGAAGTGTTTTTACTCGCTGTTAAAGTCATGGGTGGTCGTGAACAACTACTGACGTTTCGTTTATTGTATCCAGATACTGATAAGTATTTCACCTCCAGTGAATTTACACTCAATATCGCTACAGCAAACAAACGTTCACTCGCCAATCTGTATGAAGATATCATGGTGCATTACCAGATACTACCTTCACGGTGGAGTGACTTGGTGTCACGGTATATCAACAATACGAGCAGTATACGACCTGGTGACTCTGCACAATTGTCGTGGTTGAAAGGTAATATCAAATCCAAAATACGCGACAATAACCTGAGTATTAAAAATCTTACCACAATACTATCCATCTTAAATCCACAATCTGTACAACTGACATTGTCGTTGAAATGGAATTCTGGTATGTATACCTTACACACTGTTAAGTTTACATCCAGAGATTCATTTGGAAACACCAGTGAGGAACAACCACATGCACAAACATAAGACCATACTGGTGGGTGTGAATGCACCCACTGTAGAAGGTAGAATAGTGTCAGAATATGACGAAATGTTGTTCGTTGTTGACGATGGTAGTTTTACATCGTTAGGTAATTATTATCTGTGGTTGCTCACCGGTAATGAATTACTACGACACATTCCGCATGTGGCTGGTCTGCGTTTGATTAAACCAGAAACGCAGTTCATCATGAACGATACCATAGCAAGAAGCCTCTACGATGCTGTTTATATGAAACTTTATAAACTAACTGCTACGACACAATACAGTGTGGATAACTATCCGATCAGTAACAGTAAAGGTGTATTGAAGTGTTTGTATTCAACACCTACAAAAGATCGATGGTTCGAACAATTCATTGATTACTTCAATCGTTTTGATAATCGAGTAGCATAATGTAAGGTAGGGGGAGCTTAAGCTCCCCCTACCCCTTTCTTTTTTTATTTTTTAGGTGGTCTCATGGCTAACGTAATGAACACATCGATAGTGACCGATGCAAACAAAGATGCACTCGCTGTCGTGGATGTCTATAGTCAAAAAAGTAACAGTACTCCACTCAATCGTATCAAACAACTCACACCCAATATCGAGAATACATTTTCTGCTATTAAAAACAATTCTATTTTAGCAGAAATTAAGAAAATTAAAGATGCACCGAGTCTAGTGGATCGTATCACCACCGTAGACGCTCTGTATTCGCGTCTGAGCGAATTGCAAGCTGGGTTGAGGGGTTCGTTAACCAAACTGGACAATTCATCTATACAGGAGCTTATAGCGGTTCTAGGTGGAGACCCTAATAGTAAGTTAGCAAAAGTAGTCATGGATGGAAAGTCTTTTTATAATTTAAAAACAAAAGATACCAATGCGTTTGTTAAATTAGTTGCTGGTGTATTGGGTGACACCAACATTTTAAAGTTCTTTGACTTAGAAGCGGAAGGTGCGTTACTAGGTCAGTTGGTTGGTATGGCCATGGAGTTAGGTTTAGGTGATGTTGTTGATAAACTCATTGATAAAGTCAGTGATGAAAAGATAAAGAAAAAACTATTGGAAGATAACCTATTAACGGCTGTGTTATCTTCTGATATTAAAACAGTGATAAAAATAGTCAATGAACTGGGTGTTGCTAAGTGTTTACTAAAACAACCCACTATTGTCTATGACTTGATTTCATATTATCGTATTGATCGTCGTGTGGAAGGAAATGCATCTGGTGAGTTGATCCCTAACAATATTAATATCACTGATTTACGTAATGAAATTGAAACACTGTTAGCACGATTCAATCCAGAATGGGACTTGGATACTGTCGTATTGAACAATGTACCTACAAAACAACCCAGTTTTTTAAACACCAGTAATGCATCTAATGACTTCCGTTTATTGTATCCGTCAAAAATGTTACCTGGTGCAGACGTGCCATTAACCAATCCAGATGATGAAGCAAAACGTAAGCAGTATAATCGTCGTTCATTATTGATGATGAACAGTAAACTGTTACGCAAGACAGATGTGTATACACTGGCAAGACGACAATACAAAGGTGTACCATTGATGAATGGTTAAGTAACATATATCTCACTGGATGCGCTTTGCATCCAGTGAGATATATGACTAGGGTCTACCCATTTCACGAGAGATAGCGTTAAAGAACTGACCGGTAAGTGTACTACCATTCAACCAGTTAGCGTGATATGCAGGACTTGTCCATTTACGCATTTCACTGAACAATCTACTTTTAGCCAAACCAAACCGTCTACGTAGATAAATTTGATCAGCTAAACCTAAACCACTCACTACAGCCAGATAATCATTAAAGATGTTATCATCAGCAAATACGTTATTAAACGGATTTAATGAAAAACCAGAAATAATAGGCATGTGCATGATACTGGATAGATCTTTGAACTCTAAAGAAATATCCACACCTAGTGGTCTACGTTGAGTATTCCAACCTATATTACCTGTACCACGGGTGATAGAAGCTGAAGTACATACACATAACCGTGATTGTGCCCAGCCTTTATGATACAGTTCAGCAATGAACGGAGGACCGTAGGATGACTTACCTGTTGAGTGTGGTAATATACCTGCCAATATACAAGATAACGGTACATCGATGCACTGCATGATGGTATACGGATCACCTGACCATGCACGTAAATGTATGTTATAATTCATAGAAGGTAAATTAGCCATAGACTGATCTACTTGTTCTGGAATATCTACAAAAGCACTACCTGCCAATGCAAACAGACCAGACATCTGAATACCATCTATCACACCTGTAGTAAAGTCTTTAATGGTGTCTTGTATGGGTTTTAACACACCACCCACTACACCACCTACATTACCTTCAGAGAAGTTAAAACGAGCATTACGTGCACCTGATGCAGTAGAGTTAAAGTTGGACTGGATGTCACTAGGACGAGTACTGGTACTGAACGACTCCCCTACTGTACCACCAAATTCAACACGTAAACCTAAGAACTGACTACCATCTGCCAGTTCTGCTTTCATGTTGTTTTTTAAATCTTTTAACCAACCCCAAGTAAACCCAAGTGCACCACCATCACTATTGGTTTGCTCTGTAGGTCGATGACTCTCAGTAGGCGGTATCTCTTGTCCTTCAGGACTTTCGATGTACGCTTGTAATGCAGCATCGATACCACGACTATCGGGCACTGCTACACTGTTAATCATCGTAGACAGAATCGTTTCACCGATATTCTGCATACCTGTTTGATTGATATTAGCCAGTGTCTGTTCTAAATTATTGAAATGTACATGACTTGCACTGGCTGCTCGGTTAGCAACTCGGTATAAATCAATACCACCATTGGCAAGGAATACATCCGGTAATAGGTTAGCGTAGAGTTGTGAATTCACTGTACCTGTTAGTCCAGAAAAATCTTCTACGTTTGCTTCGATGTACTGTTTCTCTTCATCGCCTACTGGTGGATTGTAGATACCCGTGTTTACGTTGATGCTGTTTAAGATGGTATTAGCAGCTTTCCAGTACAACGGCATCGTTTGACGTAAATAATAGTATTTGGATGCTGGCATACCAGCTACCCAGCGTCCCAACGCAAACAAACTAGAGATAATTGTAAAAGGTAAAGCAGCCGCTCCACCTAATACTTTACCGAGTGAATAAGTTAATCCAGGTACTCTACCAGTACGTGCTAATAATGATGCTTCACTGTTATAAAAGCCAGTAAAGAATGTAGTAATACCGTTAAACTCTGGTTTACCAAAGCGCAAATAAATAATCTGGTTTTGATCATCAAATACTTCACTGTATAGACGACCCATCCCTCTACCAAAACTTTGACTGTTACCAGAACTCAATGCACCGTAGATCTCATTGACCTCTTGTAACTCTTGATACCGTGCACTACCACTGTTGCTATTACCAGTAAAGCGAGGTACTGGTATATCAGCACCGATATGAAATTGTGGGTGAGGGTTAATACAAAAATTACCCCCTAAGGTAGTGTCAGTAAACTTAGTTGCTGACAACCCATAGAGTTGAAATTTGGTTGCGTACCATTGACGTTTACGTGCGTTTTCGTTAATAGCATTACCGCGTAAACGAGGTACCATGAACGATCTACGCACCCAACTGATTTTACTATCCAGTGGTTTGTTAGGATCACTTTGTAAAGCCATATCGTAATACCCGTTTAATGTTTCCTGTCATAAATGAGGGCATATGTGAGGGACATCAGTCCCTCACATATGGTTTATGACTTACGTAAGTTGATTACATCAGCTTTACTAGTGGTGTTAGGTACCCCTTTGACAGGTCCGCTATTTTGACTTTTAGCCATGGACTTTAGCAGACTAGCCATTTCTTTAACACCACTGTTAATTCCTTTTAACTCCTTCAGTTGTTCCTGTGCAACTTTCATCATGTCACGCTGATGTGCACTGGTACTAGCCGCCACACTACGCGATACTTCAGCAACAGCAGTACTGCGTTGTTGCTGTTTCTGTTGTGTAACGGTTGGATTACCACTAAACACATCTTCAGAACTAGGCGCCATACCATCAGGTGACACCACGGGTGTAGTATCACGTAATGCATTAAAGCTGGTTTTCTTACCCATGTTAGGTAGGTCAACTGTAAAGTCAATACTACGTTTATCCTTGGGATAAGCACCTTCGCTATTGGATTGCTTTTTCTGAGTGGACGTTATAGTGTCCTCACCTTCTGTCATGTCATCATTGACTTTCTCTTCAGCTTGCAATGACTTCTTAGTTTCTTGCAGTTCTTTGAGTGCTTCTTTAGCATAACGATCCGATAAGAACTTCATAGGGTCCATGGGAGTACCAGTCCATCCATGTCCTTTACGCACTTCAAAGTGTAGGTGGTTACCAGCAGATTTACCAGTATTACCTACATACCCAATAATGGTTCCTCGCTCCACTTCACTACCTACGCTTTGTCCATCAGCAAATCGATCCATGTGAGCATACACTGTTGAGTTACCATCTGGGTGATCCATATAGATTACATTACCAAAACTATTACTGTATTCACGACGTATGATCTTACCGTCTTGAGCAGCAACGACTGGTGTGCCTCTAGGTGCAGCGATATCGATCCCTTTATGTTCACTCTTCTTACCCGTGATAGGGTGAATACGTGTACCGTAATCTGAGGATATTCTCCCTTGACATGGCATCATGTATACGCCCATCTGCATATGACGTTGTGTTGTTTGTGTATCACGCATATCCATACGACTCTGTGTACGTAACAACAACCCTTCACTGTCACGACCTGTACCCGATGGATTAGGTGTAGGTGCAATCAATGGTGTCATCGCACGACCATCAGTACGCATCGCTGGTGTTTGTAGTGCTTCTGGAATTGACATCTTAGTGATGATTCGCGCATTGTCATTCAATGTACGCATCCCCACAATACCTTGTAATGCATCCAAGTTACCTTGTGCGCTACTAGCATCAGTGTTCAATGCATAACCAAACCAAGGTGAATCACTAATCGACCATACACTACGACCAAACCAGTTTGCTGTTTTGGTGTTCATAATAGCGTTAGCGACTTGTAACAACTGTTCTGGTTGCAGTGACTTACTGACTTCCATTGGAATTCCATTTTCATTGTATTGTCTAACCGCCGTACAAAAATCCAAGAATACACGCACAAAACGATAATTAAACCATCGTAACCATCTAGCCGATGATTTCTCATCTTGTAACGAAACACCAAAACCAGCAGCAAATCGATCCATTACTGTCAAAGCATCCAGTTTCAATTCTGCTTTTTGATTAACAAAACTAACATCCCCAATCAACTCTTTTTCCATTTTTAAGAGTTGTTCCATTTTCATGACTTCCAATTCTTGTAGACCATACGCTTTCATACGGATGATTTCTACTTGATGTGGTGCTTTCACTTGTTGTTTGAGTGCTTCACTACCACCTTGGTATTGGGTTTTACCAGTAGTAGTGGATCGTGTATTGGTGATCGTGTTCATACCACCTAACGACCCTGCTGTCATGTATTGGATATTGGTGATCTTCTTACGGGTGTTTTGTTCAGTGTTACTTTGCTGTAGTGCGCTATTGCTAGCCGCTACCATACCACCTGCTTTAATAGTGTTGACAGGATCAGGAATAACCACTGGTTTACCAGTATCCTTCTCCTTATCTTTTACTAACTTCTTGTATTTGTTACGTAACTCATTTTGTTTGGCAAAGATGTTACTTTGAGAATATAACACAGTACCTTTACCAAATGGACTTTCATGAACAGAATAAGGTCCATGAACAGTGTCTGCTACTTCCACCATATCCAACAATTTGAGTTTCATTTCAGGTGTAAAGTCTTTACTGTCAATGTCATCCAATTTAGCACCTGGTTTAAGTGTTTTAATAGCAGCCATGTAATTCAAAAAGATAGGCTTAAAACGACCCATGAACCAGATAACAAACTCTTCGGTATCGTTTTCTTTGATACCCATCTCTTCTGCCACGGACATGATATCTTCTTTCTTGATTTTCAAGTTAGCAGTACCATTATCCACTACCACCGCACCAGACATACGTTCTTCTAATGTAGCGATAGCTGACTTTTGAGAATCATCCAAATTAATCAAACCATATTGCAAGATACGATAGTCGCGTAGTTCAGCTTCTTGTAGATACTTGTAGAGTTTATATGCACCATAACCCAGAGCAGCTACCGTTACTGCACCCAATATCCAAGGTGATAACAATAAACTACCCACTAGCGTTAGAGTACCACCCACTACAGCACCAACACCACCCATACCGAGGAGACTACCACCTACAGCACCAATAGCAGCACCTGTAGCCGCTTTACCAGCAGTACGTGTAGCAAAACCACCAATACCACGAGCAGCGTATTGAGCAGCTCCCATGGCACGGCTACCACGCATAGCTTGTAACCAGCGACCTATACGACCTTTAGGTTTAGCAGGTTTCTTCTTCCCTTTTGATTTCTTGTCCTTATCTTTCTTATCCCCACTATCGCTGTCGCCACCTATACCACCGATATAGGTATCGCCACCATCATCATCTTCACCATCTTTGTCCTTATCACCAAATAACCCACCTAACATACCAGTGAGTTTACTCATCCATCCACCACCCTTAGCGTCTTTCTCTTCTTTTCCTTGTTTCTCCTTTTCTTCTTTGGCTGCTTTACGACGGTTTAAAATATCTTGCACACTACCTTCACGAACACCATCACCATCGGTATCACCAAATACCTTCTTCGGTAAACGAGAATCCAATAGTCCATATATCGCTTCTAACAACATATTAGTTTCACTGTTAGCTGCGTAGTTGGCTTCTTCTATACTACCAAAGTTAATATTGATTTTCTTACGGATAGCAGAGAAAATACTCTTACCTAAACTGAATGCACCTTTCAATGCTTTCCAGCCTAGTTTAACACTACCTACTGCCAAGTTCTTAGCTAAACCAATACCAGAACCTGCAACACCCAATACACGATCCATGATTGTCTTTAATGGTTTACCGTCGATATCACACAGACCATCTTTGTAGTCTTGTAATGTCAACACCACATTGCGATCAGCATCGATGATTTCTCCATTCAAGTCACGATAGTCTTTTACCACTTTACCGGTTTTTTTAGAATAATAACCACCTGCTTTGATGATACTAGCATAGAGTTTAGGTGCACTACGATTAGTGAGTGTATACACATCCTTCATTTCAAAGAACTTACCTGCTGTTGCTTTATACAGGTTAGCACCAAAACGTAATGTGGTTGCAATAGGTGACAAAGCAGCACCGTAAATACCACCTATCTTTTTGATGATATTACGCAGTACAGGTTTACCAGCAGTATCATAGAGTCCTTTTCTGAAGTCATCTTCAGTGATAGCCGGTTCGTTGGTTTTTAGATTCTTTACAGGACCTTTGATATCAGATAACTTCTTAACGATCTTACCTGTGGTTAAATCCTGATAGATACCTTCTTTGATACCTTTCCAATGTAACACTGGATAAGGATTACCTTCTACAAAGATATCGTTCTTCAAACCCAACATATTGCGAGTACTACGACCAACAGCACCCAATATACCAGTAGCAGCACCAAAACCAGCACCTACCATCTTACCGTAACCAATACCTAACTTACCTGTTAAATACCCAGCACCACGAGCAGCATGTCCTATTCCTTTCATGATACCACCGGTAAGACTACGTACACCACGCATCATATCCCACCCTTTACCAAAGGCGGTACGCATACGACCCATTTTCTCACCTGAATCGGCATTGACAAATATACCGGCTTGGAGTGTTTGAATGATAGTACGTTGCTCTTCTAATGCTTGACGTTGTACTTCCAATATTTGTTCAATCAAGGTCATGAAAGTGTCGCTACGCTTTTTAGCTTCTTTCTCTTCAAAGGTTTCTGACTGAGGAGTTGAAAAGTTACTACGAACTTTATCATTGTAAAACGCCGATGCTGAATCACGCATGTTGTTAAACGTTTCACGATAATTATAGTTTTTGACTTGTTCGTACTTGTCACGTAGATAACCTTTACTTTCCTGTACTTTTTCAGCGGTGTAGTCTTGTAGTCCTTTTTCCTTGATTTCTTCACCAATTGCTTTTGATGCTTTGACGTGTTCATTGTTTTCAATGATGTCGTGTATCTTATCTAACTGTTCCTTGGAGAGTGTTTGTGTAGCATCAACAGCTTTACGTACACTTTCTAAACGAGGATCGGTCTGATAAGCGGCTAACGCTGCCTCATACTGACGTTTACCGGCATTGACTGCATTTTGTACACGTGGGTCATTATACACATCAGTGAGTGACGCCTTTACAATATCTTTGAAGCGACTCGCTTGAATGACGACATTACCATAACGGTCTTGTACATCGTTGACGATATCATCGATATCTTCAATTCTTGCTTTGGTGACAGCATCACGATATTCATCGTCTGAAAGTAAACGACGTATTTCTTCACGTAAAGAAGTATAGCGTTCTTTAATAGCACTGGAAGAGTTATCCAATAACTCGCCAAACAATGCTTTAGTTGTTTTACCACTACGCCTGTGTTCTTCAATACTAGCCTGTACTGAACCCCATGAATTATTGGCGTATTGTGTTGCAGCATCGGTCTTTTGATAAATAAAGTTACGGATATTTTTAGCTTGTTCCTTCTCCATGACTTTATCAAACTGTTCACGTACCGGTGTAAAGACTTTGTTAGTTTTTTGTTTAACAGCATCTTTAACGTGTTTGAACGCATTGTACATGACCTTACCCATGACAGTGCCGATATCTTCTTCTTTGACTTCAGGATCTGCTGCATCTGAGGACATGATAAAATCGATAATAGCGTCATGATTGTACACATAACTACCTTTATCGCGTTTTAAAAAGCCCATTTCCAATAACATCTCAGAATGACCTAGGTTCATCTGTAACTCTAGTTCATCCAGTACAGATGGAATCA
>JACCDQ012065180.1_pt1 | contig 17736 bp, 16 predicted proteins | sample 7446031 | NCBI WGS metagenome assembly JACCDQ01 (sample SAMN15323442, study PRJNA562643) | freshwater metagenome | isolation source: river surface water | place: USA:Blue River Watershed | collected 2017-08-17
ATTTTTAAAACTATCTGCGACCCCACTTCCTAAATTATAAATTCCCGATTGAGATTCATCGGTCACTTGTGAAAATTCAATCATCGCGCGAACGACATCTTTTACATAAACAAAATCTCTTAATTGCTCGCCATCATTAAACTCTGGTCGGTGAGATTTAAATAATTTTACTTTGCCAGTGGTTTTAATTTGTTCAAAAGCTTTATGAACTAAAGACCTCATTTCTTCTTTATGATATTCATTTGGCCCGTAGACATTAAAAAATTTGAAACCAAACCATAAACTTGGTTTCGCTTCTTCTTTTAAAATCCATTGATCCACTAATTGCTTTGAATAGCCATAAGGATTTAGAGGAATAAGAGAATCAATTCTTTCATGATCATCAGAAAAGATTTTTTCTTCAGCGCCATAAGTGGCGGCAGAGCTGGCATAAATAAATGGAATATTTTTAGTCGCTGCAAATCTAAAAAGTGCTTTGGTATAATTAACATTATTTTTAAAGAGATAATCCATATCCATTTCTGTTGTTGATGAACAGGCCCCCATGTGAAAAATAATTTCCGCTTCATTGATTAAATCATCATATTCACCCGAAAATAATTCATCTGCAGGAATATATTCTAAGTATTTTAGTCCTCTTAAATTCTTCCATTTTGAAGATGATTCCAAACGATCAACAATCACGATATCTTCTCGGCGGTATTTATTTAATTCATGGACGAGAACACTTCCAATAAATCCCGCTCCCCCTGTTACTAAAATCATTTTTGCTCCTTAAGTTTAATAATTGAGATGTAAATTAAACTAAATAGTAACACTAGTATTTTTATAGAATCGAGAGTTCGATACAAACTATGATAGTAACTGTGATGTTCTTTATAACCAATATAAAGTGGGTCGGTTTTTAAAACAGAATTCATTTGCAGTGCCGCTGCACTGATCTCCGGAGTCATTTTAAAAATATACAATAAAGGCCAAATAATAAAAAATGCGATTAAAATCGCCTTAACTGCTTTTGACATGTTGGTTTCAAAATACAGACCAAGACATGCCAATATTCCAAAAAAAAGTTCAAATTTATTAAAGTTTGAAAATACTGCAAGTCCAACTTTTCCCGCTTCTACGACGGAACTGACATTTCTAAATACGTTTGGAACAGCGATGATATCAACAAAAATCGTTGCAATAAACCAAGTGAAAAATATTGGAAGCGTATACAATAATGTCACTTTTTTGAGATGACTCATTATCTTATTCATCTAGCTTAACTCCTTTTTTCATATGAATGTATTTTAAGTAAGGATGAACAATCACAGTGACAGCTAATACCCCTAGCTCATATAAAATACAAAGTGGAATCCACACTGAAATCATCGATATAACATCAGGAGGTGAAAACACGGCGGCGACAATCGCCATTCCCACATAAATATATCTTCGAAATTTTATCAGTGTTTGACGGGTGACTATCCCCATGAATCCTAAAATTAATAAGATATTAGGAAACTGAAAAATCACTCCTAAAAATAATAAAATTTGCGAAACATTAGAAACGTAATCTCGCAAATTAATATTGGCCTCTACTCCCGTGACACCAATCTTTGACAAAAAACTAAAAACAAAAGGCATGACAAAATAACCAGAGGCCATCCCGCCAATAAATAAAAACCATCCTAAAATTAAAAATGGAAGCACCGCTTGTTTTTCGTGTTTATAAAGACCTGGTCTTATAAATTTCCAAACTTGATAAAACCAAAATGGAGAAGAAAAAATAATGGCCCACATGATACTGACGTCGACTTGCACCCATGCTTTTTCAAAAACGGAATGATAAACAATCGTTCCTGAATGAGTGAGTGCCAGAGATTCTCTAAGAGGTCGAAGTAAAAACTCGGTAATTTGATCAACGTAATAAGTTGTCAGAACGAAACTCGCAATCACGATGTAAATGATTCGAATAATCATGGCGCGCAGTTCTTCTACGTGCTCCCAAAAGCTCATTTCTTTTAAAACTTCTCCATTCGTTTTACTTGTAATCTTTTATAGGAAATATATACTTAGAGAGTAAATAAGTAAAAATTTTAAGGGATTTTTATGCGATTATTGCTCTTTATCTTTCTCATTCAAATTAGCACGGTCTGGGCCAAAACCAATCCTCTTATTCGCTGCCTCGCAAAAGAAGAGGCCAGTTTTCATGCAAAAAAAATTCAAAATGCTTATTCAGTTTTAAATCAAAGTTTTATTAATGAATTTGCTTCAAATAATGACATCAGTTTAAAGCCCCAATACATCGATGAATTATGCTCTAAAAATAAAGGGATGAGTCTTTATTTACTCGAACTTTTATTAACCAAAGAAACTGAAATTTATGACTTACAATCGGTGAGAGAAAATGCCCAATTATCAAATTATAAAAGTGGTTTTATCCAAGAATTTCAAAAACAAGTACCCCATTTATTAATCGCTTTTATTGGCAATATTAAAATTGAACTCGATGACCCTTATTGCATTAATAAAGTCATTCCAGAAATTGGATTTTTTGAAGAAAGAATGAAATATCTTGAAGAAGAAATTTCAATCCATGAAGTTTTCAATGATAAAAATAAAATCAAAAGAATTTTTACTAAATTAAATAACTTTGAAGCACTAAAAAAGTCTTGCTTAGATCTAAAAAAGAAGCAGAAAAAATCAAAATAATTTTTCTTCGTCTCTTAAAGTAAGAATTTCATAACCTGATTCCGTGACTAAAAGGGTGTGTTCAAACTGTGCAGATAAACTTTTATCTTTGGTTAAAACCGTCCAGCCATCGCTTAAAAGCTTACAATCTTTTCTTCCTAAATTAATCATGGGTTCAATCGTAAAAGTCATTCCTGGTTTCATTTCAGGGCCAGTTCCTCTTTTGCCGACGTGAACAACTTGAGGGGCCTCATGAAATTCACGACCAATTCCATGTCCGCAGTAATCCTCTACTACTGAATAACCTTCCGAACTAGCTAATTCAAAAATAGCCGCGCCGATATCACCAATTCTTTTTCCTGGGGCCACTTCATTAATCCCCACCATCAAACAGCGATAGCTCATTTCAACTAGCTTTCTAGCTTCTTCGGAAACGTTCCCTACTAAGAAGGTTTTATTGGTGTCTCCATGAAACTTATTTAAGTAAGTGGTGATATCAAGATTCACGATATCTCCATCTTTTAAAACATCTTTGTTTGAAGGAATTCCATGACAGATAACATCATTAATGGAAGTACAAATACTCTTAGGAAAGCCGTGATAGTTTAAAGGAGAGGGATAAGCCCCTTTCTCCATGATATATTTATGGCATAAATCATTTAAATATTCAGTACTTACGCCGACTTTTACAAAAGGAGCGATGTATTCCATCGTCTCCTTTGCCAGGCGACAAGTTTGTCTCATTAACTCAATTTCTCGACTCGATTTTATTGAAATCATATTTCCCTTAGTGTCTAAAAAATATACGGCCAGGTAAAAAGTTACAAAATTTTCCCGCAAAATTTCAAACCTGTTTAAAATAGATTGTATAGCATTTTGGAGCGAAAATGAAAATCTTTAAGCAATTATTCATGGTCTGTCTAATATCACTGAGTGTGACATTGGCTGCTTTCGCCCAAGATAAGGCCCAAATCATTACCATCGATCAAGATTTTAATCGCGAATTAAGTACAATTAAATTGAAATTTCAAAACCCTATGCAATCAGTTGATGAAAACATCAAATCATTTCATCTCTTAATTAATCTATTTGAAAAATTTCATCGCTATCACACCGCTTTAGGTAAAAATCTGTTAAAGAAAGTCAATGATGGTCAAGCCCTAACAGGTGACGATCTCTACTCTTTAAAAAGAACCATGACGACTTATTATAAATTTAATCAAAAAGTTTTAGATTTCACTAAGGCCTATGATTTGGGAAATTACTTAGTCGGGAAAAATTTTGCTCAAGGTGAAAATGAAGTCCCAATGACTAAAGGTAGAATTAGCTATAGCGAAGGCAAGCTTTCTATGCTTTCTAATCTAGTTGAATCACACAAAATCTTTTATGAAGAAAGTGGCCTTTTTAGAAGAATCGTAAAAAATGCTCTAAAAGAGAAAGAAAATTTAAATGATGGTCCATCTAAAACGTTAAATGATTTATTAAAATTAAGTGAAGAAACAGTGACAGTTGGTGAATCAAAGAAATTTGCTCAACTGGTCCATTTAATTTTTCTTACTCAAAATGAATTAAAAGTACTTTTAAAAGAAGATCAAACGGCGATGAATTTAATCGATAAAATTCTAGTCGATCCAAGTGCCGATAGTATCGTTCATGGCAATGCTAATTTTAAATTACACCACTATGTTTTAAATGACACTTTAATGGATGCTTGGAGTAAGGTAACCAATTGGTTAAGTAAAGTTTTTGGAAATTTAGCAGGATCTGTTAGATGGAGAGAAGGCTTTTTATACAAAAATGATGCCGCTTTAAGCCTAGTTAAAGAAAAATTAATTCCAATGGATGTTTTATTAGAAAAAAGTCCATTTGTCTTAACTGATAAATTAATTCCAGGTCACTATGGACACGTAGCCATTTATCTTGGAACCAAAGAACAATTAGAAAAGTTAGATATGTGGAATCACCCAGATATCGTTAGATACCACGACGATATTGAAAACGGTAAAGTTATTCTAGAAGCAGTTAGACCTGGTGTTAGAATTTCTACTTTAGAAGAATTTATGAATATCGATGAAATTACTATCATGAGAAAAAATGATGCTTTAACAAATCCTGAAGTCCTTGTTGAACAATTTACTAGAGGTTTTGATCAAATTGGAAAAGAATATGACTTCAATTTTGATGTCGAAACTCTTGATAAGATTGTTTGCTCAGAGTTAATTTATGTAACTTTTGGTCAAGTTATCTGGCCTACTAAGTATCGACTAGGAAGATCGACCATTTCTCCAGACGACGTAGCAGAAGTCCTATTTCAAAAAAATACTAGATTTGAAATCATTGATTATTTTATCTCTAAAACTGCTCACCGAATCGAACAGGGCAATACTTTAGAATTGGCCTCTGAATTGAGCTTTGAGTTAAGAAGTGAAGATGGCTCAGAAGTTAAAAATCCTAATGATGCCACCAATTCATTCTGGAAAAAAGAAGAAAAGTGCTATACTGTTACGAATGAAGAAAAGGACGTAAACGGAAATCTTTCACCACAAGAAAGAGTCTGTCGAACTAGTTACAAACAGTATTTCTATGAAGAAAGAGAATTATCAATATAATATTATCCGCCTTAAGACTTCGTCTTATTTTAAAAGTAATTTTTTATCTTTAGAAAAACAGAATATTGAAAATAAATTTAATGGCTTAAAATATTTTTTTGAAGCAATCCCAAAAAATCAATTCCCTAACATTATCCTATCTAACACTCATGTTAACTATGACGAATTAACTATAGATTTATTAAAAAATACGGCGCTTATCATCCATGCCAATTCCGGCTGGGATAATTTGCCCTTTAGTTTAAGTCAATATGACATGCCGATTATTGTAGGAAATGAAATACGAAAAAATGCAGTCAGTGAATATATTTTAAGTGCTTTATTTAAACATTTCTCCTCTATTCCCTTCAATAAGAATTGGGATAAAGACCGAGTGTGGAACAAAAACCTTTTATTTGAAAAAAATATTTTAATCATGGGATATGGTCATATCGGAGAAATAGTTTTTCAAGCGCTCAAGCCAATATGTAAAAATCTCATGATCTATGATCCTTTCAAGGGACAAGATCAATTGCCAAATGAAACAATTGACGTCTTAATTCCACTGATGAGCTTAAATCCAATCAGTCAAAATCTGATTGATCATGATTTTTTAAAAAAATTATCGCCAGATGCGGTGATCATTAATGCTGCTCGTGGAAAGCTCATCAAAGAGTTAGACTTAATTCAATTTTTGAAGAACAACCCAAACTCGTTCGCCTACCTCGATGTCTTTGATCGGGAGCCAAATGATTTTACGCAGTTTGAAAATTTAAACAATATTGCAACCAGTTCACATATCGCTGGTGTCTTTAATAACATTGACAATATGACCATTGAATTTGAAACTAGAGTTATTGAGGACTTTTTAGTAAAAGAACAAAAAGAATTTCTAAAAATATATAAAAAATCAAATCTTAAAGAAAAAATTCATCAAGATTTTTTCTTGTAGGGAATTAAAATATGATATCTGAATACGAGTTTAAAAATCGCATTAAACTATATCTAACTCCTCCTGGTGATGGTGTTTTTACGGTTCACACCGCTAAAGATAAAAAAGATCAATTAAAGAAAAAACTTTTTGGTGAAGCTAGTCTGATAAATCAAGCCTACAAACAACTTTGGGAAAAAAGTATCAATGATGAATTAGAAAAAGCCGACACCCTACTTTTAGGTATTCCATCAGATTGCGGTGGCGGCATTCAAAGAGGGGCCAATTGGGGACCTTTATATCTTCGAGAATCTTTTTTACAAAGTTATGAAGACATTAGCGTATTTGATGTTGGCGATATTTTTGTCAATCCACACTTACTAGACGACAAATATTTAAATCATGAAACAATCAACCGTTGCAGGCTTGCCCAATATGGTGATGAAAAAATACATTTGCCTGTTTCTCCTTTAAGCATTGCTTATGACTTTGCCTCTCATTTACATGCTCTTTATCCAAATAAAAAATTATTTTCAATCGGTGGAGATCATTCCGTCAGTTTTCCAATTGTTAAGGCTTACCTAGAAGCAAAGAAAAAACAAAATAAAAAAGTCGCGCTCATTCACTTTGATGCGCACACTGATCTTTTACAAGAAAGACTCGGAATTGATCGATGCTTTGGTACTTGGACTTCTCAAGTCATTCCATTTTTAGAATCACCAAAACATCTGATCCAATTAGGAATAAGATCTTCAGGCAAAGACCGTCATCATTGGGAAAATACATTTCACCACACTCAAATTTGGAGTGATGAAATTAAAAACAATTTAGAAAATGTTTCTACTAAAGTTATTGAAGAATTAAAAAAATTAAAAGTTGAAGAAGTTTATATTAGTTTTGACATCGACTGTCTGGATGAATCTTATGCTGGCGCAACTGGAACCCCCGAGCCAAAAGGTCTCTCTCCGCATGAGCCCATGGTGATCATGCAAGCACTTTTCGAAAATTTTAAAATAACTGGAGCTGATGTGGTAGAAATCGCCCCTTTAGTAAAGCACCCTCACCTAAAACAGATGGAGCCTGAAACGACTTTAATGGTCGCTAGTCAATTATCCACTTTTTTAATGCAAGCAATGAGATAATGGCCATTTTAAAATTTCCCCCTCTTGAAAGTGCAGACCCTTCAGGGCTTTTGGCCTTTGGTGGAGACCTAGAAATAGAAAGCTTGATCCTAGCATACTCTCAAGGAATATTTCCCTGGCCAATTTCAAAAGAATATCCCTTGGCCTGGTTCAGTCCCGATCCTCGTGGTGTTTTGTTTTTTAAAGACTTGAATATAAATCGTAGTTTTAAAAAAATAATTGCTAAAAATCAGTTTGAAATCACTTTTAATCAAAATTTTGAAGCAGTCATTATGAACTGCTCTAGAGTTCGAAGAAAAAATGAAGCCGGTACATGGATTACAGACGATATAATTGATGCCTATATAAATTTATTTAGAAATGGTTTAGCTTACTCGGTAGAAGTAATGGAGAATGGTCAATTAGTTGGTGGTCTTTATGGTGTTAACATCAAAAGTTATTTTAGTGGAGAATCCATGTTTTTCACTCGTGATAATGCTTCTAAAATTGGTCTATATTATTTAATTGAAAAACTTAAATCAGAAGGAATTGAATGGATTGACACCCAAATGGTGACTCCTTTTTTTGCTCAAATTGGTGCTAAACACATCTCTAGAAACGAGTTTTTGAAAATTCTAAAAACTTCTGTTTAATATTTTCATTTTCCATAATTAAAAATAAAAAAGTTCTTAAACTTAATATGACTAATACCAATATAATGGTTTTCGGAAAAAACATAATTGATATAACACCTGTTATGGCGACATTTTTAATTGATAAAATAATGGATTCATCTGAATCAAACTCAAAAAATGATGAGAATTTGAAAATTAGAAATTCTTGAAAGATGGCCAATAATAAATAGGTCAATATATCTTTAGTAGAAAGTAGATCGAGATTATTTCTTAAAAAAGCATTCCCTGTATAAACAAAACACAAAAAGCCGATTAAAAGCATATTTACTAAAATTAAAAAATTTATTTTTACTAATTTTCTTTTAAATTCTCTTATAAAGCCAAATCGATTTAAAACGATACTAATCACTAAAGGAATAATTGTCACTAAAACCAAATCTCTAAAAAGTTTGATGATATCGGATGAGATATAGGAACTAAAAAATAATTTCATTAATAAAATAAAATATAGAGGAAACAAAAATGTACTCCAAAATACTAATTTTATCGCCTGAAGCTTTTTTTGTGGATCTTTTAAAAACAGAGGGGTGACGATGGCCAAAGGGGCCAGCAAAGTCATGAAAATCCCCAATCTAATATTTTCATTAAGACCAATGAAATTGGTCACTCCTAAAAACAATATTGGAATAAAAATAAAGGTAAAAAATAAAATATGAAAATCTCTTTTTTTAAAACGTACAATATCTATCAATGTAAAATCGACCAAGAGCATGTTAAAAAGCATCATAAAAAACAAGGCAAAGATCGCATAACGGGACGCCTCTAAACCATAGTAAGGAAATATTAGACCTAAAACAATTCCAATGAGAAGAATGATAGAATTAATATTTATTTTCATATAAACTATTATGGATGAATTTTAATCTTAAGTCTAAAATTAAAAACATAATCCCCTACATCCTCACAATTTGTTGTGCTTTCTATCTTTTAAATCGGCCAAGCCAAAAAGTTGATAATAAGATAAAACTTTATTGGTTTATCCCCGATGGACTGAGAGCAGATCGCGACCAATTTAATATTTTTAAATGGGCCGAAAATGGTGATTTACCCAATTTACATTTTTTAATGATGAATGGAAGCTATGGGCATTCAAGGCCAGTGTTTCCTGGTCATACTCCAACCAATTTTGCCACCTTGCTTACAGGAGTAAATCCCAAAGTTCATGGCATCGCCGATGGGGCCATGCGAAGTTTTGGTTATCCACTCAAAATGGTTTCTAAAGGGGGCTTTAGTTCTTTCACCAAACTTGTTGCTCCTATTTGGACTGAATTAGAAGACCAAGACTTTGTCGTCAGTCTTCAATCTGTTCCTGGTTCAACTCCTCCAGAAATTTTTAAGGGAAATGTTATTAAAGGTCGATGGGGTGGTTGGGGAACTGAATTTCCTTCGGTTATTTTAAACTCTGAGCAATCGATTGAAGGATTTAAAAAAATTGGAAACAATCGGCGCGTTTTTACGACGGGAGTTGAGCTCTCTTATTTTTTAAATAAATCTAAAAAACTAACTTCTAATAAATTAAACTTCAAAAGCTTCTCTCCTATTTTAAATTATCAATACAATTCTTGGGGAGTCGATATCAATGTATTTATCTATGACACTTCCAATGATCAAAAAGAAAATTATGATAAAATTCAAATACAATATGACCAAGTTGTTATTGACTTAAAAAGTGGCCAGTGGAGTCCATGGACTAAGGCAAAACTATCATATGAATTAAAAAATGATTACCAAGTCAACTCTCCTAAAAAAACAGCGATTGAATCAGAACTGTCAGCTGTCAGTGTTGATAGTCATATAAAATTTAAACTCATCAACCTCGATTCAAACGGTCAATTTAGAATCAGACTTTTAATCGATTCTTTAAACAACTTTCTAACTTATCCAACTGAACTCTCGGATTTATTTCACCAAAAAATTGGTCCGATGGTCGATTTTGTGGACAATTATCCCCCTCAATTGGTCTATCATCCAAATGACAAACAAACTTTTATTGAAGAAGCTAATGAGTCATTTGAATGGCACAAAAAAGCCATTCCACTTTTATTTAAAGATTTAAATTCTGATGTGGTCATTCATAGTGTTTACAATCCAAACCAAATGTTAACCAGTCGGTGGTGGATGCCTTTTATCGATAAAAATAGTGCCAAATACAATACCATTTCCGAAAAAGATCGATTGCAGCTTTGGGCGGAAATTCATTCTATGTATAAAAAGATCGACGATATGTTAGGTGAAATCATTAAAAATGCCGACGATAACACATATATTATTTTTAGCTCTGATCACGGAGTCATTCCCCTTGATAAAGAAGTGCGACTCAATAATTTATTCGCTCAAAAAGGATGGTTGAAATTTAAATTTGACCCAAGAACTCTGACTTATCAAATTGATTGGGACAATACTTCCGTCATTTATTTACAGATGAATAATATCTATATTAATCCAAAGGGTTTAGGTGGAATATATCAACCGGCCATACATGATAAAGATTTTATTGAACTTAGAAATGAAGTATTGAAACTTTTAACCACATTAAAAGATCCTGAGACGAATAAAAAAGTACTAAGTTTCGTTTATACTCGAGAAGATGCAGATCAAATTCCACTACCGAAAGAAAGAATTGGTGATTTGGTCATTTCGAACTCTCCTGGCTTTGGCTGGACAGAAGATTTAAGTGAAGATTTAATAGTTTTTTCTGACACTTTAAAAGGTGGTTACAAACAGGCTGTCGATCCAAAAAATAGTGAAGGCATGCTTACTCCCTTTGTTATTTATGGAAAAAACATCAAACGTAATTTTAAAATATCTGATGTGATCAATCACACTGATCAGTACGCAACTATTGCAAAAATCTTTCAACTTCAGCATCCAACTAAAGAAAAACTTGATGGGCGAATTTTAAAAGAAGTTTTTAACGACTAAATATAAAAAAATAATTTAAAAATTTATAATCGCTTTGAGCCTTATCGGTTTTGACTAAGCTTGATCCATTTATATAAAAACAATCATACCCAATTGTTTTTAATTTATAAATTATATCTTCTGAGGATGTATTGCACTCTTTTAAGCAGGGCTCATTTAATTCAAGACAAATGACGGGATGAAATTCTTTTAAAAAGTTCTCGGCCCCTAAAATCATTTTCATTTCATTGCCTTCAATATCAACTTTTAAAAGATCAGGACGATCAGATCCAAAATATCCATCCTGAAGTAGTGCATCTAAAGTTACTGCTTGAGTGGTTATTTTTTTAAAATTATCCAGTGGTAAAAAATCATTTTCAATTCTTCCCCACCCCGATTCATTTTCTGGTGGTACGGCAAAGGTGACTTCAGACTTTGCATCTGAAACACAATGACTTGAAAGAATCACATCTTTAAATTTATTTAAAGAAAGATTTTTCTTTAATCTTTCAACATTATTGGGATTTGGCTCAAAAGAGTAAATTTTTAAATTGGGATTAATTGATTTACCCATCAGCGTAAAGTAGCCAACATTAGCACCAATATCTACAAAGCATTTGGAGTTTTTAAAATACTTTTCAAAAACAATTTCTGTTTCAGGTTCATGCGAATGCTTTACAAACATACGCCTTTGAATTCGATCATTTAAATTAAGGGCCATCATGTGACCATAACTCATCAGACCAGTATGATCACCACTTATTTCATTTTTACACTTATGAAAAATCTTTTCTGCTAAAAAAAGTTTTCCAGTAAAATTTGGCAAGCGAGAGATTGAATAAAATACATTTTTCATCATAAACGTAATTTTAATCGATCAGTATCATCTACTATAGAAACTATCCCTTTACCATTGTTTAGAGATTTTCTAAAAGCTAAATGATGATGGTCCATAACCCATTCTTGTTCAGCATGGCCTGACATTTCATACTCATTAGTCAATCGAATGGCATCTACCGGACAAGCCTCTTCACAAAAGCCACAAAACACGCATCTTAATAATTCAATCTCAAATGAGACTGGCGCTTTTTCTACGCTTTTATCAGAATCATCAGCGGCAACAATATGAATACATTGAGCCGGACAATAAGTGGCGCACAACATACAAGATGTACATCGTAGTGTCCCATCTTCTTTAACGGTTAAAACGTGTTTCCCTTTAAATCGATCAGAGTAAAAATATTTCTCTTCTGGATAATTTAAAGTCATTCTTTTTTCTGTACCCAAGATGTTTTTCATCATGGTGATCATGGTGATTTTAAGTCCTAAAACTAATCCTTTTAAAAAACCATGCTCTCTATATAAATCTGCTTTTAAAATCATGCTTCAATCCAATGTAGATACTGATCTACTGTTGTACTTACTTCACCGTGAGATTGGCCTTTATTAAGTTTTCTTTCGATACCGTTAAAGTTAGTCATCGTTCCTTCTTTTTCTAAAAATGTTGGAATCGGAAGTAAAAAATCAAACTTATTAAATGTCTCTAAATATTCTCCACTCGTTAAGCCAAGTTTTACTCCGGCCTTATTCATTTTTGTAAGTAGAGTGTTAAAATGATCAGCATTATGAATCATTTCAGGAACGACCATAAATATAACATCTGAAGAATGAATGTTATTAAGCATTTTATCTAAGCCTTCATTTGTTGCATCGAATCCATATTTTTTAAATGCAGCAGTTGCTCCAACGTGATTTGGGTTTTTATTACCGCGCTTTAAAATTCCATCAAACTCTGGACCTTGACTTGGAAGTGAATAAAGAGCTACTTCACCTAAGCCTTTTACTCTACTTAAGAAATGATCATACTCTTCATTAGTTAAAAAGGTAGAAAGAATAAACTTCGCTTTTTTACCTTTAACAAGACTCTTTACTTCATCTGCACTTCCAGCAAAAAACATTTGATTATTATTTTTCATCACTGAATGAATTCTCATTGGACCTGAAACATGTTTATAAATGTCTCTACCATCGTCGCACATCCAATGACCATTTACGGTTTCATCGGCCATTGGCTTAACTCTAAAAGCTCCATTATTATTTTCAGAAACCTTTACAGAGCATCCAACTTCGCAACCAATACAAGTCGTTTGAACATCATTTAAAAACCAAACTCTTTGTTGGAATCTAAAATCTTTACTGGTTAAGGCACCAACCGGACAAATATCAACCAGATTTTGAGCATAATCATTTTTTAAATTTTCAAAAACCGTAATTTCCGCATGATCACCGCGATTTAAAATACCGAGTTCATTTGTATTGGTAACTTCGCGAGTAAAACGAACACATCTTGAGCATAAAATACATCTTTCAGCATCAAGCATTACATCGCAACCAATATCTTGAACTTTATCTTTATGAACTTTTTTATCAAGCATTTGTGAATCATATTGACCGTACTTCATATAATAATCTTGAAGTCCGCATTCTCCCGCTTGATCACATACCGGACAATCTAAAGGGTGATTTAAAAGATGAAATTGTAAAGTTGCTTCAACTGCTGCTTTAATTTTTGGCGTGTCACTTTTAATGACCATGTTGTCGCCAACTGTCGCATTACATGATGGAAACGGACGAGGAACGCCATCTTGCTCCACCATACACATCCGACAAACTCCCGCCACCGACAAACCTCGATGATAACAATAATGAGCTACTTCAATCCCATTATCTAGAGCTGCTTTTAAAAGGTTCGAACCTTTCTCTGCTTCAATTTCTTTTCCATTCCAATTTAATTTTACTTTATCGGCCATATTCTTCTCTATTATTTTTTGTGAGAGTGACTTACGTACTCTTCTAATTCGTTTCTAAAAACTTTAATCATCCCTTGAGTTGGCATCGCTGCTGCATCGGCAAGAGCACAAATAGTTTGTCCTCGCATTGAAGCGGCAGTTTTATCTAATAGATCGATATCAGATTTCGAAGCTTTTCCTTTTTCTCTTCTTTTAAACACACTCTCAAGCCAACCTGTTCCTTCGCGACAAGGTGTACATTGGCCACAAGATTCATGGTGATAAAATTCTAAAGTCCACTTTAAAACTTCACCCATATTTCTAGTTTCATCCATGACGACAATGGCACCTGAACCAAGCATTGATCCTTTGGCTGCCACATCTTCATAATCCATTTTTACATTATAAGCTGTCGTGGCATCAAAAACAGGAGCAGATGATCCACCAGGGATAACCGCTTTTAGAGCCTTTCCATTTTTCATTCCACCACAATGGATTTCAATAATTTCTTTTAAAGTTGTTCCCAGTGGAACTTCAATAACTCCAGGCTTATTTACATCGCCTGATATCGAAAATAATTTTGTTCCGGGAGATTTTTCGGTTCCCCATCTTTTATATGCTTCAGCTCCAAAACGCATAATCCAAGGTACGGCTGCAAGGGACTCAACATTGTTAACCATCGTTGGAAGACCACGGTAACCTTTGATTGCAGGAAATGGAGGCTTTAATTTTGGTTGACCTTTTTTTCCTTCTAAAGAAGAAATAAGCCCGGTTTCTTCACCACAAATATAAGCTCCCGCACCTCTGTGTACATAAAGATCAAAATCAAATCCTGATCCTAAAATATTTTTTCCTAAATAATTTTTTGCTTTAGCTTCTTTAATTGCTTTTTCTAAAATCATCGCTTGATGATAGAACTCACCACGAATATAGATATACCCTTTTTGAATTCCTAGAGCAAAAGCAGAAATAACCATTCCTTCAATTAAGATATGAGGATTTTTTTCCACTAAATATCGATCTTTAAATGTTCCAGGCTCTGACTCATCAGCATTACAAATTAAATATTTTTTCTGCGCTCTATCTTTAGAAAAGAATCCCCACTTGACTCCCGTTGGAAATCCAGCTCCTCCTCTTCCTCTAAGACCAGAATTTTTTACTTCTTCTTTGATGACTTCTGGATCTTTTTTAAAGCACTCTTTCATCATTTCATAGCCACCAGCACGTTCAAAAACTTCAAGGTTATGAACTCCTGGGATGTGATGATAAGACAATAAGGCAAAATCTTTATAATTAGCTTTGTCTTTTAGATTTTCCATATAATTCCTTTTATTTCCTTATGGTAATTCATCAATTTTAGCAATCGCCGTAGATAAATCTGCATTTCCTAAAAAATCATTATTTAATCTTAAACATGGAGCAATTTCACATGCTCCTAAGCATTCCATTTTTTGAATAGAAATTCTTCCATCTTTAGTTGGCTTTAAATATTCCGTTTCATAATGTTTTAATAAATTTTGATATAACTCTCTTCCACCGTACATTGAGCAAGTAATGTTTGTACAAACATGCACCACATTTCTTCCAACTGGTTCATCATAAAACATATCGTAAAATGAGATCACTTCTTTGATTTTAATTTCAGGAATTTTCATTAGTCCTGAAACGTATTCAATTGCATCCGGAGAAATCCAATTCATTTGTTCTTGTACTAGATGCAGGGTTGGTAAAAGGGCCGATTCAATATCATCATATCTTGTAAGATATTCTTGATATCGATCCATGTTTTCTCTCGTAAATTCAAATTTAGCCATATGTCCTCTAATTAAAAAAAATTATCTATCTAATTCGCCAGCAATAATGTTCATGGCACCAAGTTCAGCGACTGCATCTGCAATCATTTTATTTTGAACCACTTCAGTAAAAGACTGATAAATAGCAAAACAAGGAGGTCTTACTTTTACTCTATAAGGATTTGGTCCTCCATCAGAAATAACATAAAAACCTAACTCGCCATTAGCAGCTTCAGTCGCAGAATAAATTTCACCCACTGGCGGACGTACACCTTTCATGACAAGCATAAAGTGATTCATCAATCCTTCGATATTGGTGTAAACTTCTTTTTTGGCCGGTAAGCAAACTCTCTTATCTAAAGATTGAACCGGACCTGTCGGAAGATTATCTAAAACTTGCCTTACTATTCGAAGCGATTGGCGCATTTCTTCCATTCTAACTAAGTATCTGTCGTAGTTATCGCCATTCATCCCGATTGGAACTTCAAACTCTACGTCATTATAAAAATAATATGGCGAATTTTTTCTGATGTCATAATTTACGCCGGCAGCACGTAGACAAGGTCCAGTGTATCCCCAAGCGATGGCATCTTCTTTAGATATTGGACAAACTCTCGTTCTATCAACCCAAATTTTATTTTTAGTTAGTAGACGATCTACTTCTTCAATATTTCTTGAAATTTCTTTTACGGTACTTAGGCAATCTGTCACCCATCCAACTGGAAGCTCTTGGGCCATACCACCAATTCTTGTTAGTGAAACTGTCAGTCTTGCTCCACAAAGTTTTTCAAAAAGTTCATAGACTCTTTCTCTTTGTTCAAAACAAAACCAAAAAGATGTTAGAGCACCAAGGTCAACCGCATTGGTTCCAATACAAACCAAGTGATCAATCACTCGCGATAATTCGGCTAACACCATTCTAAGAGCTTTGGCGCGATCTGGAATTTCAATACCCATCATATCTTCGATGGCCTTACACCAACCAATATTATTCATTGGAGCTGAACAGTAATTTAAACGGTCTGTATATGGAATAACCTGGTTATATAAATGCGTCTCACACATTTTTTCAAAACAACGATGAAGATAACCAATTTCTAATTTTGAACGCTTGATGACCTCACCTTCAATCTCGGCCATAATTCTAAGCGTACCGTGAGTTGCAGGATGACTTGGACCAATGTTAATCCACTCTCTTTTTAACGCTTCTTCAGGTGTAATTGTTGGATCTGGATCAAAATAAATATCTTGTGATTCACTTAAAGGTTGATTCCAAGTTGCATCGTAATCTTTTCTAAGTGGGTGTCCGACAAATTCATGGTGAGTTAATAGTCTTTCTTTTTTTCTACCTTCGAAATTAATTCCGATCATGTCCCAAGCTTCACGTTCAAACCAATCAGCCCCTTTCCATAAAGGCATCATCGAAGGAACAGTTTCGCCCAAATCTACATTAACTGGAACTCTAATTCGGATTCTTTCATGATTAGTCATGTTTAATAAATGGTAGACAGTTTCAAAACGAATTCCATGACTCCATTCAGTCTTTGGACGTTTTAAATTATCTACACCACATACATCTAAAAGCATGTTGAAACCAAATTCATCTCGAAGTGTTTGCATCGCTGAATAAAGTTCTTTGGTGCTAAAATTTAAAACATGGTTTTTAAAAACATAATTATATTTATTTCCAAAACGATTTGCTAACTCTGTTTGAAAAGCGGTGTTTTCTATCATTCTTGTACCCTAACTTCTGCTTTTGTTTCATGAACTTTTAATTTTTCACTTAAAAAATTATCGCTCGATGAAAATCCATTTTTAATTCTTTCTTGAATTTGCATAATTCCTTGAATAACGGCTTCTGGAGTCGGAGGACATCCAGGAATATAAACATCAACAGGAATATCGCGCGAAACTCCTTGTACCACGTGATAAGCACGATAAAATCCACCAGAACTAGCACAAGCTCCCATCGCAATGACCCATTTAGGTTCGGCCATTTGCTCATAAATTCTGCGTAGAACTGGCGCTTGTTTTTCAGTAATTGTTCCCGCAATAATCATTAAATCTGATTGGCGGGGAGAAAAACGAACAACTTCGGCACCAAATCGAGAAGCATCATAACGAGGACCAACTACCGCCATATATTCAATTGCACAGCAAGCAGTTCCAAATGGAAAAGGCCAAAGTGAATTTGATTGTCCCCATCTTTTTGCCCATTCTAAAAAAGAATCAGCTTTAGTGG